>Ga0209698_10003981_pt1 | contig 16320 bp, 16 predicted proteins | sample LitLauG_LLR_2012_FD_187203 | JGI IMG/M metagenome (GOLD analysis project Ga0209698, IMG submission 187203) | Freshwater sediment microbial communities from Pennsylvania, USA - Little Laurel Run_MetaG_LLR_2012 (SPAdes) (version 2) | ecosystem: Environmental > Aquatic > Freshwater > Creek >...
GTCGAAGGAACTACCGTCAACACCCGCTATGGCATGGTGCGCACAGATCACATTTTGTTCATCGCCGCCGGAGCGTTTCACGTTTCGAAACCCAGCGACCTGATTCCGGAACTGCAGGGCCGCTTCCCGATCCGCGTGGAATTGCAGTCGCTGACCATGGGAGACTTCATCCGGATCCTGACCGAGCCCAAGTCGTCGCTTACCAAGCAGTACACGGCGCTGCTGGAAACCGAAGGCGTGAAACTCGAATTCACTCCTGACTCGCTGGAAGAAGTTGCGCGCTTCGCCTTCCGCGTGAACGAAGGCACGGAGAACATCGGGGCACGCCGCCTGCACACCATTATGGAGCGGGTGCTCGACGAGATCAGCTTTGAGGCGCCCGAAAGGAAAGGCCAACAGTTCACGGTGGACGCGGCCTATGTGCAGAAAATGCTGAGCGAGATCGTCAAAGATCAGGATCTGTCGCGGTACATTCTGTAGAAAAATCTCCACCACAGAGGACACAGAGGTGCACAGAGGAAATCTTGCTCTGTGCACCTCTGTGTCCTCTGTGGGAAAGACTTCAGACGTTGCACAGTCACGGCACGTCCCTTACACTCGCAACTTCCACAATCTCATGACCACCATCGACCGCACCCGTCTTAAATCCCTGATGCGGCGCGAGCAGAAGCGCTTCGTGGACGAACGCCCTAAATCGAAGGCTGTCTACGAGCGCGGCCAGAAGTCGCTGCTTTCTGGCGTCCCCATGAACTGGATGGTGAAGTGGGCGGGCGCATTTCCGCCGGTAGTTCGCGAAGCACAGGGGTCGCATTTTTACGATCTTGACGGCCATCGCTATGTGGATTTCTGCCTGGGCGACACGGGCGCCATGACCGGCCACTCGCCTTCCGCCGCGGTGAAGGCGATCGAAGAGCAAGCCAAGCGGGGCATCACGCTGATGCTGCCGTCCGAGGATGCCGTCCTGGTCGCCGAGGAACTACAGAAACGTTTCGGGCTCATCTACTGGCAGTTTGCGCTGACCGCAACCGATGCCAACCGATTTTCGATTCGTCTGGCGCGGCAGATCACGGGCCGCCCGAAGATCCTGGTGTTCAACTGGTGCTATCACGGGTCGGTGGATGAGAGCTTCATCACTCTGCATCCTGATGGCACGGCGAAGGCTCGCCGGGGCAATATCGGGCCGCCGGTCGATCCCTCGGTCACCACGCGCGTGGTCGAATTCAACGATGTAGTGGCCCTGGAGCGGGAACTGGCGCACGGCGACGTCGCTTGCGTGCTGGCCGAGCCGGCCATGACCAACGTCGGCATCGTGCATCCGGTCGCGGGCTACCATCACGGACTGCGCGAACTGACGCGCAAGCACGGCTCACTGCTCATCATCGACGAAACTCATACCATCTGCGCCGGGCCCGGCGGTTACACACGCGCCGAGAATCTCGACCCCGACTTCCTGGTCTTCGGCAAGCCGATCGGCTCGGGCGTTCCGGGCGCGGCCTACGGATTCACGCAGCAGGTGGCCGACCGGATCAGGAAAAACCACAGCCTGGAAGATTGCGACACGGGCGGCATCGGCGGAACATTGGCTGGCAACGCGCTGTCGCTCGCCGCAATGCGCGCGACCTTGACCAAGGTTCTGACGAAGGAAGCTTTCGACCGCATGATTCCCATGGCGGAGCGCTGGACGGCGGGCGTGCAGAAGGTGATCCACGACTTCGGTATTCCGTGGCACGTGACGCGCCTGGGGTGCCGCGCGGAATATCTGTTCGCTCCGAATGAACCCAAAAACGGCACGGAAGCGCACGACGCGATGGACTTCGAGCTGGAGCGCTGCATGCACTTGTATGCGATGAACCGGGGCATCCTGCTGACGCCCTTCCACAACATGGCCTTGATGTCGCCGGTGACTACGCCCGGAGATGTCGACTATCACAGCAAGGTGTTTCGCGAGGCGGTGCGGGAACTGGTGGGGTGAAACAGAACCCAGTTGCCAGTACCCAGTACCCAGTACCCAGTAGCGTCATCTATTCGCGGTCTTTCAGCGGTTTGTGCTGGGTAGTGACCAGAACCGGTTTCAAGAATACCTTTTGGGGTCGAGGGAAAGGACCTCAGGGGCTAAAGCCCGCGTCGTTTGCGGACCTTGGCGGCACGGCTGAAGCCGTGCCCTACCCAAACCCATTTTTTGAAACCAGTTCTACTGACTCCTGACTTCTGGCTACTGGCTACTGCTTCTCTGATACCCTTTCTTTTCCTCATGAATGTGCAACCGGGAAAGTTCATCGTGCCGTTGGCGCTCTGCCTGATGCTGGCTGGTTGCGCGCAGACGGGGCCGCCGCTGCCTCCTTCGCTCGAACTTCCCCGGCCGCCTTCGGATCTTCGCGCCAGCCGGAAAGGGAATGCGGTCACGCTGACATGGAGCGAGCCCACGCTGACCACCGACCGGCAGAGCGTGCGCTTTCTCGGCCCGACTCGCATCTGCCAGTCCACCGAGGCAGAGATGACCGAGTGTGGCGATCCGGTGGGTGAAGTGGTGCCGCCCAACGAGCGGCCGTCCCGCGATGCGCGGGCCAAACGGCAAACATTCACGGACTCGTTGCCCTCCACAGTGCAAGAGCATGACCCGACCGGCGAGGTCACCTACGCAGTTGAAGTCCTGAACCGCGACCGGCGGGGTGCCAGCCTTTCGAATCGCGTCCATGTGCCTGCGGCGCCGACTTACCCGCCACCCGAGCATCCGGCCGCGGAATTAACGGGCGATGGAGTTGTACTGACGTGGAGGAGCGCGGGCGAAACGAACATTGTGCCGGGGGTGCAGCATCGCTACCGGATTTATCGGCGCGACGAAAGCACCGGCAAAGACGCGATGGCCAGCGAGGTACCGGCGGGCGAGGCGGGACCAGTACGGTTCGTGGATTCAAGCTTTGAGTGGGAGAAGACTTATCTTTACCGGATTACCGCGGTGAGCGTCGTGACCCGCCCAGGAAGCGTTGTGCAAGTGGAGGGCGACGACAGCGCTGCCATGCGCGTCGTCGCGCACGATGTTTTTCCTCCCGCCGTGCCTACTGGCTTGCAGGCGGTCGCTTCGGGCGAGGGACAGAAACCATTTGTCGATCTCATCTGGGCCCCGGTTACCAGCGCTGACCTGGCTGGATACAACATCTATCGCCGCGAAGCTAATGGTGCGGCGGTAAAGATGAATTCCGAATTGGTCAAGGCGCCCGCCTATCGCGACAGCTCGGTCGCGCCGGGGGCGACATACTTTTATTCCGTGTCGGCAACCGATGTGCGCGGCAATGAAAGTGCGAAGTCCGAGGAAGCGAGCGAAACCGTGCCCTAAGCCAGCCGGCAGCGTCTAGGGCATCTCATGTGGAATGATCGGCCGCACTTCAATCGCTCCCCAGCGGACCGAAGGTATCCGTGCCGCCACCGCAAGCGCATCCTTCAGGTCCTTGGCTTCGATCAGATAGTAGCCACCCAGTTGTTCCCTGGTTTCGGCAAACGGGCCGTCGGTCACCAATTGTTTCTTGTTCCGGACGCGCACGGTCGTGGCCTTGGCCACGGTATCTAACTCATTGCCGCCGCGAAGGTGTCCGCTTTGCGCAATGCTTTTGGTGAACTCGGCGTATTCTTGCGAGACGCCCGCCTGTTCCGCTTCGGTCAGCTTGTCAAAGTACGCCTCATTTCCATAAATCAGCAGCAGATATTGCATTCTTCGGGCCTCCCTGGCCGTCTACGGATTAGTCGAACTGGAATATAAACAATCGACACTACGGACCGGAAAATTTTCACTGCATTTTCATCTCTCGTGATTAGATAGATTGCCATGAAATATTGCCGCTTTCAGCTCGATGGCCAGGCCCATTACGGCTGGGTCGAGTCCGTGGCCGGACGAGATTCGATCCTGCGGATTCTGCTTGCGCCCCCGGAACAGGCGGGAGGAGACATCGAGAGCCTGCGCAGCCGCCGCATCGATCCGCTTGCACTAGAGGAAGCTGTCCTGTTACCTCCCGTCCAGCCTTCCAAGATTGTTTGCATCGGCCGCAACTACCGCGAGCACGCCGCTGAACTGGGCCACGAAATTCCGAAGGAACCTTTGCTATTTTTCAAGCCACCGTCCTCGCTGCTGCCGCCGGGCGGCACCATTCTGCGGCCGAAAATTTCCGAACGCACCGACTACGAGGGCGAACTGGGGGTGGTGATGGCGAGGCGGTGCCACAAACTTGCCGACCAGGAAGACGTGCGCCCCTACATTCTGGGCTACACCTGCGTCAATGATTTCACCGCTCGCGATCTGCAGGACAAAGACGGCCAGTGGACTCGCGCCAAGGGCTTTGACACATTCTGCCCGGTGGGCCCGCTCGTGACCGATGGGCTCGATCCCTGGACCGGCGTGCAAGTCGAGACGCGCGTCAATGGAGAGGTCCGCCAGTCAGGGAACACGCGGGACTTTATCTTTACACTGGACGTGATTCTTCGACACATTTCCCGCGTTATGACACTCAACCCCGGAGATCTGGTTTCGACCGGCACTCCGAAAGGGGTGGGACCGGTGAATGCCGGTGACGTGATCGAGGTTTCTGTGGAGGGGGTCGGCGCGCTGCGCAATCCGGTGGCCGACGAAGCGTAATTCGACCGTAGCGCCGGCGCCTCGCCGGCTATCCCGAGGGCGCCCTCGCCCTCGGACCATTCGGCTGACCGTGGTTCAGCCCGCGGGACGGCGAACCGCACGTTCGATCAGCGCCGCCGCCCGCTGCAGCGTGCCAAGTTCTGCTTCGTCTAACGCCGCCAGAGTTTCCGCCACGATCTGAATTCTGCGCTGCCGCGCCAGTTGCAGCAGGCGTTCCCCCTTGGGCGTCACGCTGACTCGAATTCGCCGCGCGTCGTTCGCGTCCTTGTCAATTCTGGCCAGGCCCGAGCGCTTTAGCCCGGCCACGATCCGGCTCATGGTCGGAGCCTTGATCTGCTCCAGCCGCGCCAGTTCGCCGAGTGTCATCGGACCGGCGAACACCAGCACCGACAAGGCCGACAACCGCGCCGGGCCCTGGCTCGACAGCACATCCTGTTTGCGGGCATGGCGCAGAAGATGGATGGCCGCTGAGTGCAGCCGGTCGGCCACTTCGAAGCGGTCGAGTTTCCCGCAGTGCCCCATGAGAGAAAGTTTAGCACTGCTAACCTTTTTTCTTGACAGCCGGACGTGGATGTCTATAATTCGTTAGCAGTGCTAATTAATTACCGGGGAGGTAGTATGACAACCGACCTTGAGCGTGGATTCGAACTTCTCGGAAAAGGCGACGCCGACGGGCTCCGCCGACTGGTGGAAGAAGACCCCAACGTGGCTGAGGAGCGCGACCCGGCGGGCGTAAGCCTGCTGATGCACGCGCTGTACAGGGGCCGCCGCGACCTGGCGGAACTGATTGGGGCCAGGAAGAAAGTACTCGACATTTTTGAAGCGGCGGGACTCGGCAAACTGGAGCGGCTCACCAAATGCGCTGGTGATGCCGCCGCTGTCAATTCGTTCTCGAGCGACGGTTTCACGGCCCTGCACTTCGCCTGCTATTTCAGCCAGCCCGGCGCTGCCCGCCTGCTAATCGAGAAGGGAGCTAAGGTTGACGCCGTGACGAGCAATCCGATGAAACTCATGCCGCTGCACTCGGCCGCGTCGGTGCGCAATCTGGAAGCGGCGCGTCTGCTGCTCGAACATGGTGCGCCCGTCAACGTCCGCCAGCAAGCAGGATGGGCGCCGATGCACGCGGCCGCGCAGAATGGCGACCGGGCCATGGTCGAACTGCTGCTCAAGCACGGCGCCGATCGCAAAGTCGCGAATGATGACGGCAAGACGCCCGCGATGGTGGCGCGGGAGAAAGGGCATGCGGAGATTGCAGCACTGCTGGAAGGGTGAAGTTTCAAGGTTTCAGAGTTGCAAGGTTTCAAGGTTCCGGAACCCCAAACCGTTGGATCCGTAACATATTGAATCTGAACGGTTACTGACCTGCGAGTCTTTGAAATCTTGAACCTCTGAACCCTTGAACCCTTGAACCCTCGAAACCTGCCCCACGTTACCCCCGACTCCCCCTGCCATTTATCACTCCCGATTCAGGCATCAAACCGTCTATAATGAGAAGAGTTCCTCGGGAAGTGCCTGCCCCCTTCTCAGAACCTTACAAACCCATGTCGACGAAGTTGAAGGTCACAATTCTTGCCAGTTCGCTGGCTATCCTGTTGTTCACCATTGTGGGCGGTTTCGTTAACGTCCGGGCCTCCTCGAATGAGGGAGCGTATCGCCAGCTATCGGTGTACAGCGAAGTGCTGTCGCGCATCCGGAGCGAGTACGTCGAGGAACCAAATATCTCGGGCGTGACTGAAGGCGCGCTGCACGGTCTGCTGGAGTCGCTCGATGCCAACTCGAGCTACCTGACGGCCGCGGAGTACAAGCACTACAAAGCGACCAGGACCGACGCCAAGGCGAATATCGGCGCGGCGGTTTCGAAGCGCTTCGGGTACGCGGCCGTGGTCGCCGTGATCCCGGGCGGACCGGCGGACAAGGCCGGCGTTGAGAACTCCGACATTTTCGAGTCGATCGAAGGCAAGAGCACACGCGATCTGTCGCTGGCCGAAATTCACGCCATGATGGCCGGTGAGCCGGGTTCAACGCTGACGGTGGCGGTGGTCCGGCCGCGGCGGGCGGAGCCGCAGAAAATTGTGATTACGCGCGACATGGTGACGATTCCGCCGGTAGAAGACAAAATGCTGGCCGACGGCGTCGGCTACATCAAGGTGGACGCGTTTCCGGAAGGCAAGTCCCAGGAGATCGGGGCCAAGGTGCGCAACCTGCAGAAGCAGGGGGCCAAGAAGCTGGTGCTCGATCTGCGCAATGCGGCGAGCGGCGAGGAGTCAGAGGGAATCGCGACCGCCAATCTCTTTCTGGACCACGGCACGATTACCTACCTGCAAGGGCAGAAGTATCCGCGGCAGGCGTTTGCCGCCGACCCTGGCAAGGACATTACCCGGCTTCCGGTGGCGGTGCTGGTGAATCGCGGGACGGCAGGTCCGGCGGAAATTGTAGCGGCGGCGATTCTCGAAAATGCGCGCGGCGACGTGGTCGGTGACAAGACATTCGGTGACGGATCGGTACAGAAAACGATTGACATGCCCGATGGCTCGGCGCTGATTCTCTCGGTCGCAAAATACTACTCGCCGGGAGGCAAGGCGATTCAGGATTCCGCGGTCACGCCCAACGTGCTGATTGCCGATGTGGACGATGACGCGGGTCTTCCGGACGAAGAGCAGCAGGCTGCTCCCGACAATCCGAACCCGAAGCCAAAGAATCAGATCGACGAGCAACTCAACAAAGCGTTGGAGATTTTGAAGAACCGGGAGTCGAAAGGATAAATCAGTAACCGGTAACCAGTAGCCAGTTTTTGAATCGCTCGCTCCGGCGGGCGATTTTCTTTTGTCCTTGAAATCTTGCAACTCTGAAACCTTGAAACCTGCTCTCGTACGCTATGCTGAGTTAGCGCGCCCATGAAAGTCATCTATCAACATCTTCCTGCGGTGGAAATCGCTGGACGGAAGCTGGTCGGAAAGGTCCTGATTGGGCTGCTCGTTCTGCTGTCCGCGGTGGTCGGCGCGACCGCGGGATTGCTGCTCGTGTATTCAACCGATCTGCCTCAGGTGGAGCAACTCGAACACTACCGTCCGAGTTCGGTGACCGAACTCTACGACGGGCAGGGACGGGTGATCGGTACGTTTGCCTTGCAACGCCGCGTGATCGCTACCTACGACGACTACCCGCAGGTTCTGCGCGATGCGCTGGTTTCCATCGAAGACAAGGATTTCTACCAGCACTCCGGGATCAACTTCTGGAGGATTGTCGGCGCGGCGTACCGCGATATTGAATCCGGCGGCAAGGTGCAGGGCGCTTCGACGCTTACGATGCAACTGGCGCGTAACCTGTTTCTCTCGCCTGACCGGTCGTTCTATCGCAAGGTGCAGGAGGCGCTGCTGGCCATCCAGATGGAGCGGCGTTTTACCAAGCCGCAGATCTTCACACTCTACGCCAACCAGATTTTTCTGGGCCACGGCGCGTATGGCTACGAGGCGGCCTCGGAATATTATTTCAGCAAGCCGGCCAGGCAACTGAAGCTGGAAGAAGCGGCCCTGCTGGCGGGGCTTCCGAAGGCGCCGCAATACTACTCTCCCATCAACCATCCTGATCGGGCGATCAAGCGCCGCAACCTGGTGATCAACTCGATGCTGGAGGACGGCAAGATCACGGCCGCCCAGGCGGCGGAGGCGAAGGCCAAACCGATTCTGCTGAACCTGCAGAAAGATCCGAATACTCTGGCGCCCCATTACGTGGAAGAAATCCGCCGATATCTGGAATCGAAGTACGGCACCGACCAGGTGCACGAGGGCGGCCTGCGCGTCTATACCTCGCTCGACATGGACTTGCAGAAGGTTGCGCGGCAATCGCTGCTGGATGGGCTGGCTGCTTACGAACGCCGGCACGGCTGGCGCGGCAAGCTTGCGAACGTGACTGCCTTGGGACAGAAGGTCGATCAGTACGACGACCCGGACTGGGACGAGGATCCCGAGTTGAACGGTTATGTGCACGCGCTGGTCACGCAGGTTGCGGCGAACGCAGCGCAGATCCGCTTGGGCTCGCGCACGGCCACTCTCACGCCACCCGATGTCGCGTGGACGAAGTTGAAGCTGCCCGCCCTTTTTACCGCGGGCGACATTGTGTATGTCAAAGTGCTCTCGCTCGATGCGGGCGGCAAAGCACATGTTGGTCTGGAACAGGATTCCGGGGCGGAGGGCTCGATCGTCGCGATCGACAATGCCACGGGGGACATCAAGGCGATGGTAGGCGGGCGCGACTTCAATCTTTCCAAGTTCAACCGCGCGACGCAGGCCTTGCGGCAGGTGGGTTCGTCGTTCAAACCGTACGTTTACACGGCGGTCATCGACCAGGGTGGAAGTCCGGATGAAACGATCCTCGATGCTCCGATCACGTTCCAAACGGCGTCCGGGCCGTACTCGCCGCACAATTACGACCAGAAATTCGAGGGCACGATCACGCTGCGGCGCGCGCTGGCCCAGTCCAGAAACATTCCCGCTCTCGAATTGGCCGACCGCGTCGGCATTAAGACTGTGATTGACTACGCCCACCGCTTTGGCGTCACGGCAAACCTCCCGCCGTATTTGCCGGTCGCCATCGGGTCGGCGGAGATCACGCTGCTGGAGCAGACGTCGGCCTTCAGCGTGTTTCCGAACGACGGCGTGCGCATTGCTCCGCGCTACATCACCAAGGTGACGGACTACGAAGGCCGGGTGATGGAAGAAGATTTTCCGGACATCAAGGAGGTGGTGAGCGCGCGCACCGCCCGCGTCATGACCGCGATGCTGCGGGAGGTAGTGCTTCACGGAACCGCGGTGGCAGCGGCCAAGATGCCGTATTCCCTGGCGGGCAAGACGGGCACAACCAACGATTTCACGGACGCATGGTTCGTGGGCTTTTCGCCGGGGCTCACTTGCGGCGTCTGGCTTGGCTACGACGAAAAGAAATCTTTGGGCGAAAAAGAAACGGGCGGCCATGCGGCGCTGCCGATCTGGATGCAGTTCATGAACGTGGCCCTGGCAGGGAAGGACGCGGGGGAATTCGAGCCGCCACCACCGGCTGCGCCGAGTTCCATCGCACAGAAAGTGGACACGCCCGACGTCGCACAGGGGGACGGAGAAACACATTAGAGGTCGGTGCCGAGGAGACATTGATGAGACCAGTACTAGAAGCTTCTTCGAGCTGAGATCTTCGACGCGCCAGGCCGAGGGCGGGACGCCCTCGGGACTGCCGGCAAGTTGCCGGCGCTACATTCGGAAGAGCTTTCTGGACAGCCTTACTAGCCGCACCGCTCGATACAGCGGGAACAGCGGTTCGGGGAATTGCACCGCCTTCAGATCGCCCGCTCCCGGCGTCCAGATCAGTCGCCATCGATAGCGCCAGCGATCTGGGCGGCGTTCGCGTAGCCGGACAATCAGGCGGAAGTAGTCTGAAGAATCGAGGTCGTAGGTCGCACACTCCGCCAGGCGCGCCGCGAACTGTTGACCGAGAACCGGGATTTGCAGATCGGCGGCTGTCATTTTTTGCGCGGGCGGGGAAACATTTGCTTTGAGAAGATGCTCCGCCAGCCAAAAACTTATTCCGATGATCCGCACGATGCCTAAGGATTGCGCACGAGAAATCAATAGCGGGTAATCGATGGTCTGGGTGCGCAGAGTCTCGGCGATATCGCAGATCCAGATCAGGCGCGTCCAGAGATGCTTGGCCGCGTGCAGGCACAACACGATCAGCGAGTCCTCCGGCGACAGGCATGCAACCTCTAGCCCGCCCACGGAAGTCCGGCGAGAACGCGCGAGCAGGTCGTCGATCCCGAGATCAACCGCGTAGAAATACGGCAGCACCGCCCACTGCAGTTCGACCAGGTTCTTTCCGGCGTCGCTGTCAAACGCACGTTCGTAGCCTTTCCGCAACCAGAAACGTTCGACCGCCGGACTTAGATCTTCCGCGGGGCGATATCCCAGTTCCGACAGAGCCAGCTTGGCCCGTTCGAAATCGCCCGGGAAAATCAGGAAGTCGAGATCGTTGAAGCTTCGCAGCGCAAGATCGCCGTAGATGGATTGGGCGAGCGCCGGGCCTTTGTACGGAACGGCTGGCAGATGTTTTTCGTCGAGGTAATCCGCGATTCGGCGCAGTTCGTTCGCAAACCAGAGATTGCGCCGGATGTTTTCCTCATCGGCGAAGTGCAACTGCTGCCTGATTTCGGATGGAAGCTCATCGGCGTGCGCGTTCAGATTGCGCGCTACGAGGGGGAGAACGCCGTGTTGCTCTGCCAGCCGAAGAAGGTCTTTCCAGTTCACCCCGCGCCCCGTCCGATCCGTAATGCGCGCGATTGATTGCGGGGCCGGGCTCACTGCGACGCAGGCACACAGCAGATCAAACTGCTGCGAGCTGTTTTGCGTTTGGAGCACGGGAGTGTTTGCGGAAGATGAGGGCAAAGGCGTGTTCTTGAAAGCACAACCCCAGCGCGGCGCAGCCAGCGGCGCCAACCGGAATCGGCGTGATCGCGAATCGCCACTATAATACAAAGCTTCACCCACGTCGCACCCGGTGCGCGCAACCATGAACCGAGTTGTCTTCGAATCCGTCCGGAAGGTTTTTCGTCATCGTCCCGCCCTTTTCAACTGGATGGGGCGGGAGCGCGGCGGCGAAACGGTGGCCCTGGAAAACCTCTCCTTCTCGGTGGCGACGGGACAGGTTCTTGTTCTACTGGGACCGAACGGAAGCGGCAAGACCACGGCACTCAAGCTGATTTCGACCATTCTGCTTCCCGGCGCTGGATTGGTGCGGGTGGATGGTTTCGACACGTTGAAGAATGCTCGCCGAGTCCGGCAGCAGGTTGGGATTGCGGTCGCCACGGAGCGCTCGTTCTTTCCGCGGCTTTCTGCGCGAGAGAACCTTGATTTCTTTGCGGCGCTCGACGAAGTCCCGCGGCATGATCGCCCGGCGCGCATCGCTGCGGTGCTCGCCGAGACCGGCCTCGAAGAGCAGGCCAACACTCTGGTCATGAAGTTTTCGAGCGGCATGTACCAGCGGCTGGGGATTGCGCGCGCTCTGGTCAAACGTCCCGGCGTTTTGCTGCTCGACGAGCCCACCCGCAGCCTGGACGCGGGCACCACGGCACATTTCTGGACCACAGTCCGCGCCCTGACCCGGCAGCAGACGACCATCCTGCTCGCGACTCACAATTTTGCGGAGGCGGCCGCGGTGGGCGACCGTCTCCTGCTCCTGCACCGGGGACGACTGCTGGCCGATCGGCCGGTGAGGAGCGGCGAAAGCGCCGAGGCCCTGCGCTCGTTCTACTTCCAAATGACGGGTGAAGTCGATGAGGCGCCCGACGTCCAACGGGCGGAGACTCTCTCATGAGACAGACCTTGGACAAGCTGGGCGCGATCCTGCGGCGCGATCTGCTGACTGCGATCCGCCACCGCAGTGGTTTTGCGATGACGTTGATGGGCGTTTTCATGGAGCTGGCAGCGTTTTATTTCCTGTCGCGCGCCATCGGACCCGGATTCCGTCCCGGCGGGGTGGAATACTTTCCGTTTCTTCTGGTGGGCACGGGCGTCTACACCTTCTTCGTGATGAGCGCGCAGGCGTTTCTCAGCAGCGTGCAGGAAGCGCAACAGACGGGGACGATGGAGGTGCTCATGACGACTTCCACGGAACCGGCAGAACTGGTGGTGCTCAGTTCGATCTCTGCCTTTGCAGGAAACCTGGTCAGCCTTGGAGTCTACCTTCTTGCAGGTGTAGCCGTGTTTCGGGCGGCGATCCATGCCGATATGCTCTCGTGTTTCGTTGTGCTGCTGCTCTCGATCGCGATAGCCCTGGCGCTGGGCATCATGGTTGCCACCATGCAGATCACGCTGCAGAAAGGCTCGGCCGTGTTATGGCTGTTCAGTTCCGGATTCTGGTTCTTGAGCGGGGCCATGTTTCCGAGCGAGAGTTTGCCGCGCCCCCTGGAGTTGCTATCTCACGTGGTACCCCTCCGGTACGCAATTGACGGCATGCGGATGGCGCTTCTGCAAGGGCGATCCGTGGTCGCGATGGCGCCCACGCTGGCCACGTTGGCGGTCTTTGCTGCGGTGCTGCTTCCCCTCTCCCTGGGCGCGTTGTCGGTGAGTTTGCGGCACGCGCGCCGAAACGGATCTCTTTCGTTCTATTAAGAGTGCTGGTTCGCGCCGGTCTCAAGTGCGTCTTGCGGTGGCAGATGGCGTTGGCCGTGTAGTACACTGCCCGTAAGTCACTTCTTAGTCTGAATCGGGGAGGTAAAGCCGCGTTCATGGCTTGCGTAGGAGATTTTATGATGGAAAATCCGGCCCCGCGCGAAAAGAAACCGCCAGCCAGGATCAGTAAAGACAAGAAGCCCTATCAGAAGCCGTCATTCCGCCATGAGCGAGTCTTTGAGACCCTGGCGCTCTCTTGCGGGAAGATCGGCTCCTCCACCATTCAATGTCAGACTGCGCGGAAGACTTCCTGACGCTGGCGACACGATGACCCCACAGCAGGAGAGTTGGAACGCGGAGCGTTCAGCCCTGGCTGCAGACGCGTTGCGTCGCGGGGGCCGCTTGCGCCTGCAGGTGCGCGGTGAAAGCATGCTGCCTTCGGTGTGGCCGGGCGATACGGTCGAAATCATTGAGTGCAGGCTCGAAGATATCCGCCCGGGGGAGATCGTCCTGGCCTTGCGGGAGGACCGCCTTTTCCTGCACCGCTTTCTCGGGCGCAGGGGCGAGGACAGATTCCTGATGCGCGGCGATGCCATGCCTGATCCTGATCCCGTCTTTTCTGCGAGCGCCTTGCAGGGCAAATTAGTTGTGGTCGCGCGTACAGGACAAACCGTTGCTCTTCCCGTGCCGCTGCGCTGGTGGTCTCAAGCACTGGGAGTGCTGTTCTGTCATTGGGACAGCGCGCGCCGCCTGGCATTGAAGATTCACAGTTGGCGGACTTCGCGCGCGATTCCGCTTCCCGCCTCTCTTGCCAAAGACCAACAGGGTCCCCAATGATGGCCGCCGCTGGAAAACACGGGTGCGTGGTGGAGATCGGGGGCATACCGGTCGCGCTTCGCACCGAGAGCGAGAGCTTTCGCGATCTGCTCTGCCAGCGTTATTCGGGATTTTTGAGTTCGTCCAGCGCTGAATACGAACTCGATTTCGAGCTCACAGAATCATGCGGTTCGTCCGATGCCGACGTCCGCGTTCGCCGCGAGGGCCGGCAGTGGTGGATCGAGCGCGGCGACTTCCAGGCCCAGTGGGATCCGGCGTCGGGCAGAGGCTGGGTCAAACAGAATCCCAACCCCTACTCGCTCGACTCGGTGTTGCGCATCCTGCACAGCTTGATTCTGGCAACACGAGGCGGGTTCCTGTTGCACGCCGCCAGCGCCGTTTGTGACGGCCGGGCCTATCTTTTCTCGGGTGTATCGGGAGCAGGGAAGACAACCATCACGCGGCTGGCTCCGTCCGGGATCAACCTGCTGACCGATGAGATTTCCTACGTCCGGCCCGGCGCCGGCGGGTACGTGGCTTACGGCACACCCTTTGCCGGGGAACTGGCGAAAGCGGGCGAGAACTGCACGGCCACCGTGTCCGGCTTGTTTTTCCTGGAGAAGGGACCGTCGAATCGCATCGAGGAAATATCCGGGACGGACGCCGTCCGGCGCCTGATGCGCAATATTCTGTTCTTCGCCGAGGATCGCGAGTTGGTGGAGAAGTTGCTCGCTACGGCCTGCGATTTTGTGGCCGGGGTTCCCATCCGGCGCCTGACGTTCTATCCTGATGCAGGAGTGTGGGAGACAATCCGCACGTTCGAGGGAGAGCCTGCGCATGTCTGAGACTTACGTTGCTCGCAGTTCTGCCATCGCGGCCCGCAAACTGGCGGGCGAGATGATGGTCATGAACTCGATGGATTCGACGTTCTTCACGCTGAACGAAGTCGCGACTGCCATCTGGCAGGCCGCCGACGGCCGCACACCTCTGCGGGAAATCGTGCGGAAAAACGTGTGCGAAGAGTTTGACGTCGATCCCGAGCAGGCCCAAACGGATGCGGAGCAGTTCGTCGCCGAACTCTCGACCCACGGGATTCTCCTGGTGGCCGATCATCCGCTGGCTTCGGAGGCTCCATGAGCCTGATGGGCGAAATGGGCCAGAAAGCCTTCAACCTGGGCATCCCGATCAGCGTGCACCTGGATGTCACATACCGCTGCAACGAGCGCTGCGTGCATTGCTATCTCGATCACGACGACCACGGCGAAATGACTACCGCCGAGATCAAGGACGTGCTCGATCAACTGGCCGAAGCGGGAGTTTTCTTCCTGATTTTCAGCGGTGGCGAAGTCTTCATGCGGCGCGATTTCTTTGAACTGGTGGAGCATGCGCGCCGCCTGCTGTTCAACGTCAAGATCAAAACCAATGCCGTCATGATCCATGAGGAAGAGGCGCGGCGGATCCGCGCGCTAGGCGTGGATACGATCCAGATCAGCGTCTACTCGCACCGCCCGGAGGTCCATGACGCGATCACGAAACTGCCGCACTCTTTCGAGCGGAGTATGAAGGCTATCCGGTTTCTAAGGGATCAGGGGCTGAAAGTCACGATTGCCAACGTGCTGATGACCGCGAATCTTTCCGACCACTACCAGTTGCAGAAACTCGCTGCCGAGATGGGTGTGCATTACACGGTCGATCCCACAATCACACCGATGATGGACGGAGATACTTCGGTGCTCGCGCTGCGCATTCCAGGAGAGGAACTCACCGAAGTCTTCCACAACCCCGCGCTGGTGGCCAACATGGAGGAGTTCTGCGCGCCTCCGAAAGCGCCCACCGAGGATGACCTGGAAGGCTACTCTTGCAGCGCCGCGCATTCTTTCTGCTACATCTCGCCCTATGGCGATGTTTTCCCGTGCGTGCAGTTTCCGCTGCCGAGCGGAAACCTCCGGCAGCAGAAATTTCTGGATATCTGGAATCTGTCGCCGCAGTTGAACGAAGTCCGCTCGATTCAGAACAAACACCTGACGGTCTGTTCGTCGTGCTCGCATGTCAACAGTTGCACGCGCTGCCCCGGATTGGCCTACGTGGAGGGAAGCATGCGGGGACCTTCGACGGCCGATTGTGAGAAGTCCTACTACCGAACGGGGGTGCCGACTGCCAACATGCTGCGGCAAGGCGTGGAAAAACCCGTCGGGAGACCCCTGGTGCAGATCCAGCCACTGGCCGCTTCCCTTTAATTAGACAGAATTGCCGTTGCAGTTACGACGTGGGCCCGGCGGCGGCATTCCGGCTGAGGGCGCGATCTGTGGCGGGTGCCGTACTGGCCAATTGCTCGAGCATGCGCTGAATTGCGGCCCGGCTCTCATGGTTCATTTCCACGAACTTGAGCGCGGCGCCGGTACCCATATCCATGCGCACGACCTCGCACCGAAGCGTGACGGCGGCGTGTCCGTAAATGAATGTCAGTTTTGTCTGCGAACCCGGGAGCAGGATGGCGCTGGTTTCCACATAGCAGCCGCCCAGGCTCAGGTTGGTGACCATGCCCATCATGCCGGCATCTTGCTGGTCCTGAGAAATCTCGGTCGTCAAACGGCCCTTGACACGCGGATACAGCCGGCGGTTCTTGCGATTCGGTTGACTCAGCTTCTGCAGATACATCCGCTTGTCCGCTTCGGAGAGCAATTTTTCGGCGTCCAGCCCGTCTTCCGGGTACACCGCTTTGCCGAC
>Ga0209698_10003983_pt1 | contig 16318 bp, 16 predicted proteins | sample LitLauG_LLR_2012_FD_187203 | JGI IMG/M metagenome (GOLD analysis project Ga0209698, IMG submission 187203) | Freshwater sediment microbial communities from Pennsylvania, USA - Little Laurel Run_MetaG_LLR_2012 (SPAdes) (version 2) | ecosystem: Environmental > Aquatic > Freshwater > Creek >...
GCATGGGCGTTGTCACCTAAGGCAAGAGCCGGATGCGGGAAACCCGCTCGTCCGGATCCGTGGAGGGGGTCATGAGTAATCGTGATCCCTACTCCGACTCGGCTCACAGATCGGCGGCTGGCCGAGTGATCCTATCCAACAGGCGAACGATCATAGGCGAACAAACAGCGAATTACAATAGAAATCTGGTCGCGACGCTGGTCCTCTTCAGCCATCTGCCACTGTGTTTTCGGCGCCTGGTCCATCTACCCCTGTAGACGTATGAGCGAGGGAAATATTTTGGGAAGCAACGCAAACGGGATCCTGGACAGGCAACCGAATTGTCGAGCTTTTTGAGCACGGACAGGCAGCTCAAGAAAATGGCGATTCGCTGCGACCGAGTTGAGCCATCTGACATCTAAGGGGAACTGGCCGCGTTTCGATGTAGGGGTCGAGACCTGCCTTGTGGGGCGTGATGTAGAACTCCTAACGTCCGGGGGATTGGGGTGACCCGGATTGGCCCTGGTCGACTCTCAGCGTTGTGCCCGCGCTTCGTCCGGTCGTCATGACCAAAGCAGGAGGCCCAAATGCTTGCTACGCAAAATGGCACCGCAGTCCGTCATGGACTTGTGGAACGGATCTTCGACGCGCGCCGGCGAAGCGATGCGCTTTTCGGCCTGGTGCGCGCTGACTGCCTCTATGAGCGGCCGATTCCGGAGCGGCATCGGATCATCTTCTATGTGGGGCATCTGGAGGCGTTCGATTGGAATCTGCTCCACGAAAACTTCGGCCTGAAGAGTTTTCATTCCAAGCTTGACCGGTTGTTTGCCTTCGGCATCGATCCAGTTGGCGGCGGTCTGCCCCAAGATCAACCTTCTGACTGGCCATCCCTGGATCAGGTACACGATTATGTCAGCACAGTTCGGGCCGCTTTGGACGAGAGATTAGCCGGTGAGGCGCTTGAGCTCCATGCGCTGACGCGAGACGGCGTTCAAGTCGAGACTCTTTTCAACGTCGCGGTCGAACATCGACTGATGCATATCGAGACACTGGCCTACATGCTGCATCAGTTGGCCCTCGACAAGAAAGTGAGGCAGGGACGTCGTCAAAATCTGGACAAGGGTCCCGTTGTCCACCGGATGATTGAGGTCCCTTCGGGTACAACCACACTGGGATTGCGCCGCGGCTCGGAAGACTTTGGTTGGGACAATGAGTATGAAGCTCACGCGGTGGACGTGCCGGCCTTTGTCATCGATCAGTACAAAGTCACGAACCGGCAGTATCTCGAATTCATGACTGCTGGCGGCTATGAGAGCCGCTGCTTCTGGAGCGACGAAGATTGGAACTGGAAGATCGCCTACGGAATCTCTCATCCGGTGTTCTGGAAGAAGGCTGGCGATCACTGGCTTTACCGGACGATGTTCGATAAAGTGCCGCTCCCGCTCGATTGGCCTGTTTATGTGAGCCATGCGGAAGCAAGTGCGTATGCGCGGTGGACAGCAAAGTCGCTCCCGACCGAAGCGGAGTGGCATCGCGCGGCGTACGGCGCGGTCGGCGAACACGAAAGAATCTACCCGTGGGGTAGTGAAGCGCCCAGTGCGAATCTGGGTAATTCTGATTTTCACCGCTGGGATCCCACGCCAGTGAATGCGTTCCCTGCGGGCCAGAGCGAGTTCGGCGTCGCCGACATGCTGGGGAACGGATGGGAATGGACGTCCACCGTGTTCGCGCCGTTTCCAGGGTTTGAGCCCTTTCCGTTTTACCGGGGGTACTCGGCTGATTTTTTCGACGGCAACCATTTCGTCCTGAAGGGGGGCTCGGCACGCACGGCCGCATGCATGCTCCGGCCCACGTTTCGTAACTGGTTTCAGGCCCACTACCAATATGCGTACACGGGGTTCCGCTGCGTAAGTCACTGATCGGAGGAATTGGGAAATGCTTGTACACGCGATCACCAGCAATGTCACTTACGAATTTGCCTCTGACGTACATGCCGGACTCACCCGGGTGGGACAGAAGGAGCTTCCTTCCAAATACCTTTACGATGATGTGGGTTCGGCGCTGTTTGAGGTGATCAGCCGTCTGCCGGAGTACGGGCTTACCCGGGCGGATGAGCGTTTACTGCGTCGGCATGCAAGCGAGATTGTCGATCGCTTGGCCGCGCCAGTCGCGGTAGTCGAGTTGGGCAGCGGCAGCGGCAAGAAGACCCGCTGGTTGCTCGAAGCGCTCTGCCGGACGCAACGTACGTTTTACTATCCCATCGAAATATCGCGCTCGGCGCTGGCGATGTGTGAACGGGAACTGCGCGACATTGATTCGATCAGCATCGTTGGCTTTGAGCGTGAGTATCTTGATGGTCTGCTGGAAGTGGCTGCTCACCGGAAGGACGGCCAACACCTATTTGTGTTGTTCCTGGGGAGCACGATCGGGAACTTCGATCGTCCGGCGGGTGTGAAGTTCCTGACAGAGGTCCGGCGCATTCTGGAACCCGGCGACTCCCTGCTGTTGGGGACGGACCTGGAAAAGTCGAGCACGCAACTGCTGGGGGCCTACGACGACGAACTCGGAGTGACGGCGGCTTTTGATCTCAACCTGCTCGCCCGAATCAACCGTGAACTGGATGCGGACTTTGACCTGGAACAATTCACGCACGTGGCCAGGATCAACCACGAGGCTCGGAGCGTCGAGATGCACTTGCGGTCGAAGCGGCGGCAAACGGTGAGCATTCCGGCGGCCGAAGTTGACGTTGAGTTTGCGGAAGGGGAGACTATCTGGACGGAAAGCAGCCACAAGTATGCGGCCGAGGAAGTTTTCCACATGGCCCGCCGCGCCGGTTTCTGTTGCCAGGCGCAGTGGATGGACGACGAGTGGCCGTTTGCAGAGAACTTCCTCATTGCGGAGTGATGGCTGGCAAACATTCGTCAAAGAACAGGAGAAGACGATGCCGAAGGAATGTACGCACCTCGATCAGATCAAGGTAAGAACAACCGACAAACATGTATGTGAGGACTGCGTCAAAATCGGCGATACGTGGGTTCACCTGCGTCTATGCCTCACGTGCGGGCAGGTGGGGTGTTGCGATTCGTCCAAGAACAAGCACGCGACCAAGCATTTCCATAAGACGCACCATCCCTTGATCCGCTCCATCGAGCCGGGAGAGAGCTGGGTCTGGTGTTACGTGGACGAGATCGAGCCCGGCGAACTTGTGGCTTGAAGGCTGAGATCATGGCGAAACCGATTCTGTTGAGTGTGGACGACGACTCCGATGTCTTGCGGGCGATCGAACGCGATTTGCGGACACAGTATGGCGCTGACTACCGTGTGATCGGGAGTGATTCCCCGACTGGCGCACTTGAGATTTTGAAGCAGTTGAAGGTGCGCAACGACGGTGTGGCGCTACTCCTGGCGGACCAGCGGATGCCGCACATGGACGGCGTCGGCTTTTTGCAGGAGGCGCGCCAGATCTACCCCGAAGCGAAACGGGCCCTGCTCACCGCCTATGCCGACACGACCGCCGCCATCAGCGCCATCAATCAAGCCAACATCGATTACTTTTTCATGAAGCCCTGGGATCCGCCAGCGGAACACCTCTATCCGCAACTGGACGACTTGCTTGACGATTGGCAGGCTTCGTATCGTCCGGCGTTCGAGGGCATCCGGGTCCTGGGCACCCGCTGGTCGCCGCGGTCGTACGAACTGCGGGATTTTCTGGCACGCAACCATGTGCCTTATCAGTGGATCGATGTTGAGTTCTCGGCTAACGATCCGGAAACTAAGCGTCTGTTGGAGGCCCTAGGTCCGGAGGCGAGCAGTCTTCCGGTCGTGCTTTTCCCGGACGGGACGAAGCTTCTGGAGAGCGTGCCGGCGGACGTGGCGCAAAAAGTTGGCCTGCGGACGCGCGCGCAAACCGACTTCTATGATTTAGCCATCATCGGCGGCGGTCCGGGCGGTCTGGCGGCGGCGGTTTATGGTGCGTCAGAGGGTCTGCACACGGTGATGATTGAACGGGAAGCGCCCGGTGGCCAAGCCGGCATGAGTTCGCGGATCGAAAACTATCTTGGATTCCCCACCGGACTCAGCGGCGGTGATCTGGCGCGCCGCGCGGTCGTGCAGGCGCAGCGTTTCGGAGTCGAAATACTTTCTCCTCAGGAAGCCACCAATGTTCGCATTGAGGGCCCTTACCGGATCATCAAGCTAGCCGATGGCAACGAGATCTCCTGCCACGCTTTGATGATCGCGACCGGAGTGCAGTGGCGGCGGCTGGAAGCACCGGGGATCGATCGCCTGCAGGGAGCAGGCGTCTACTACGGCGGAGGCGCCACCGAAGCTCTATCTTGCAAGGGAGAAATGGTCTATGTGGTGGGCGGTGCGAATTCCGCCGGTCAGGCCGCGATGAACTTCTCCAAGTATGCAGAGAAAGTTGTCATCCTGGTGCGCGGGAGTTCGCTGGCGAGCACCATGTCGCAGTATCTGATTGACCAGATCAAAGCCACGCCCAATATTCAGCTGTGGGCGCATGCGAGCGTGGCCGAGGTCCATGGCGAGACGCATCTCGAAGAGATCTCGGTTCTGTGTTCGGATACTAATAAAGTTGAGCGCGCGCCGGCCAGCGCCATGTTCATTTTTATCGGAGCATTGCCGCGCACGGATTGGCTGGCGGGACTGGTCGAACGCGACGAACGTGGGTTCATCCTGACTGGCCCCGATCTGATGCACGGCGGCGAGCGGCCCAAAGGCTGGGAACCCGATCGCGACCCCTTTCTCCTGGAAACGAATGTGCCCGGCATATTTGCGGTCGGTGACGTGCGGCACGGCTCGGTCAAACGGGTGGCTTCTGGAGTCGGCGAGGGCTCAGTGGCCGTGCAGTTCATTCATCAGTACTTGAGCAAGGTCTAAATGGTCGAGAAATCGGAATTGCTTCGCGTCCCGGTGTTTGCGGATTTGCCGGGCGATCAGATCGACTGGTTTATCAGCCAGGCGCAGGAACTGCATCTCAAGGCTGGTGATACCTACATGCGCGAGGGTGATCCCGCGGATGCAATGTTTGTGCTTCTCGACGGGCAACTGGAGGCACGTGGCGAGATCGGCGGCGAGCCAATCACAATTTCCGTGAAGCCGGGCAGCGTTGGCGGAGTGCTGCCGTTTTCACGGATGAAGCAGTTTACGGTGAGTGGGCGGGCACTCACCGACAGTCGCGGCTTGCGATTTTCTGCTGCACTGTTTCCCGAGCTGGTGCAGAGAATGCCGGAGTTGACCCAGCGGCTGGTCGGTCTGATGTCGGACCGGATCCGCGAGGCAACGCGGCTCGAGCAGCAGCGGGACCGTTTGGCCTCCTTAGGAAAGCTTTCCGCGGGGCTGGCTCATGAACTCAACAACCCCGCTTCGGCTGCCAAGCGCGCCGCCAGCCAGCTGCGCAGCATCCTGAAACAGATCAAGGATGCGAGCCATGATCTGGGCAGGCGAGAACTCACGCCTACGCAAAAGTCGGAAATCGAGAAACTGGAGGCGTCGCTCACGAGCTTGGACGGTCCACCACCGGACGCATTGACGGTCAGCGACCTGGAGAGCCGAATCGATTCCCTGCTTCGCAGTCACGGCCAGAACGACTTGTGGCAACTATCGGCCGGACTGGCACGCAGGAACGCAAAGCCGGAGGTGCTGGAACCGTTGTTCGGCAGCCTCGATGCGGGCGCGGCCCGGGCAGCATTGGTGAGGATCGCGTCTTCGGTGGAGATCGCGGACCTGCTGAACGAGATCGAAAGCAGCACGTCGCGGATCTCGGACCTGGTCCGTGCCATCAAGGAATACACCTACATGGACCAGGCGCCGGTGCACAACGTCGATGTGGTGAAGAGCCTGGAAACCACGCTGACGATTCTGAACCACAAGCTGAAACGTGGTGTGACCGTGAAGCGCGATTATCTTTCCGATCCCATTCAGGTGAATTCGTTTGGGAGTGAGCTGAACCAGGTTTGGACGAACATTATCGACAATGCCATCGATGCCATGGGCGGAAAAGGCGAGTTGCGGGTGCGGACGTACCGCGACGATGGTTGTGCGGTGGTGGAGATCGGCGATAACGGTCCGGGGATTTCGCCGGAGGTCAAGTCCCGCATCTTCGAACCTTTTTTCACCACCAAGGGAGTGGGCGAAGGAACGGGGCTCGGCCTCGATACCGTGCAGCGCATTGTGAAGAAGCACAAGGGCACGATCCAGGTCACCTCGGCGCCTGGGGACACACGTTTTCAAGTTTGGCTGCCGTTGGCGGACGCTCAGGGACGCAGCTGATCCTTCCGTCGTCGTTCGATGTGCTGGCGCCAAGCCGGAAGTCTCTCTCATCCACCCACACTTTAGTGACAATCTCTCCATTGGCGGAGATGGCGACCCAACTTCGCGGTCTGGTGGAGCAGTTCAAGATCGACCGCAGAGCGACTATTGTTGAGCAGAAATTGACTGGGATTCAAGGTGCAAGCAGCGCAGAAACTGCTGGTATCGGGGATCGAGCCGAAACGCCTTCACCACCGGCTCATGCAATCCGACAACCATCATCTTCCTGCAATCGCCATTGCTTAGCCAGTTGAGCGCCTGATCCTTCTCGCCCAGTTGCGCGTATGCAAGGATAATGTCGAATTCACCACCACTCTTGTCGCGGTAGTCCTGTTCGCCGAATTGCAGCTTCTGTTTCCAATAGCCTGAGGCTCCTCTTTGCGTGTAGGCGAGGCGCAGAGCGCTGGCACGCTCCCGGTCCTGTTTAACGGTTTCAGGCAGCCCGCACCGCTCAGCTTCGTCGGCCGCTTCAGGAAATCGCCCCTGGTCTTCACGCACGGACCTTCGGAAGCAATGGGCCAGTAGGAGATCAGGATCGATCTGCAGTACCCGTTGCAATTGGGCATCCGCTTCTTCCAGTCTGCCGAGTTGACGCAGAACGTTGGCACGGGTTAGCCCGCAGGGAAGGTAGAGGGGATCCAGTTGTTGCGCCGCGATAGCATGCTCTAGAGCCTCCTCGAGCCGGCCCTGTAGTATCAGGTAACCTGCGTACCAGTGGTGAGCGACCGCATAGTTTGGATTGAGGGCAAGGGCCCGGAGGTATTCGGATTCGGCTTGCGGCCACCGCAGACCAGCCTCATGTATGGCACCCAAAGACGTGTGCGCCTCGGCCGAGCTCCCGTCCAAGGCGACAGCGGTCTGGGCGGCCGCGGTTTGTCGTGTCCTTAGTTCTTCTGTGGCAGCGGATACGCGAAACACGACCGCGAATCGCAGCGCGTCGGCCAGTCCAGAATAGGCCAAGGCAAAATTTGGATCGGCTTCGATGGACCGCTGAAAGCAATCGATTGCTTTCCTGATCCCCTGCTGATTTCTCTTCGACCACCAGTAACGCCCCTGCATGTAGAGGTCGTATGCCTCTGGGTTGACGGTGTGGGAGCGCGCCAAGCGAGACTTCTCTTCGGTGTTGATCTGAGCCCGCACGCCTTCCGCTATCGCCAACGTGACCTCGGACTGGAGTGACAGGACATCACGCAGATTGCGTTCGTAACTCTTGGCCCACAGGTGACTGTCCGAAGGAGCGTGAATGAGTTGTACGGTTATTCGTATGCGATTGCCGTCTCGCATCACGGACCCTTCAATAATCCCGTCTACTCCCAATTCCTTGGCGATCTCCGGCACAGGTTTCTTTGCGCCCTTGTAGCGCATCACGGAAGTTCGCGAAATCACTCTGAGTGACCTAATCTGCGAGAGGTTGGCAATCAGAGTATCCGTGACCCCGTCAACAAAGTATTCCTGCTGGAGGTCGCCTGAATAGTCTGTGAACGGAAGCACCGCGATCGATTGGATCTGTGGACTTGCCCGGTGACCGCGAATCGAGTAGACGATTCCCGCGGCTATGACGAGACAAAAAGCTGCGATGGCAAGGTGCCGCCGCCACCGCATGGAGCCGCGCTGGGGTGGCTCAGCAGTCCTACCTTCGACGGGAGCCCGCGTGGCTGGCGGCGAGTTGGTTTCCACCGGAAGCATAAACTTGTATCCCCGTCTTGGAACTGTCTGGATGTACTTAGGTACCTGCGCGGTATCGCCGAGCACCGATCGCAGCCGGCGAATGGCGTGGTTCAGGGCGTCCTCGAACTCAACGTAGGTGTCTTCGGTCCAAACCGCTTTCTGTAAGGCTTCGCGCGCGACAATCTGTTCCGGACGGCAGAGCAGGGCGAGCAAAACTGCGAGCGTTTGAGGTTGGAGCTGAACCGTGTCTCCGTTGCGTCGCAGCTCACCGGACTCGGCGTCGAGGATAAATTCGCCGAAACGATAGAGCATTGTCGGTTCCCTCAGAGCGGGTTTCGCTCTTGTCGCGAGGGCCGCGGGAGTTCGCAGCTCCTAAGTCTACCGTAATACGTGGCACAAGGGAACCAACCCAGGAATCCTGCAGGGAACCGCAACTGCTGCAGAAATCAGCAAAATCGCGCTTGTCAGGTCATGGTCATCAATTGGTCATATCCGATTCATTGACCTTTGAGGCGGATCGCTCAGAATCAGCAACGAGCACAAACGCACATCGACCCCAGCGCTTGCAGCTTGTACTCACATGTCACACGAAAGGAGCTTTCATGATCAGAACGACCATGCTCATCATCTGCTGCGCAGTACTAGCCATTCCTGGCATCGCGCAGAATACGTTTGCGTGTTCACCAGTCGGCACTTGGTACGGCGGCGGCGACTACAAGTACATCATCACCATTACGCCCAACGGAAACGGGAGCTTCGCAATGCGTGGAGAAGGAGCGTACAGTAACGCCGCGTTTGGATACGCGGGATGGACTACTTACTCGGGACAACTTGTCAGTGTTTCGAAAAAGCGGTACGTCAGCCACTCCGTTGCGATGTTCACCACCAGTCCTGACCAGCAACCGCCGCAGAACTCGTACGAACTGGACGCGATCCGCGGCTGGGCGGAGTTCGCGGGCTGCGACAACCTCAACTTCACATATGATTTTTATGCGGCGTATTTCGATCTGAGCAAGATGCCCTTCACCGATCCGCCCGACCTGAACTACCTGCCGCCGGGCGGGATCAAGGAAACCTATCATCGAATGCCCATGAAATGCCCGGTTTGCGGTCTTCTTTCCCAGTCAACGACGCATGTGGGACAGAAGCACTAGCTTGCGCGCGAGGGAAGATTCGTACCGGGTTTTCCCTTGCGCACCAAGCCCGTCGGAGCGAGAGATTCAGCCGATGGCGTCCCGGGGGTTTGGCACAGCCTTCCGCTTGGTCGGCAATCGCGCGCATGAGTTGTTTCGTCAGCATCCCGGCCGATTACAGGTCGGGCCGGGATGCTTGCTGCAAGAACCTTTACACAGCCCATTCGGGCATTACAAAACCCACGAACTGGTCTGCTTGTATCTGCCAAGAGAGCAGAATGTTGTTGCCGTAGGCGTGTCACACCGGCGTCACAACGGGCGCTGTCGGCGTTGGATGGGATTGAAAGTAAGAGTTTGTGGCAGACGGACCTGTAAGCCGAATTCTTTCGGCGGTTTCTTTCAACCTATAGTATCCGCAGGACTTAACCTGCAAAGGCATGCGTGGCATGGGGATAGCTGGAGTCTCCATAGTCTCGCCAATCCCATCATGTCTCGCTCGACCCCACACAGACCGGCCGCTAAATGGCCGCTAAACCAGGCCAAGAGAGTTCGGAGGGGCCAACCTCCTAGAGCTTGCGCTATGACACACATCTCCCCAGCGGGGAGGAAGGATCGTGACGCGTCACTGCTTCTGAAGATGATCATACGGTTGAAATCCGAGACTCACTTACAGACGAATGCAGGCCGATCAGAAACTGTTTCTGCGAATTTCTAGGGAGGAGTTTTTAACACCCAAAGGCGTTACCAAATTGCCGCTGACAGACGAGGTTCGGGACGTATCGTGGCTACTCTTCCCCAACGCGTTGTGTCGGCCCAGACCCTATGGCAATCAGCGGCAAGCGCCAAAAGTAGCCTGAGTAAGACGGGAGGCCATTTGCAATTGCAATCTGGTCAATTTTGACCAGTTTTCCTCGCCCAACAAGCTGACACTACAGTATGGAAGACTGCTTTCGTGGGAAAATGCCCCTGCCAAGAGAGTGAATGAAGCGCCATTCGTTCCCGATTCAACGCGGATGAGCGGCCGCTCATTCTGGAAATCAACCTTTACCAAACTAGCTCCGAGCAAACCAGAAAAGTGATGGCAATACCTTCGACCGGAACACTCGAACTTGTCAAAAGGCGCCCCCTGGCATTCCGCCAAGCGTCCACGGCACCCGTCCAGCTGCAATCAGGAGCGGGGCTCCCGAGCCGAATCGCCGTCGTTGGCAACTATCTTCCGCGACAGTGCGGGATTGCCACTTTTACTACCGACTTGTGCGACGCGATTTCCACTGAGTGTGGCGTAGCACGGTTGTTCGCTGTGCCGGTCAACGATACGGAATCGGGGTACGCGTACCCAGAGCGGGTAAGACTCGCACTTGCGCAGGATGATTTGTCCTCGTATGAGCAGGCTGCCGACTTTCTCAACTTCACGAATTTCGATTTGGTATGCCTGCAGCACGAGTATGGAATCTTTGGCGGTCGTGCGGGCAGTCACATCCTGGCTCTTCTGCGGCGCCTCAAGATGCCAGTCATTACTACCCTCCATACGGTGCTCCGCGAACCGAATCCGGACCAACGACGGGTGATGGAGGAGATCGCTGCACTCTCGGACCGTCTGATCGTCATGAGCGAGCTGTCTTCCCAGTTCCTGCAAGAGATATTCAAAGTGCCTGGCTGCAAGATCGACATGGTGCCTCATGGCGTTCCCGATTTGCCATTTCTGGATCCCAATTTCTACAAAGACCGGTTTGGCGTGGAAGGGAAAGCGGTGCTCGTCACTTTCGGACTACTCTCGCCGAACAAGGGAATCGAAAACGTTATTCAGGCGTTGCCGCAGATTTTGTCGAAGCACAAGAATGTGGTCTACATCGTCGCAGGCGCGACCCATCCCCACATTCTCCGCCGTGAAGGGGATCTTTATCGCGAGCACTTGCAGGCCCTGGCGAAGGAAATCGGAGTGGAGTCGAAGGTAATCTTCCACAACCGCTTCGTCAGTCCTGCGGAGATGGTTGAGTTCATTGGAGCGGCGGACATTTATATTACTCCATACCGCTACGAGGAGCAGGTTGTTTCCGGAACGCTTGCCTATGCGTTGGGTGCAGGCAAGGCGATCATTTCGACTCCATATTGGCACGCGATCGAATTGTTGGACGACCGTCGTGGCGCGTTGGTCCCGTTTCAGGATCCCGACGCGATCGCGCGAAAGACAGTCGAACTTCTCGATACCCCTGCGATACGCCACGCCATGCGTAAACGCGCTTACCTGTACGCACGGGAAATGGTCTGGAAGAAAGTGGCAGGAGGCTACATAGCGAGTTTTGGACAGGCTCGTAGTGACCGCATGCGGGAGCCACGCGTCATGTTCGCGGATGAAACGTCCGCAAAATGCACTGACATGCTACCAGCGCTAAACTTGGACCACCTGCACCGGTTGACCGACGACACCGGGTTGCTCCAGCACGCAACCTTTGCAGTTCCCAACTACACTGAGGGGTACACCACCGACGACAACGCTCGGGCGCTCGTTCTAAGTATTCTGCTCGAGCAGTTCGAACAAAGAGAGCCGCTGGGGATTGACAATCTGGCCTCGCGCTACTTGGCCTTTCTGGGACATGCGCTGAATCCAGCTAACGGGAGATTCAGAAACTTCCTGAGCTATGCGCGCACCTGGGGCGAAGCGCAAGGATCCGAGGACTGTCATGGCCGTGCGTTGTGGGCACTGGGTACTGTTCTGGGACGCTCGAAAGACCAGTCGCTCAGAGGCGCAGCCGGCCATCTTTTCGAGATGGCGGTTCCGGCGGTCATTACCTTCAGCAGTCCGCGCGCCTGGGCTTTCGCATTGCTTGGAATTCAGGAGTACCTGGATTGCTTTCCAGGCGATCGAGATGCGCAGAAACTGGGCGACGTCCTGGCTACTCGGCTGGTCGACCTCCAGGCTGCAAACCTGTCACCGGACTGGGCATGGTTTGAAGACGTTCTGGCTTACTCAAACTCCAGATTGCCGCAAGCTGTTTTGATCACCGGCCGTCGCAACTCCAATTGCCACATGATATCCGTCGCCATCGGAGCGCTGGATTGGCTCAGCGAAATACAGCATTGCGCAGACAAGGGTCATTTCGTGCCCATCGGTTCGCAAGGGTTCTACCGCAAAGGTGGGGAGAGAGCGCGGTTCGACCAACAACCAGTGGAAGCGGGCGGCGCTGTTTCCGCTTGTCTTGAAGCGTATCGAGCAACGGGAGATGATCGTTGGCGCAAAGAAGCATGGTCCGCCTTCAACTGGTTCCTGGGAGACAATGATTTGCAAATTGCCCTGTATGACCCCACCACCGGCGGTTGTCGGGACGGTCTGCACCCGGAGCGAGTGAATGAAAACCAGGGAGCAGAATCGACCCTGGCATTCCTGATGGCACAGGTCGAGATGCGCTTACTGGGAGAAGTCGATGGTCCACGATCAAGCTCTGATCTGGTCGGCACTTCCACCAACCGAGATGAGGTCACCACACATGCGCTTTGAAGCAGGCTCTTCTTTTTCCGGGGAATCCTCATGAGTGTTGCTACAACAACTCGTTACGAGCCTCTGATTCTTCGGCATCCTACCAACCCGATCCTATCGAGCAAGGATTGGCCCTATTCGATTAATAGTGTGTTCAATGCGGGCGCGACCCTGCTCGCGGATGGAACGACCCTATTGCTTTGTCGCGTTGAGGATCGACGTGGTTTGTCGCATCTCTGCGCCGCTCGTTCACGAAACGGGGTCGATGGATGGCAAATTGATAGTGAACCAACCTTGATGCCAAGCCCCATAGAGTATCCGGAGGAAATCTGGGGCATTGAGGATCCTCGTATCACGTTCGTGCCTGAACTGCAGCAATACGTGGTTACTTATACCTCGTATTCCCGCGGTGGCCCAGGAGTGTCCCTGGCCCTGACCAAAGATTTCCGCAGTTTCGAGCGGTACGGGGTCATTATGCCCCCGGACGACAAAGACACAGCGCTTCTACCTCGGAGAATCGATGGATACTGGGCGCTGATTCATCGACCGATGACGTCACTCGGAGCGCACATATGGATTTCCTACTCTCCCGACCTGCGCCATTGGGGCAGGCACAGGCTCATGCTGGAAGCACGCCGCGGCGCTTGGTGGGACGCGAACAAGATTGGTTTGTCGCCGCCGCCCATCGAAACCTCCAGAGGGTGGCTCGTGCTCTACCACGGAGTGCGGCACACGCCCTCAGGCTGTCTGTACCGCTTGGGTTTGGCCCTCTTCGACCTTGAGAAGCCGGAAAAGTGTTTACTGCGAGGGGATTCGTGGATCTTTGGGCCCGAAGCCGAGTACGAGCGCCGGGGCGACGTCAATGATGTTGTGTTCCCGTGTGGCTACACGATGAGCGCCGACGGCGACACAATTAATCTTTATTACGGAGCTGCTGATTGCTCGATCGCCCTGGCTCGGGCGAGCGTGCGCTCTCTGTTGGGGTGGCTGGATGCCAATGGCGCCTGCGAACGTCGACAACGTGCGCAGGATTTATGAAATTCCTGCTTTGGATTTTCCAGTTTGCCTTCGGTTGTCATCACCGCCAACTGAGCCGTGTGCTCACGATCGAGAAACGGACGTACCAGGTCTGTTTGGGGTGTGGACAGGAATTCGGGTATTCCTGGACATTGATGCGCTCCATTGGGTCGGGCGTTGCCGACAATGCCTATACGTCGACGGACAACGCCATCCACGCCGCAGTTCCGGTGATTTAGTCCGGGTACCGACACAGAGCCGCAATCCTCATTTCTGCATGTGAGCTATCTTGCTCAGACGCGAAAACCCGTGCGTGTCATCCTTGAGTCTCCTGAGTGTGTTGAGAGAGCGACGACCGCCGATTTCTAGCTCTCATTTCTTAGGTCGCTGCGGGTTGGGTCCCGATCAGGTTACGGCAAAGCGACCACATCCAGCCAATCGGCATTCTTCATCCGCGTGTATGCCGCCAAACCTTGCGGTGAGACACGATTCGAGCCTGCAAAGCTCTTGAACATTGAAATCAGGGCAACGCCTCCAGGCGGATGAGAGGTGTCAGCCCGCGCAAGATGAAAGGTTAAAGATTATGCCTCTAATTCAACTTCTCGAAGTTCTGATCGTGGTGGGTGTCCTCCTGTGGCTGGTGAATCGCTTCATTCCCATGCAGGGGTCCATCAAGTCAATTTTGAACGGCGTCGTGATTATTGCCGTGGTTCTGTGGGTCCTGAATGTTTTTGGACTCTTTCATTCGCTTTCCAGAATCCACGTTGGAACGTGAAGGATTTCGTAGATCGGTAATGGAGATAACACCTATGAGAGTAATTAGAATCACCGGCACAGCCATTTTGTCGCTGCTTCTCGGAATCGCTGGTCCTGCTTACGCACAGCACGAGCAGCAGGGCGAAAAGCAAGACCATCCCCAGCAGCAGAGCAAGCACGAGCAAGCCAAGCCCGAACGGCAGCATGCTCAGCAGCAAAAGCAGTCAGAGCAAAAACAGCAACAGCATGCCCAACAACAGCGCCAGGACCAGAACAATCGGCAACAGCATGCTCAGCAACAGCAGCGCCAGGACCAGAACAATCGGCAACAGCATGCTCAGCAACAACGGCAGTCGGAGCAAAGGCAACAGCAGGCACAGCATGCTCGGCAACAGCAGCGCCAGGACCAGAACAATCGGCAACAGCATGCTCAGCAGCAACGGCAGTCAGACCAAAGGCAGCAGCAGGCCCGGAATGCTCGACAACAGCGGGGCAATGAGCGGCCGCAGCGCACGCAGGAACAGCAGCGCGTCCAGCAGAGCGCATGGCAGCAACATCGATCACAACGCTGGGATTCCGACCACCGAAATTGGCAGCAGCGTGGCGGCTACCACGGCTACCGCATTCCTGACGACCGGTTCCGCGGATACTTTGGGCCGGACCATGGCTTCCGCATTTACGGACTGCCCTTCCTGGTTGTGGGCGGATATCCCCGTTTCCAATACAGCGGTTATTGGTTCAGCCTCGTTGACCCGTGGCCCGAATATTGGGGGAATGATTGGTACGACAACGATGACGTCTATGTCATGTACGTCGACAACGGCTATTACCTATACAACCGCCGGTATCCCCAGACCGGGATTGCGATCAGCATCTCGATGTAGGTCTGTATGCGGTGCAGCCTCGGGAGAGGCTGCACCCCTCATGAATACATGGATAAGGAGAACAATATGCTTGGAATCTTATTGATCGTGATCCTGATTTTGGCACTTTTGGGTGTGATGCCACGGTGGTCGCACAGCCGAAGTTGGGGTTATGGCCCGACCAGTGGTGTGGGACTGGCCCTTTTCATCGTTGTCGTTCTGCTGGTTCTCGGGCGCATTTGAGCCATGCACCACCCGGTAATCTTGTCAGGCGCCATTGCCAAAGGCTGGCGCCTGCTTTCTGTGTCCGTGGGGCGGTTCTTCTTCGTCGTGCTCATGGGCCATCCCTACTCAGAGAGTTCAAAATAGGGTCGGCGGTTGTGTTTCTTCTTGGCCGCCTCGATGCGGAGGTAAGCAATCATGACTACGTTGCTATTCACGATCGCAATCTCGGCTGACTATCGCGGCACCAACGAAGTCTACTCTGCACAGGTCCTGGCGCGTAACGGAATGGAGCTTTATCACCTGGCCGAGGCGCTCTCAATCTCGGAAGCGCTGGAGAAGGTGGTGCAAGAAATGCGGCTGGAGGAAAAGACCAACGCATCGTTCCGACAATGAGCCTTTCTCGCATTTGTGACAAGGTGAGCATTATTGCTCAGACCCCTCGAATTCTGAATTGTTAAGCTTGGAATTGACCTGCTGCGTCCGCCCATCTATCCGGATTTGTGTGCGAGTGTGCACACAGCACGAAGCCAGAGAGCCGGCGCAGAGGGAACCGAAATGAGGCTATCGATGAAAAAAGTGATGTTGTTTCTTGCGATGTTGAGTCTGGGCACGCTGTGCTGGGCAGGGTCGGCGCGGGAAGATGCCACGGAGCGACTGGAAAACGCCACCACAGTGTTACACGAAATCATGGGGATGCCTGACAAGGGAATCCCGGAAGAAGTGTTGGAGCACGCCAAGTGCGTGGCGGTTGTACCGCACATGGTCAAAGGCGGCTTTATCTTCGGAGGTAAAGGAGGCAAAGGCGTAGCCACCTGCCGCACGGCGAATGGCTGGAGTGCGCCGGCGTTCATCACGATTTCGGGCGGAAACTGGGG
>Ga0209698_10003984_pt1 | contig 16316 bp, 16 predicted proteins | sample LitLauG_LLR_2012_FD_187203 | JGI IMG/M metagenome (GOLD analysis project Ga0209698, IMG submission 187203) | Freshwater sediment microbial communities from Pennsylvania, USA - Little Laurel Run_MetaG_LLR_2012 (SPAdes) (version 2) | ecosystem: Environmental > Aquatic > Freshwater > Creek >...
CGCTCCGTCGCGGCGTCGATCATGGGTGCAACATAACCCACCGGCGCCAGGAGTCCGCTCCCGCCGCCGGGTTGCAGGCACTGCGGCGCGGCGACGTCGCGCAGCGGCGCCACGTAGCGCCGCACGTAGGCGCCCTCGGGGTCGAACCGCTCGGCCTGCAGGGTCGGGTTGAAGATCCGATGGAAGGGTGACGCGTCGGTGCCGGTGCCCGCCGTCCACTGCCACCCGTGTTGGTTGCTCGCCACGTCGCCGTCGATGAGTCGCCACATGAACCACTTGGCGCCCCAGCGCCAGTCGAGGTGCAGGTGCTTGACGAGGAACGACGCGCACACCATCCGCACGCGATTGTGCATCCAGCCCTCCTCGAGGAGTTGTCGCATCCCCGCGTCGACCAGCGGGTACCCGGTCTCGCCGCGCGCCCATCGCTGGAACCGGTCGACGGCCGCCGCGTCACGGTCGACGCGCAGGTGTTCCATCGCGGGTTGCAGGACCCGCCAGGTCGACTCGGGCTGGTGGAACATGACGTCGGCGTAGAACTCGCGCCAACAGATCTCCGAGCGGAACACCTCGGCCCCCGTCGAGGTCGAGGCGACCGCGGCCAGCACCTGGCGAGGGTGGATCGTGCCGAAGCGCAGGTGCGCGCTCAGTCGCGAGGTCCCGACGACGCCGGGCAGGTCGCGGGTGTCCGCGTACGCGTCGACGCGCGCGAGGAACTCCTCGAGCGTGGCGTGCGCGCCGGCCTCACCGGTACGCCCGACGAATCTCGGTTCCTCGTTGCTGAGGTCACCGAAGTAGTCCGGTGGGTGCAGCGACGCACGTGCGAACAACTCCGACACGCTGGCGCACGGGGCTTCGACCCACGTGACCCCCGTCGGCGCCGCCACCGGTGAGGGGATCGGCACCTGGTCCCAGGCGCGTCGAAAGGGGGTGAAGACCTTGCACGGCGTACCCGCCTTCGTGGTCACGGTGCCCGGCGCCACGGCGTAGGGCGAATCAACCAGGTGAAGTCCGACGCCGCGCGCGGCCAACGCCGTCGCGACGCGCTCGTCGCGGCGTCGGCCGGCCGGGGCGAAGTCCTTGGTGGCGACGACGGCGTCCGCGCCGGTCTCGTCGGCCACCTCCGCCAAGACGACCGCCGGGTCGCCCCCTCGCGTGACCAGCCCCCCGTCGAGCGAGGTGTCCAGGTCAGCGAGGGTCCGTCGCAGGTAGGCGAGTCGCGCGGGACCCGCGGACGCCATCAGTGCGGGATCGACGACGAAGACCGGCACCACGTGGCCCTCGCCGCGACGCGCGGCATAGGTCAGGGCGGGGTTGTCGACGAGGCGCAGGTCGCGGCGGAACCAGAAGATGACGGGCGCGACCATCCCTACGTTCTAGCGGCCGCTCCGTGCCCCGGTTGCGACCACCGTCGCCGAAGGCCGCGCGAGCGACCGACTCCTCACTAGGCCCGGGTCGAACGACCTAGGGAAGCTTGATGACGCCGCCGGTGTAGCACGCGACGATGGCCTTGGCGAGCTGCGAGACGTCGGCCTCGAAGGCGGCGTGGTGCGCCTTCTCGTAGAGCGAGAGCTTGGTCAGGCTCGTGTAGTTGGTGTAGGCCTTAAGGACGATGACAACGTCGTTGAGCACCGTCTTGGTGGGTGCGTTGGGCGCCGTCGCGGCCATCCTCTCGTAGTAGGGCAGCTCCAACCGGGCCCAGGCGTGATACGAGTTGATGGTCAGCGACTTGGGCGCGGGAACCGGGTGCTTGGCCCAACTCGTCAGAGCGGTGCAGAACGCGCTCGACGCGCCCGCGGGAGTGGCCGCGACACCGAGCGGCACGAGAAGCGCCGCGGCGATGAAGGAGCCCGCGAGGAGCGTCCTCGCCCCGGTGGTGAGTGACTTCATGGGATTCACGACGATTCCTTCCGTTGGGGGATCGATGGTCGCACGACGCGCCCGCAGATTCCTGGTCGAAGTCAGCGTACGCGCCGACCCACCGATGTTCTAGCAGGTGGCGACGGCCGTGTCGAGCACTCAGCGCCACATCACGCCGGGTCCCGACGTCGCGCTCGTCAACCGAAGATCGAGCACACCTGGTGGCCCGACTGGACCACCCGGTAGCCCTGACCGCACACGACGAGGGTGATCGTCTTCGCCGGGGAGGGTGCGGTGATGGCGGGCACGTGGCCGAAGTTCGAGTACGAGACCGGTGCGGCGGCGAGCTGGTCGACGCGTCGCAGGAGCGGGTGGCTCACGGTGCCGGCGTAGGGGTAGGAGAACCAGCCGGTGAGTTTGGCCGCGATGGAGCTGACGTAGTCGTCGGCCACGTACACCGTCGAGGTCACCAGGACCTGGCCGGGATTGCCCGGTGAGACACTGTCGGCGGGTACGACCTGGCGCACGATGAAGTTGTTGCCACTGCGCGTCACGCTCGTGAGCGTTGCGAAGGTCTGAAGCTGCTTGAGGACGCGGGCGGGGCCGTAGTACTCGTCGGCGAGCGGTGTCAGTGGCCCGCGGCCCCACTGGCCGGTCGAGCTCGTGGGGTTGAGCGCGATGTAGGCGACCTTGCCGATGACCCGCTCCCCTCCGGCGTACATCGTGGACGTGCGATCGGGGGCCTGGTAGTTCAAGATCTGGTCGTAGTTGAAGCTCGAGGCGTTCAAGGTGCGCTCGATCACCGTGTGATAGGCCGCCACCGTCGCGGCGTCGCCCGCCGCCGGCGCGGCGAAGCGCGAGATCTTCTCGGCGGTGCTCACGCTCAGCACCAACGCCACAAGTGCCAGAACCGTCATCGTGGCGAGAATCGCCTGGGGTATCAACCGTCTCATGCTCACGAGTCTCTCACCTGGGCGCGACGTCGCCGACTCGCCGCCACGTACCAGCGAAAACCCGTCACTGCGGCGCGTCGCGAACCGGTATCCGCGGCGTCAGCGGTGCGGTGGAGCGCGACGCCTTGAGCCGTTTGCCGAAGTGCACCTCGATCGCCTCGTGAGCGAGCGCCATCACCTCACCCGATCCCGCCGGCGCGTCCTCGCGCAGGACGGTGGCGAGGTCGCCGCCGAGGATCCGTCGGATGAGATCGAGCGCCTCGGCGCTGACGGCGGTGCCCGAGCGGCAGTTGGCGCACAGCGTGCCACCCACCTCGGCGTTGAAGGCGACCAGTGGCCCGGGCGACCCGCAGTTGACGCAGACGTCGACCACGGGCTCGCTCCCGTCGTAGGCCAGCAACTTGAAGAAGAACGACGAGGCCACCAACTCGGGGTGGAAGTCGGGGTTGTCCAGCGTGAGCAGAACCCGCACCAGCATCTCGAAGATGCCTTCGTCGGCCGCTTCGTCGGTGGGGATGGCGTCGATGACCTCCACGACCGCCAGTCCGGCCCCGATGCGCGCGTACTCGCCGCGAAGTGTCGTCATTCGTTCGCGGTGCGTCACGTGCTTGGCGATCCACAGGTCGCCGCGACCCTTGACGAGGTCCACGCTCACGTGGCCCATGGGTTCGAGCGAGCCACCCATTCGACTCGTGGTCTTGCGCACTCCCTTGGCCAACACGCGCAGTTTCCCGTGGTGTCGCGTCCACACGACGACGACGCGATCGGACTCCCCCGATTTATAGGTGCGCAGCACGATGGCCTCGTCGGCCAGCTCCTTCACCGCGGTGGCGACGCTGATCCGTGCCCGGCGTCGTCGGGGTCGGTCGAGGCGTCGCGGACGTCGCGCGACCCGCGCGACGCGGGCCCATCGGGTGACGAACTCTCGACGGGGGGGTCCTCAAAATGCTGGCGTCGCGGCGTGATGCCCATGAATCGATTGAGCCACACTCCAAAGGCCACCAGCAGCGCCAGGACCGCGGGCACCGCCAGCAGCGGCACGAGGCTCGAGACCCCGTTGAGGGCCAGCACCCAGAGGAAGACGTAGACGAGACCCACGAAGACGGCCGCGCCCTTGGTGACCCTCACGAATCGACCCCGCCGAAGCGCCGTTCGCGCTGCTGATACTCCTCAATCGCCGCGTAGAGGTCCTCGCGGCGAAAATCGGGCCAGAGCACCTCGGTGAAAACGAGTTCGGAGTACGCCATCTCCCACAGCAGGAAGTTCGACGTGCGGAACTCGCCCGACGTACGAACCATCAGGTCGGGATCGGGGATCTCGGGGTGATAGAGGCGCTCGCGGATGGCCTTCTCGTCCACGTCCTTGGCGCTCACGCGGTCCTCGACGAGGCGCTTGACCGCGTCGACGATCTCGGCGCGCCCGCCGTAGTTGAAGGCGATGTTGAGCGTCATCACCTGGTTGTGGCGGGTCAGCTCCTCGGCCTCGCGCATGCGCGAGAGGACCCCGCGCGGCACGCGCCAGTCGCGCCGACCCGAGAAGGTGATCCGCACGCCCTCGTCGTGCAGCTCGTACTGACGGCGCTCGAGCAGTCCCCGGTTGAAGTTCATGAGGAATCGGACCTCGTCGAGGGGCCGACGCCAGTTCTCAGTGGAGAACGCGTAGACGGTCAGGACCTTGATCCCCGCCGCCAGGGCGCCGTAGGCGGTGTCGACCAGCGCCACCTCCCCCGCCGCGTGCCCCTCGGTCCGCGCGAGTCCGCGGCGGGTGGCCCAGCGCCCATTGCCGTCCATCACCACGCCCACGTGGTGGGGGATGGAACCCATGTCCAGACTCGCGGGAAGGGGCGTGGGACGGGGGTCAGTCACGAATAGAACTTAGTTCGCGCCGATATGGGCACCCCGACGCCTTAACCACTCTTTAACCTGCACGATGGCGGTGCAATTAGGGTTCATGCGTGAAAACCTTTGACCCCGATGACGAGGCGCCCTACGTCGAGGTCGACCCCGAGGCGGGGGTGCAACTCGACGACGACCTCGTCGACATCGACGTCGAAGGGGCCCTCGCGCTCCTCGACCGCATCACCGAGCACCTGCCGGGCGGGGGCGAGAGCCGCGAGGGACAACGCGCGATGGTCGCCGCGGTCGCCCGGGCCTTTTCCCGGCGTGAGCACGCCATCATCGAAGCCGGCACCGGGGTGGGCAAGTCCCTCGCCTACTTGGTGCCCGCGGCCATGAGCGGACACCGTGTCGTGATCGCGACGGCCACCAAGAACCTCCAGGACCAGCTGGCCCAGAAGGACGCGCCCACGGTCGCGGCCGTCTCCTCACGCACCCGGGTCGCGGTGCTGAAGGGTAAGAGCAACTACCTCTGCCGCAATCGGGCACTGGCGAGCGCCGGCGGGGCGCAGCTGAGCTTCGACGACGGCACGAGCGTGCCCAAGGGTGTGGCCGACCAGATGCGTCGCATCCTCACCTGGGCCGAGGAGACCACGACCGGCGACCGCGACGAGCTCAGCTTCGAGATCGACCAGCGCGCCTGGCGCGGGCTCTCGGTGACCCCCCAGGAGTGCCTCGGGCGCGCCCAGTGCCCCCAGGGCCACAACTGCTTCCACGAGTTGGCCAAGGACCGCGCGGCCGAGAGTTCGATCGTCATCGTCAACACCCACCTCTACGCGGCCCACCTGGCGTCGGGGGCGATGCTCCTGCCCGCCCACGAGTACGTCGTCTTCGACGAGGCCCACGAGGTCCTCGACATCTTCGCCTCGTTACTGGGCACCTCGCTCAACGCCGCGCGACTACGAGCCTTCGCCGCGGTGTCCTCGGCACTCCTCGGACCAGCCGTCGCCGACACCGCCAACGACCTCACGGCGAGCGCCGATCGGCTCGCCACGATCTTGGAGATCCAGTACGGCACCCAGGAGTTGAGCGGGCTCGGCCCCGACGCCCAGCGCGAGGTCGACACTGCCGCGACCCTCACCACCCGCCTCGTCGAGGCGATCCGCTCGAGCGAGACCTCCGGCGCCGACGACGAGGCGCGCAAGATCCGCACCCTGGGGCCCGGGGTGCACCTCGCCAACGACCTGGCGCGCGTCGCACACCCCCACACCGGCGAGATCCTCTACCTGTCGCGACGCGACAAGGAGATCGACCTCGAGGTCAACCTGGTGGACGTCGGTCCGCGCCTGCGCGACGAGCTCTGGGGCCAGGTCACGGCGGTCCTCACGAGCGCCACCATCCCCGACTCGCTGCCCGCCCAGCTCGGACTCGACGACGTGGCGATCGAGTCGTTCCCCAGCCCCTTCGACTACCCGCACCACTCCCTGCTCTACGTCCCGGCGGGCTTCCCGGGGCGCAACGAGTCCGGGGCCGAACAGGCCATCATCGATGAGCTCGTCACCCTCATCGAGGCCGCGGGCGGGCGCACGCTGGCGCTCTTCACGAACCGCTCAGTGATGAACCGCGTGGCCGAGGCCGTCGAGGACCGTATCGATACGCCGGTGCTGGTCCAGGGCACCCTGTCGCGCCAGCGCATCATCGAGAAGTTCCGCGACTCCCCCGCCGCGAGCCTCTTCGCCGTCACCAGTTTCTGGCAGGGCATCGACGTGCCGGGCCACTCGCTCTCGCTGGTGAGCATCGACCGCCTTCCCTTCAGCGTGCCCAACGACCCACTGCTCAAGGCCCGCCAGGAGCGCTCGTCGAACCCCTTCTTCGACGTCGACCTGCCGCGCGCGACGATGCTGCTCGCCCAGGGTGTCGGCCGCCTGATCCGCAACCGCAGCGACCGCGGCGTGGTGGCGGTCCTCGACACCCGACTCGCCGAGGCGCGCTACCGCTCGGCCCTCTTCAAGAAGCTCCCGCCGATGAAGAGGACCCGCGACCAGGCAGAAGTCACATCATTCCTGCGCGAACTGCGCGACGACTCCCCCGACGCCACCTAAAGACCTAGTTCTGCTAGTATTTCACTAGCAAATATCGTTAGGTCGGTCGACCTAGCCCGGTCAGTCAGGCAATCATCGTGCATTTGAACTTCGCCCTCGTCATGGGCAGCGTCGTCATCGGCTTCCTCGTCGGGCTGACCGGCATGGGCGGAGGGGCGTTGATGACCCCGATGCTGGTGCTCATCTTCGGCGTGACGCCCTCGGCCGCGATCTCCTCGGACCTCATCGCCGCACTCTTCATGAAGCCCCTCGGCGTCGCCGTGCACTGGCACCGCAAGACCATCCAGCCCAAGCTCGTGCGCTACCTCTGCTACGGCTCGATCCCCTCGGCGATCCTGGGCACTTACGTGATGCACGTGCTCGGTTCCACGAAATCCGCTGAGAAGCACCTGCAGATCATCCTGGGCGTCGCCCTGCTCGTGGGCGCCGCCGCGATGATCTCGCGCGCGTTCTTCCCCACCCGCCAGGTGGTCGAGGGCCCGCTCGTCATCAACCGTCCCTTGATCATCACGGTCGGCGTCTTCGGCGGCTTCATGGTGGGACTCACCTCGGTGGGCGCCGGTTCGCTCATCATCGTCGCGCTGCTCTTGATCTACCCGCACATCCGCACCGACCAGCTGGTCGGCACCGACCTCGCCCAGTCGATCCCCCTGACCGCCGCCGCGACGATCGGAACGTTGTTGTTCGGCCACGTCCAGCTCGCCGTCACGGCCTCGATCATCATCGGTTCGGTGCCCGCGGTCGTGGTCGGCTCGCTGCTCTCGAGTCGCTCCTTCACCAAGACCCTGCGCCCCTACCTGGGCGGGGTGGCGCTGTTGAGCGGGCTCAAGTACGTGGGCCTGCCCATCGACGCCCTGGGGGTCGCGGCGGTCGTGATCCTGGTCGTCGCCACGGTGATCGCGGTGCGATCGGCCAACGTGCCCACCTTCGACGCGCCGGCGATCCTCGCCGAACCAGTGCTGGAGCGCTAGAGGCCGAAGCGGTCCATCACGTCGTCGCGCTTCTGCCAGCCCGGCTCGACCTTGACCTTGAGCTCGAGGTAGCAGCCCTCGGGCAGTTGACGGCGCGCGGCGATGCCGACGTCCTTGAGGAGTTGTCCGCCCTTGCCGATGACCATGCCCTTTTGACTCTCGCGCTCGACGACGATCTCCACGGTGATGTGGGGCCACTCGAACTCGATGACCCGACAGTGGATCGAGTGGGGCAGTTCCTGCTTGGTCTTGCGCACCAGTTGCTCGCGCACGAGTTCGGCGACCCACATCGCCTCGGGCACGTCAGAGACCTCGTCCTCGGGGAAGAGGTACTCACCCTCGGGCATCAGGGCCTGCACGAAACGCACCAGCTCCTCGGCCCCCGCGCCGGTCTTGGCCGACACCGGGAAGTACTCCACGCGCGTGGCCGCGTCGGCCATGCCCTTCTCCTGGGCGATGAGCATCACGGCCTCGTGCGCGGCCATCAACTGGGCGGCGATGGCGTCACGGCCGGTCTTGTCCATCTTGTTGACGACGACGCACCCCTGGGGCCCCTTGGGGCTGCGGCAGTGGTCGAGCATGGTGCCGATCACGTTGCGGTCGCCGGGTCCGATCGGCTTTCCGGCCTCGATGACGGCCATGATGACGTCCACGCCATCGACCGAGGCGCGCGCCGTTTCGTTGAGTCGGTTGCCCAGGCTCGTCTTGGGGCGGTGGATGCCCGGGGTGTCGACGAAGATGACCTGCACGTCGTCCTCGGTCAAGATGCCCCGGATGGCGTTGCGCGTGGTGTTGGGGCTCGACGACGTGATCGTCACCTTCGTCCCGACCACCTGATTGACGAGGGTGGACTTGCCCACGTTGGGCCGACCGATGACGGCGGCGAATCCCGAGCGGGTCACGACTCGTCCAGCTTCTCTATCAGCACCTCTTCGATACGGCGTCCGTCCATGCGCACCACGGTCACCACGTAGGGCGCGACCTCGAAGGTGTCGCCCTGCGCCGGCACCCCGCCGGCCAGGTCGAGCACGAGGCCCCCCACGGTGTCCCAGCCGTCCTTGGGCAGGTCCAGTTCGTACTCGTTGTTCACATCGTCGATGTTGAGCCGTCCGCTCACCACCAGTCCGGTGCCCTCGATCATCTCGACCTCGTCGTCCTGGGGCCGGTCGGACTCGTCGGTGATCTCGCCCACCAGCTCCTCGAGGATGTCCTCCAGCGTGACCAGTCCCGCGGTGCCGCCGTACTCGTCGACGACGACGAAGAGGTGGCTCTGACCCTGGCGGATCTGGGTCAACAGGGACGCGACCTTTTTGGTCTCGGGCACGAAGGAGGCCTCACCCATGTGCTCTCTCACCCTCTCGTCGCCGTGGCCCTCGGCGACCAGCCCGGCCAGGTGACGCAGGTTGACGATGCCCACCACGTCGTCGACTCCCTCGCCGAGCACCGGCAGACGCGATCGGCCGGTCTCGATGGCGGTGTCGAGCGCGCTGCGGATGGTGGCGTCGGAGCTCACGTCCACCATGTCGATGCGCGGCACCATGACCTCGCGCACGATGGTGTCGCCGAACTCGATGACGCTACGGATGAAGTTGCGCTCTCCTTCTTCGATGGCCTCGTCCTCGTGGGCCACGTCGGCCATCGCGAGGACCTCATCCTCGGTCATCTTGCTGACCTTGGTGTCGGGGCCGAGGAAGAGACGGATGACGCCCTGGGCGATGGCGAGCAACACCTTGGAGATCCACTTGATGGGCCAGAAGTTGAGCAGCGTCTCCACCACCGGCGCACTGGCCAGGGCCGCGGAGTCGGGGTGCTGGACCGCGAAGTTCTTGGGGATGGCCTCGAAGATGACGAAGATGACGACGACCTCGCCGACCGTCGAGATGAACAGCCCGGCCGCGCCGAAGAGCCGCGAGGCGAGCACGCCGACCATGGTGGCCGAGACCAGTTGACAGATCAACACCAGCAGCAGCAAGGGATTGAGGAACTTCTCGGGCGCCTCGGCCAGGTGCACCAGCGACTTCGATCCGCGCTTGCCCTGCTCCTTCAAGGAGCGCGCCCGGCTCTTGTTCATGCGCACCAGCGACGTCTCGGCCATCGCGAAGAATCCCGAGAGGACGAGCAGGATGGCGACGCTGACGGCGAGCGCCGTGTCCGAACCGGTCCAGACCGTCGCGATCACGACGCGGCGCTTCGATAGTGACGGCTGAGCAGCTCTCGCTCCCTCGCCTCCATGCGCTCGGCCTCATCGTCGACCACGTGGTCCCAGCCGCGCAGGTGCAAGACGCCGTGCACCACCAGCAGGGCGATCTCGTCGTCGAAGGAACACTCGTGCTCCGCGCTGTTGGCGAGCGCCACGGCGGGACAGATCACGATGTCGCCCACCAGTTGGGGGATGTCGGACGTGGGCGGCTCGCCCGGTCCGGTGCCGCCGGCGTCGGGCACGCGACCCGAGGGTTCGGGCTCGGCGTCGATGGGGAACGACAGCACGTCGGTCGGCCCCGGTTTGCCCATGAACTGCCCGTTGAGGTCGGCCATGACCGCGGGCGACGTGAAGATCAAGGACACCTCGGCCAGTCCGCGCACGCCCTCGTCCTTGAGGCACTCCCGGCAGAGCTCGACCCAACGCTCGAGGTCGATCTCCTGGTCGGTCTGTTCGTCGGCGGCGTAGATGTCGATGCTCATCAGTTGGTCTGGCGGTCGTACGCGGCGACGATGTCGGCCACGATGCGGTGGCGCACCACGTCCTTGGCGCTGAGGTGCACGAAGGAGATGTCGTCGATGCGCCCCAGGATGTTCTCGATGGAGGCCAGCCCCGAAGCCTTGCCGTTGAGGTCGACCTGGGTGACGTCACCGGTGACGACGGCCTTGGCGTTGAAGCCGATGCGCGTGAGGAACATCTTCATCTGCTCGGGCGTCGTGTTCTGGGCCTCGTCGAGGATGATGAAGGAGTCGTTGAGGGTGCGCCCGCGCATGAAGGCGAGCGGCGCCACTTCGATGGTGCCGTTGGCGATGAGCCGCTGGGCCCCATCGGGTCCGACCATGTCGTAGAGGGCGTCGTAGAGCGGGCGCAGGTACGGGTCGACCTTGGCCATGAGGTCGCCCGGCAAGAAGCCCAGGTGCTCTCCCGCCTCGACGGCCGGTCGCGTCAACACGATGCGGTGCACCTGGCGCCGGTGCAGGGCCTGCACCGCGGCCGCGACGGCCAGGTAGCTCTTGCCGGTCCCGGCGGGCCCGATGCCGAAGGTGATGATGGACTTCTCGATGGCGTCGGTGTAGCGCTTCTGGCCGGCCGTCGAGGGTCGGATGGCCTTGCCCTTGGCGCCGCGCACGACTTCGTGGCGCAGCACCTCGCTGGGTCGCAGGTCGTCGGCCACCATGTCGATGGTCCGCGAGATCTTCGTCGGGTCCAGCGCCTGGCCGCTCTCGAGCACTAGGACGAGCTCGTCGAACAGGCGCAGCACCGTGGCCGCGTCGGGACCGGCCACCGAGATCTGGTTGCCCTGCACGCGGATCTTGGAGTGCGGGAAGGAGCGCTCGACGACGCGCAGGTGCTCGTCACGCGGACCCAGTAGTCCAGCCATGAGATGGGTGTTGGGAACGTAGGTGGTCGCCATCAGGGCCTCGTCGGCCGCGGCATCAAAGGTCATCCGGGGGGCCACTCCATCTTTCGTCCGCCGAGCACGTGCAGGTGCAGGTGGGGCACCGACATCTGCGCGTCGGGTCCGATATTCATCACGAGACGATAGCCACTCTCGCGCACGCCCTCGTGCTCGGCCACGCGCTGGGCGAGCAGCACCAGTTGGTCCACCACGCCGCCGTGCTCGCTCGTCACGTGGTCGGCGCTGGTGACGTGGCTCTTGGGGATGACCAGGACGTGCACCGGCGCCTGGGGGTCGATGTCGCGGATCGCCAGGGCGGACTCGCTCTCGGCCACGGCGGTCGCGGGGACCGCGCCGGCGACGATCTGGCAGAAGAGGCATTCACTCATGTAGTCCCCTCATCATTACTCACTTTGTCGCGACCCGATGGTAAATCCCCATGAACCGTTCGTGAACGTTACGAGCGCCGCGGCGACCACGGCGGCCGTCTCGCCGCGCAGGACCGTGGGTCCCAAGGAGAGGCGACGTCGCTCCTCGCCCCATTCCCCCGGCGCCCATCCGCCCTCGGGCCCGACCGCCACCGCGTGCACGCCGCTCCAGTCGCCCGAACCCGCGAGGTCGCACACCGCCACGTCCGCGGGGACCTCGTCGGGGGTGAGCGGCGGCGCGATCACGAGGTCGTAGGTGCGCCGACATTGGGCGCAGGTCTCTGCGGCGATGCGCCGCCACCGCGCCAGGGTCTTGTCGCGCGCCTCGCCGCGGAACTTGCTCGCCAGACGCTCGCTCACCAGCGGCACCAGTGTCGTGACCCCGACCTCGGTGGCCTTGGCGACGGCCCACTCCCCGCGCTCGCCCTTGAGGGGCGCCAGATACAGCGTCGTCGCGGACGCCGGCTGGTCGATGACGACGTCGCCCACCGAGTCCAGTCCCGACGCGGCGACGGTGGCGAAGCGCCACGCACCGTGTCCGTCGCTCAGCACTATCTCCTCGCCCTCGCGGGCGCGCAGCACCCGGCGCAGGTGGTGATCGACGTCACGACCGAGGACGGGCGACTCGATGTCGGCGACGCGCACCTGGGTCAGCGCGGCGACGCGCCGCGCCCAGTCCTGCATCATCGTTTGGCCCGTTTGCGGAACAGTCCACCGCCGTGGTGCTCGGCGACCTCCTCGCCGCGGTGCGCGGCGAGCTGGCGCAGGAGGTCGCGCTCGACATCGTCGAGCTCGGTGGGCACGTCGACGACGAGGTGCACGTAGAGGTCGCCGCGACCACGCCCGTGCAGGTGTTCGACGCCCTCGTGGCGGATACGGTGCACGGTGCCCGAGGCGCTGCCGGGCTCGACCTCGACGCGTTCGCTGGCGCGAAGGGTCGGCACCTCGATGGTGGCGCCCAGGGCGGCCTGGGTGAAGGAGATGTGCGCTTCGTGGTGCAGGTCGTCGCCGTTGCGCTCGAAGCGCTCGTCGGCGGCCACGCGCAGGTGCACGAAGAGCCGGCCGTTGGGGCCGCCGCGCGGCCCCGCGGGTCCGCGGTCGCTGAGTCGCATGGTCGAGCCGTCCTCGACACCCGCCGGGATCTGGATCGTCATGGTCGTGGCGGCGTTCTTTCGTCCCTCGCCGCGGCACTCCGAGCAGGGCGACTCGATGCGCGATCCCATCCCGTTACAGCGGGTGCACACCGTCGAGGTCATCATCTGGCCCAGGATCGAGTTGCGCACGCGATGCACCTCGCCCGCGCCGGCGCACTCCACGCAGGTGATCGGTGAGGTGCCGGGGGCGCACCCGCTACCCGCGCACGTCGCGCACTTCTGGGGCAGGGTGACCGTGATCTCGCGGCTCACGCCGAAGGCCGCGTCGTCGAGCGTGATCTCCACGTTGACCTCGGCGTCGGGACCCGCCTGGGGACCGCGGCGTTGGGGGCGCTGCGCCCCCATGCCGCCGAAGAACATGTCGAAGATGTCCTGCACCGAGCCGGCGCCGAAGGGGTTGCCCCCGGCGCCCACGTCGGAGCCGAAGCGGTCGTAGTTGGCGCGGCGCTCGGGGTCCGAGAGGATCTCGTAGGCCTGGGACACCTCTTTGAAGCGCGCCTCGGCCGCCGCGTCGCCGGGATTGGCGTCGGGGTGCAGTTGGCGCGCGAGTCGCCGGTAGGACTTCTTGAGGTCCTCGGGCGACACGTCGCGGTCGACCTCGAGGATGGCGTACAGGTCAGTGGTTGGCATGGTCCTCATCTCCACCGAAGTGGCGCGTTAGGTGTTGGGAGACCGCGCTGGCGGCGGCCAACGCTTCTTGATACTTCATGCGGGTGGGGCCGAGCAGGCCCACCGCGCCGGCCGGCTCCCCGTCGATGGTCACTTCGGCGAGGACGACCGCGCAGGCCGAGAGCGGCTCGAAACCGTTCTCGGTCCCGATCGCCACCGAGAGGCCGCGGTTCAACATGTCCTGGACCAGCGAGACCACCAGGAGTTCCTGCTCCAGGATCGAGAGCACCTGGCGCACCGTCTCGACCCCGTCGAAGGAGTCGGCCACGCGAGAGGACCCGGCGATGAACACCTGGTCCCCGTCGGCGGTGGGCGCCTGCACGTGCAGCGACGCCACCGCGTCGCGCACCAGCACGGCCACGTGGTCGTGGCGCGAGGGCACCTGCACCTTCGTCTCGAGGGTGGTGCCGATGAGGAGCGCGTTGATCTGGCGCGACGCTTCGGCGCACGTCTCGTAGTCGACGTCGAAATGGGGGGTGAGCGAGTGCTTGATGACCGATCCGTCGGAGAACACGGTCACCAGGAGCTGGTGACGGGCGTCGATGTTCACCAGTTGCGCCGAGAGGATCGACGCGTGCGCGTTGGTCGCCCCGACCACCACCGAGGTGTAGTGGGTCATCTGACTGAGCAGCGTCGAGGTCTGCTCGAGGACGTCCTCGACCTCGCCACGGACGTTGGCGAAGAAGTCGCTGACCTGCTGCTGCTGGACGGCGCCGAGGACGCCGGACTCGAGGTGGTCGACGAAGTACCGGTAGCCCTTGTCGGTGGGGATCCGGCCGGCCGAGGTGTGGGGCTGGGCCAGGTAGCCCTCGCGCTCGAGGCTCACCATCTCAGAACGCACCGTGGCGGGCGACACGGCGATATCGGCGCTCGAGGCGACGGAGGAGGATCCGACGGGCTGGGCGGTGTCGATGTGCTCGGACACCACGGCTTCAAGGATGGTCGCCTTGCGGGCGTCGAGATCCGCCGAGACGGGGTTGGTCGCGCGACGAGCCATCTTTCCTCCTTGTTAGCAGTCAATTCTACCGAGTGCCAGACAATTGGCGACCATCGACGTGGTGACAGCCTCGTCCTAGGTTGTCGGGTGTGGACCAGCACTTCTAAGGAGGCCCCGTGACCATTGACATGCCCGAACGCCCCCCGGAGCCGCGCGCCAGCACCGAACGGGCCCAACTCGAGGGCTGGCTCGACTTCCACCGCGCCACCCTGGTGATGAAGTGCGCCGGACTGAGCGACGAGCAGCTCACGACCGCGGCGGTGCCACCCTCGCGGCTGACGCTGCTGGGACTACTGCGCCACATGGCCCTCGTGGAGGTCTGCTGGTTCGACATGGTCCTGCACGACAGCGACACCCCACTGCCCTTCACCAGTGACGACGACCGCGATTACGAGTTCAATGCGCTCGACTCCTCGAGTTCAGCCGAGGTGGCGCTCGTCTTTCACCAGGCGTGCGCCTCGTCACGCCAATTGGCCCACGGAGTGGCGCTCGACACCCTCGCCAAGCGACCGCGCCGCGACGGTCCGATCGACCTGCGGTGGATCTACCTGCACATGATCGAGGAGTACGCGCGCCACAACGGCCACGCGGACCTGTTGCGCGAGGTGCTCGACGGCGCGACGGGGGTCTAGTCAGTCCTCGAGCTTGAGGGCGGCGACGAAGGCCTCCTGGGGCACCTCGACGCGTCCCAGGTTCTTCATGCGCTTCTTGCCCTCCTTCTGCTTCTCGAGGAGCTTGCGCTTGCGGGTGATGTCACCGCCGTAGCACTTGGCGAGCACGTCCTTGCGGCGCGCCTTGACCGTCTCGCGCGAGATGATGCGCCCGCCCACCGCGGCCTGGATGGGAACGTCGAACATCTGGCGCGGGATGAGCTCCTTGAGTCGCTCGGCCATCTTTCGACCGTAGAAGTCGGCGTTGGAACGGTGCACGATGGTCGAGAACGCGTCGACCGGCTCGTGGTTGATCAACAGGTCCACGCGCACCAGGTTCGAGGTCACGTACCCGCTCTGCTCGTAGTCCAGGCTCGCGTAGCCCTTGGTGCGGCTCTTGAGGGCGTCGAAGAAGTCGATCACCACCTCGGCTAAAGGGATGGAGTACTTCAACTCCACGCGCTCGGCCGAGAGGTAGTCCATCTTGATCATCTCGGCGCGGCGCGACTGGCACAGGTCCATCACGGTGCCGAGGTACTCGGCCGGGGTGAGTACCGAGATGTGCAGCATCGGCTCGTCGATGTGGTCGAGGCGCGAGGCGTCGGGCAGGTCGGTCGGGTTGTCGATCTTCACCTCGGTGCCGTCGGTCAGGTACGCGCGGTATACCACCGACGGGGCGGTGGCGATGATGTCGAGGTTGAACTCGCGCTCGAGGCGCTCGCGCACGATCTCCATGTGCAACAGGCCGAGGAACCCGCAGCGGAAACCGAAGCCCAACGCGTGGCTGGACTCGGGCTCGTAGGTGATGGAGGCGTCGTTGAGCTTGAGCTTGTCGAGCGCGTCGCGCAGGTCGCCCAGGTCGTCGCCGTCGATCGGGTAGATGCCGCAGTACACCATGGGCTTGGGGTCCATGTAGCCGTCGAGCGCCGTCGGTGCCGGGCGCTGCGCCTCGGTGATGGTCTCGCCCGAGCGCGCTCCCCCGACGTCCTTGATGCCCGCGACGATGTAGCCCACCTCGCCGGGTCCGAGCTGCCTGACCGCGATCATGTCGGGTGTGCGCACGCCGATCTCCTCGATCTCGTGGTTCTCGCCAGCCTGCAT
>Ga0209698_10003986_pt1 | contig 16314 bp, 15 predicted proteins | sample LitLauG_LLR_2012_FD_187203 | JGI IMG/M metagenome (GOLD analysis project Ga0209698, IMG submission 187203) | Freshwater sediment microbial communities from Pennsylvania, USA - Little Laurel Run_MetaG_LLR_2012 (SPAdes) (version 2) | ecosystem: Environmental > Aquatic > Freshwater > Creek >...
GGGCAGACGCCCCCCGCGCCTGCCGAGCGCGAACTTGTCATTGGACTCGATCTCACGCTGCATGCGCCACGCGAGATTCTGGTGCAAGGCCGCGGGTTGAACGCTGAGTTGGGCGGCGATCTGCACATCGGCGGAAGCACGGCTGTGCCCCGCGTCAGCGGTGGCTTCGAATTGATCCGGGGCACGCTGTCTCTGGCCAGCAGCCAGCTGACCGACCTGAAAGGGACCGTGAGCTTCAACGGCGACGGGCTCAAACACCAGATCGACCCGACGCTGGACTTTACCGCGCTGTCGGCTGATGGGACCGCGACCTTGCGCCTCACGGGCCTTGCGGATGCGCCGCAGTTCACGCTCAGCAGCGATCCGCCGCTGCCGCAGGATGAGATTCTGGCCCGCCTCCTGTTCGGCGAAAACGCTTCGCAGTTGACGGCCCTGCAGGTGGCGCAGATCGGCGTTGCCCTCACCACGCTGAGCGGCGCGGCCGGCGAAGGTTACAACCCGATCGCGCGGGTGCAGAAGGCGCTGGGACTCGACCAGCTCTCGGTCGGCGCCGCCAGCACTTCGGGGGCAACAGGACCGCAGAGCCGCGGCGCGAGCGTTCAGGCCGGCCGCTACATTTCGAAGCGCGTGTTCGTCGGGGCGAAGCAAAGCACGTCCGGGGTTAGTCAGGTGGTGGTCGACGTCGATCTGTCCAAGCATCTGAAGTTGCAGACTCGCGTGGGGAACGGCACAGCGACCACCCAGGGAACCACGCCGGAAAACGATCCGGGCGGCAGTGTCGGGATCAAGTATCAGTTCGAATACTGAGGAAGACGGGCTGGGACACCCCGGGGAGCCGGGAGGCAGGCGGGGGCGCGAACGGTCGAGGGTCGTGGTGGGCGATCGGCGGCGTCGAAGCCGGACCTGGCCGATCCCGCGGCTGATCGCGCGGTCAATCGCCAGGCACCTGGCGTGCGGTGGTCTGTCGAGGCCCGCCGGCCTCATCGATCCATGCCCTCGCCGCCGCGAGCGTGGAAAATATCCGCGTCGGATAGACATTCATCGGCGAGTCCGCATATCGACGTGCGAGTGCAATCAATTCCGGTGCGGTTGTGACGACGGCGATGCGCAGCTTCGGATTCGATCTGGATGCCGCCTTGTCGATGGCGGATAACTCATCGACGTCACGGCTGTCAAAGGAGATCTGTTCGACGTACAGCAGATCATTGATGACGAATCTCAGGTCATCGAAGCGGGGATCCGCCTCGATCTTGATGACAGGTTCCATGAATTCGCTGTTGGTGACGAGCCCGTAGAAGCGCTTGACGACGACGGCGCCTTCCCAAAGAAGCTCGTAAGGCATGCGCTGACTCCTCCGTCCGCGGGTAACGCCCTGAGGGTTCAAAGCCTACGAACTCGGTACGCATCCGTCAAACCCATGAATATTCCGCTGTTTCTTGTAGAGGCGGAGTCCGATCTTCGTTGATGTGACGGACGGTACCCGCTCCGTGCGCTGATGAACTCGCGTGACAGTGCATCCATTGCTGTCGGCGGTGCGCCATCCCGGACATTCACCGACACGCAATCCGAAGCCTGTTTTCCGTTCCATGCCGATGTGATCAACCGACCCGACGTCCGCGATGAATGTTTCAATCGAGGATTGCTGCTGGCTGCTGCATCCGCCGCCTGCAGGCATACTGTCGACCGCTCGCTTCACCCTTCAGCGGACAGATATCCCCATGCAGACCAAGGATCAGGCCGGGGCGGTCGCGGCCGGCTTCTCTACGTACCAGAAGTGGGTTGTCGGCCTGCTGACCTTCCTGCAGTTCACCATCATTCTGGATTTCATGATCCTTTCGCCACTTGGCGCGATATTGATGCCGCAGCTCGGAATTGCCCCGGCGCAATTCGGACTTCTGGTATCGGTCTACGCGTTCAGCGCCGGTGCGTCGGGGCTGATGGCGGCCGGCTTTGCCGATCGCTTCGATCGCAAGCGGATGCTGCTGGTCTTCTATGGCGGGTTCGTGGCCGGGACGCTGGTGTGCGGGCTGGTGCACAGCTACGGTTTGCTTCTTTTTGCGCGGATGATCACGGGCGTTTTCGCCGGCGTCCTGGGCTCGACGGTGTTCGCGATCACGACCGATCTGTTTCCATATCAGGTGCGAGGGCGCGTGATGGGCATCATGCAGACCGCGTTCTCCGCGGCCAGCATTGTGGGGCTCCCGCTTGCGCTGGCGCTGTCCAGCCGGTGGGGCTGGAACGCGCCGTTCCTGCTGATCGTCGCGGTCGCGACGCTGGTCGGCCTGGGAGCGATGCGTTACCTGCGGCCGATCGACGCGCACTTGCAGCAACACCCCGACCGCAGCGCGGCGCATCACTTCCTTCACACCGTATCGACGCCGCGCTACCTGCAGGGGTTCGCCGCCGCGGCGCTGCTGGCGACCGGCGGATTCCTGCTGATGCCGTACACAAGCGCCTTTGTCGTGAACAACCTCGGCATCCCATTCGGCCGGTTGCCGCTCCTCTACCTGGTCACCGGCGCGTGCTCCATCGTCGCCGGTCCGTTGATCGGTCGGGCCGCAGACGCGGTGGGCAAGTTTCTCGTCTTTTCTTTCGGCTGTGCCGTGACCATCACGATGGTGCTGATCTACACGCACCTGGGCGTGACGCCCCTGGGCCTCGTGATGCTGGTCAACAGCCTGCTCTTCGTCGGGGTGTCCTCGAGGATGATCTCGGCATCGGCGCTGATTTCCGCCATTCCCGATGCGGCCGACCGCGGTTCGTACATGTCCATCAGCAGCTCGGTTCAGCAATTCTCCGGTGGCCTGGCGGCGATCGTGGGAGGCCTGATCGTGTCCGTGACCCGCACGGGCGCTCTGGAGCACTTCGACCTGGTCGGATATGTCCTGGTCGGAACCACGCTGGTGACGCTCGTGATGATGTACTTCATCAGCCGGCGCGTCGAAGCGCTCGGCGCCACGAAGTCGACATAGCACGCAGGTCTGCGGTCCGGCGCTGCGGCGATATCCTCGCCTGCAGCGTCGGTGCGCATCACCGTGACTTTGCGCTGGCCATTCTTGGACGGATCTTGGACTTGAAACCGTCACTGGGATGCCCAGACGGACGTCAAGACCGTACATCAGGTTCAGCGCTTCCCTGTCAGGCGCAAAGGCACGCGTTCATTGAAGTGGAACGTTGCCTAGTCCTTATGGCCGACAGAGGCGGTAGCTGTTTCGCCATGGACCGCAGGCGTTTGACAAGTCGCAGATGCGCGAACGTGGGCTTTGGCGTCCCATCGGTTTACCAAGTTCAAGGGTCGAAGGACGTTGTGATTTGCGCGTGGGCCGTTCATAGTCGAGTCATATCGCAAGCGAAAGCTGCTTGCGCCGCGTTTCGAAGCGTTGCAGTAAGCGATCGAAACCCGGACTTCCTCAGTGCATCTGCCGCTTGTCCTGTCGCCCGGTGGCCTCGCTCAACCCGCTCTGATTCTTCTCCGTGAAAGCCGTGGCGACCGGCGCACCAGTCGGCCTGAATGAAGGACTCCGCCATGCGAATCGCGATGTATCCAACCGAACTTCACTTTCGGAAACTGGCAAGCCATTTCGTCAGCCTGACCTCCGGTGACCGGTTTCTGAGGTTCGGTGCGGTGGTGACCGACGTCGACATCGTTGCCTACGTAAAAGGGCTGTTCGCCTCGACCGCCAACGTCTTCGCAGTGATCGAGCCGGATGGAGACATCTCGGGCGTGCTGCACCTTGAATTTGCCGACGGGGGCGCGAATGTCGGTTTGAGCGTTTCGTCCTGGGCGCGCAACCAGGGGATTGGAACGCTGCTGCTGCAGCGGGCGGGCGTGGTTGCCCGCGCGCGGGGATTGCAGACGCTGTTCGTGCGCAACCTGAACTTCAATTCATCGCTGCAGCGGCTGGCGCTACGGCTGGGCATGAATTTGCTCGGTTCGCCCGACACGCCGATCCGGCGCGGGGATATGCAGAAGGCGGATGACCACGACCTGGAGCTCGATGATTTCCGCGGCAGGATCACGCTGGTCGCCGACCCGCGGCCCTGCCAGTTCAAGCGCGAATCGACCGCTGCCATGCCGCTCGACCTGGCCAAGCCAATCAGCTCACGAACCGGAGCCTGACGTGGTCACGATGCGACGTGAACACAAGGAGCCGACCGGCGTTGTGGCGATGTGGGTAGCGGCGGCGGCTTTGCTCGCGGGTACCTGCGGCAACGGATCGTCTGCTTCGGTCACTGGGCACAGAGGCCCGTCGGTGACGGCGTGCGGCGCACCGACGGGCATTGGCAGCGCGACGACCGCCGAGGCAGGCGATGTGACGAATGTCAGAGTCAAGTGTCTGAACAGCACCGGCATGGTCGAAAAAATTGCAATGGACGTGAAGGCGCGGAGCCTGATGCTGTTCCTTGCGGTTGCGCGGGGCGCACGATTCACGGGCCTTTGAAGGACGGCCCACCGTGTGTGTCCCGCTCGGACCCGGCAACACGGCGGTCACGCGGCGCTGGCAGCTGGTGAACCTTGCCGGCGAGGACCATCACTTTCATCTGCATCAGACCCGCTTGCGCATTCTCACGGACGCCAGACTCGACCGCACCAGCGGCGCGGGTCGGCGGATGGGCGACGGCGTGCTGTTGGACAACGTGCGGCTGCTGCACGCGGGCGCGGCCTGCAACTCGGTACAGCGCTGGCGTGACGGCGCCGGCACCGCGCATCCGGCCGTGGTTCAGATCGTGTTCGCGATCGCGGGCGATCCGCGGCGGTCGCTGATGATCGGTCGATCGCGCTGGATCCCCCCGGAAGTGCAGGCGCGCACAGCTGGTGGGGCTTCAGGTGGCGATCTGGCGCAAACGCCGTGTCGATCGAGATTCAGGTTCGGCGGCGGCGGGCAAGCAATCACTTCTATGGAACGCCATCGGGCGCCTTCATGGCTCGTTCCAGCCTGTCGTCGCGAACAGATGGTCGCGTGCCGCGTCGCGGAAGCTGTCGCCCAATTCCGCATCGTCGACTGCCCGCGCCACCACCATCGCACCCACGCACATGGCGACCATGGTGAGGGCGCGCTGGCGGGCCGCGGGTTCGGTCAGGTTGGTTGAAAAGATCTCGATCATCCTGACGAGGACCTGGCGAAAGGCGGCCTTCACGGCTTTGCCGCCGCGTGCGATATCGGAAGGAAGCGCCACCAGTGGACAGGAGCCGTCACGGTCGACCAGGTGCTCGCGCGAGAGATAAGCGTTGACGATCATCCGCGCGAAGACCCGCCCTCGGGCGCAACCATCGACGTGTTTTCGCTGCCAGCGCTCCGGCGCCTGCGCGCAGAGGAACTGCCTTACCGCGTGTGCGTACAACTGCTCCTTGGTATCAAAATGCTTGTAGAAGCCGCCCCGCGTCAGGCCGGCGTGACTCATGATGTCGTCGATCGTGACCTCGGTGAATCCCTTGCGGTTGAACAGGTGTCGCGCGCTCTCGACGATCCGCTCCCGGGTCTGCTGCTTGCGCTTGGGCGAGTGGGGCATCGGCGTTCTCCTGTCTGAAGGTCAGTTGGTCACTTTTATAGCAACTCCGGAGAAAGGATGTTCTTGAACATCTGATGGTTTCGGCAACAATTCCGGCTACGCGGACGCATCTTGTACGTCGATCGCAGGGGGTGAAGATGAGCGCTTTCGCGGTAAGCATGCTCGCAGGCCTGGTGGCGCTCGTGCTCCTTTCCTTCATCGTGGAGGGGTTACGTCCGCGTCCGAAGCGTCCGGAGTCGCTGCCGTGGGGACCAGGCATCGCCGTCAAGTACGCGGAAATCTGCGGCATCCGGGTGCGATACCTAAAGACCGGTGCGGGCCCGAACCTGGTGCTGCTTCACACGCTGCGCACGCAGCTGGACATCTTCCAGAAGGTCATTCCTGACCTGGCCGGGACCTTCACGGTCTATTCATATGACTACCCGGGACATGGCTGGTCGGATATTCCGGACGCCGACTACGCTCCCGAGGACTTTTACCGATGGACGGCGGCATTCCTGGACGCGCTGGACATCGAGCGGGCGACCCTGGTCGGCATCTCGATCGGCGGGACCATCGCACTCGTTCTGGCCGCACGGGCCAATCCCCGCATCGACCGCGTCATCGCGATCAACCCGTACGACTACTGGCCAGTCGGAAGCATCCGCCGCAGCTCGACCGTGGCGCGGCTGATCCTCGGTCCCGCCGGCGTGCCGATCCTGGGCGCGACGTTGATGCGTCTGCGCAGTCGCTACGTCTCCGACCGGATCATGGAGGGTGGTGTTGCTCGCGCCGACGCGTTGTCGCCGGCGCTCAAGAAAGAGCTTTACGACGTCGGCGCGCGCCCTCGCCACTACCAGGCCTTCCTGCGCCTGCTGTCTCACGAAGCGCTCTGGGCCGATGGGCGCAAGGCTTACGCGGATATTGGAATTCCGACCTTGCTTGTCTATGGCAATAAGGACTGGGCCCCCGTTGCCATGCGCGAGCGGGCGCGCGCGCTGATCCCTGGCGTGACGATGACAACCATCGAAGGCGGCGGCCATTTCCTTTCGCTGGATCGGCCACGGGACCTGACCGGACTGATCACGCGCTTCATCGCAGATGCCAGCGGTACCCGCGCCACGACGATCTGAGGACCTTCGACATGGAAATATCCGGCAACCATGTCCATTTCTTCGTCAGCTACGCGATCGCGTTTCTCGCCTTCGGACTGATCGCGAAGTGGTATCTGTGGCCCGCGCTCGCCGCTCGCGATCGCAAGCGCGCCATCACTCCATTGCTGCTGGACCCGAACCAGACCCTGAGTCTGCTGCGCTCCAACGGTCACTACGGCGACATCTTTCCGAGATTGGCCGGGATGGTGCTCAGCGGCCTTGGAATGAACATTGCGGGCATCATTCGCGCCCGGGCGCAGGCTCTGTACCCTGCGACTCTTCTGGTACGGTCCTATTTCGTCGCGTGCCTGGTCTGGCTGTTCTGGATGAGCAAGGATCCATTTTTCCTGGTTGTTCTGGGTGTCGTGCTGTTCGGAATGGCACTGACCCTCGCGTCCGTTCTGGCAGATCGGGCGCAACAAGCCAGCCGGCTTTAGTTGGATCTGCATTTCTTCGGCCGGTGACTCAGGCAGGCGTGGAACATACCATCCAGGCAACACGGACCGGATGCCATGCCGGACGAGGCGATGAAGGCACCGCTACTGACCTTGGAAGTCCTCGAGACCTTGCGCGCCGCCGCGCGCGCTGGCGCAGCCTCGGTTGAATGCTCGCTTGACCTGCAGCGTTCGATCACCAGAGTCGAGGCGGGTGTCAGCGCCTGGAACTGGAATGGAGAGCCGTTTCCGTATCCGGAGAGCTGCAAGGACAGAACGATTTACCATTGGGATGGCGAGAGCTTCAAGCCGGTGGCGCGCTTTACAAGCTCGCTGATCAAGCTCGTGCCGACCCAATGGGGTCCTCCCACGTTCGAGATCGACGGCATCAAGATGTTGCCGACAGCGCATGGCTCACCCTACGCAGATGCCGAGCGCAAGGTCGGGCTGATCGAGCCGCGTGGAAAGTTGATCCTGGATACCTGCGGCGGACTCGGCTACTTCGCCGCCTGGTGCCTGCAGGCAAAGGCCGACCACGTGCTGTCTTTCGAAAAGAATCGCGATGTCATCTGGCTGCGCAGCCTGAATCCGTGGTCGCCCGAAACCGGTAGTGGATTGACCTTGAGCGAAGGCGACGTTGCCGCGCAAATCGCCACGCTGCCCGGCGCCTCGGTCGACGCGATATTGCACGACCCACCCCGTTTTGGAACGGCGGGTGAGCTTTACTCGCAGGTCTTTTATGACCAGCTTGCGCGGGTTCTGAAGCGCCGCGGAAAGCTGTTTCACTACATTGGCACGCCGAACAAGCTGACCAGCGGCCGCGATGTCCCCAACGAAGTGGCGAAGCGACTGCGCCACGCCGGGTTCGTCGTGGATTTCAATGGTGATGGAGTGCTGGCGGTAAGGAGGTGAATCACTGAAAGGCCGAAGGCAGGCTCCACGCGTCGGCAGTTCGGCGCACCCGGGTAAGTGCAGCGTGAACGGGGTCTGATCTCGACTGCGAATCCGCGAAGCTCGACGCAGGAGCCCTGAAAAGGTTTGCGTTGGAACCAGGGACCGTGGCACCGGGACCTTTCGGCCGCGTTGTACCTGAAGACCAGCCGGGGACCTGGCGATATTGACACCCGGTTCGGTGAGCGTCAGGAAAACGCGGAGGCGACGATGACGGCCCGCCGATGCGACGCCAGGGTTGGCGCCCGGTTGAGGCAAAGAAACGCTCGAAAGGGCCGGTCAGGGCAGGGTGGGTCGCAGCGACTGCCCGATTCCCTGCAGCGGGCCCAGGGGATTGCGGGTGATCTGCTCGGTGTTCACGTTGGGCTGGCCTCCAGCCAGCGCGTAGACGGTCAGATCGTCGATGAACACGACCAGGGCACTGAAGCTCCAACCGGTGGTGATCTCGTCGCGGCGGAAATCGAGCATGTCGAGCCAGAAATTGCCGACTCGTTTCGTCTGGACCTGACGGACCTCGATCCAGTAGGCCGTGCAACGCTTGCCGGCATCGAGGCAATCCGAAATGCCGCGTTCGCGGCGCGCCGGATCGATCGCCGCCAAAGCCGCGAGTCGTTGCAGAAGATCCGTGTAGCTCAATATCGTAATCGACGGATTCACGGCTGGGTCGATGCTGATCGCACGCAGTTCCGCGCGGGTCGTCTGATAGGGGGTGATCCGATCGATCGCCGAGTGGGCTTCGTCGTAGGTGGACCACGGCAGTGGCGACTTCGATACGCCAGTGGGCAGCATGGACTTGCAGCCTGGCAGCTGCATCGCCACCACAAAAGACAATGCCAGCATCGCGAGGCGGACCCGGCCGCAGTGACGATGCAAGGACACCATCCGGGCTGCCGCATGCCGGCGTCGATGGCTCTGTCCCGAACCGCATGGCTCCGGGTTCATGCGCTCTCCGGTCCGCCCCGATTGGCGTTGATCAGCGATCATCACTGCCGGGGTTGCGGCAATCTGGATGGCGCTTTCAAGGGGACTGGCTCGGCGCCAGGAACCGTCACAACCATGCGGCGAACCGCGTGTCATCCGCCAGAGCGGCGGCGCCTGCCCTCGCCGCGTCGTGACAGGCCGGGCATCGCGATCACCATGGATCGCCATGTCCGGCCTGATCGTATGCTGGAGCGCGTCGGTTACTGGACGGTCAGCCGCCTGGCCGATCCGCCGGCCTTCTTCGGCAGCGTCAGTTCCAACACGCCATCAGCGTACTTCGCCGTCGATGCCTTCTCGTCGACGTCGGAAGCCAGCGTGAAGCTGCGCGCAACCTTGCCGACATAACGCTCGCGCCGGACGAACTTTGCGTCCTTCTCCTCTTTCTCGGACTTGACTTCGGCGCTGATCGTCACGCTGTTGCCATCGATCGCGACCTCGATGTCCTCCTTCTTCACGCCGGGAATTTCCGCCTTGACCTTGAAGGCGTTCTCAGCCTCGCTGACGTCCAGGCGGATATCCATCTCGCTTTCGCGCCACAGCCGGGGCATGCGGGCGAACCCCTTGAACAGATCAGGGAACGTATCCTCGAACGGATCGAATCGTGTCAGGTTCGACATTTTGGACTCCTCGTACGAAAGGAATTTGCTTCCTACCTCATCTGACCACTGGTTTCAGCGTAATGCCGATCGCTCGGTCGGATATTGACGGCGCTCACACTACGCTGCGCTTTCACGTACCGAACGGACACGTTACGTTCTCCTCGGCCTTCGCCCGGGTGGACGACGGGGCCGTCGGTGACCAGTGTCATGTTGGGGGGCGGCCACAGGTGTAGCCTGACAGGCATGGGGCCATCAGAGGGATGATCGGCGGGCGGGAGCCGTGTGTCACTGGTGCCCGCTGCGCGTCAACGGCGAGTGCATGGGCCGGTTCAGCGGCCCCGGCCCGAACCAGTTGTTTGCCGCATCTCGTGCGGCCAGCTGGCAGCCGGCTGAATGCATCGATGTGCGAATTGTTGCTTGTCTGATCAGCGAGGTGCTCGAGCGCCATGAGACCACTGGATGTCTCCATCTGGATGTGGAGCGACGCCCAGTCCTTGTTGGACCAGGCGGAAAGGCTGCAGCGCCAGTTCTTCCGGTTGGGTGCATCGGACCCTTCATGCTGGGAGCCGCCCATCGATGTGATCGAAAGCCAGGATGCGCTGATCGTCTACGTTGCGCTACCCGGCGTGCCTGCTGCCGACATTGCGGTCAGTCTTCGGCCTGACGGAATCACGGTAACAGGTGTCCGCTCGCCGCCTGCCCGGCGTGCCGCGCGCGTTCACCGGATCGAGATTCCCTATGGGCGCTTCGAGCGGCATATTTCGCTGCCGATGCAGGCGCTGGAGCCGGCTGGGTATGAACTGGTGGACGGATGCCTGCTGCTGACGTTTAACAAGTCGAAGACCTCACGATGACTGAAGGGCGGGCGCTGATGCAGATGTGGTCAGGCGAAGATGGGTCGCGGGGAGGCAGCGGCGCAGTGCAGGCTGCGGCACCGGCGGGCGGGGCGATCAAGCCGCTTCCCCCGGATGCGCTGATCATCATTCCGATGCGCAACTCGGTGTTGTTTCCGGGCGTGATGTCACCCTTGACCGTGGGGCGGGCGTCCTCGGTCGCCTCCGCCCAGGAGGCGGTGAAAAGCGAATTGCGGGTGGGTTTCCTGCTTCAGCGCGATCCGCAAAAAACGGACGTCATCGCCTCGGACCTGTATTGGGTGGGCACCGCCGGTCGCATCGTGCGCTACATCACCGGCCAGGAAGGAGCGCACCACCTCGTAGTGCAGGGGGAGGTGCGTTTCCGGGTGCTGGACTTTCTTTCGGGTTGGCCGTACCTGGTGGCGCGGGTGGTCATCGTGGAGCAGCCGTCCGCCGGCGGGCCGGAGATCGAGGCGCGCTTCCTGCAACTGAAGGAGCTGGCGGTCGAGGCGATCGGGCTGCTGCCGCACGTGCCGGACGAACTGGCCGGCGTCGTGCGCGGCATCGAAGCCCCGGCGGTGCTGGCGGATATCGTCGCCAACCTGATCGACGCGAAGAACGAAGACAAGCAGGACGTGCTCGAAACCTTCGACCTCGTGAAGCGCCTGGACAAGGTGATCGCGTTGTTGTCCGCCCGCCTCGAGGTGCTGAAGCTTTCCAAGGAGATCGGCGAGAAGACTCGCGCCAAGTTCGACGAGCGACAGCGTGAGCACGTGCTGCGCGAGCAGCTGCGCCAGATACAGAAGGAGCTCGGCGAAGGTGACGAGCAGGCTGCCGAGGTCGAGGACCTGAAGAACGCCATCCAGAGCGCGGGAATGCCGCAGGAGGTCCTGAAGCATGCCGAAAGGGAGTTGAAGCGCTTGCAACGGGTCGGCGAGGGTGGTGCCGAATACGCGATGCTGCGCACCTACCTTGAATGGCTGACCGAACTGCCGTGGCAGGCGGCGCCCCAGCAAGCGATCGATCTGGGCGAGGCGCGCCGCGTGCTCGATGAGGATCACTTCGGCCTCGACAAGGTCAAGCGGCGCATCCTGGAGTATCTGGCGGTGCGCAAGCTGAATCCGGACGGCAGAAGTCCCATTTTGTGCTTCGTGGGTCCGCCAGGGGTAGGCAAGACGTCGCTCGGTCAGTCGATCGCCCGCGCCACCGGGCGCGTGTTCCAGAGAGTCGCGCTCGGAGGCGTGCACGACGAGGCCGAGATCCGGGGCCACCGTCGCACCTATATCGGCGCGCTGCCCGGCAACATCATCCAGGCGATGCGCCGGGCGGGCACGACCAACGCGGTGATGATGCTGGATGAAATCGACAAGACCGGCGCCGGTGGCTTTCACGGCGACCCGTCCAGTGCGCTGCTGGAAGTGCTCGATCCGGAGCAGAACCATCGTTTCCGTGACAACTACCTGGCGGTGGACTTCGACCTGTCCAGGGTCATGTTCATCTGCACGGCCAACGTCCTGGATACGATCGCCGGACCGCTGCGCGACCGCATGGAGATCATCCAGCTTCCGGGATATACCGAGGAGGAAAAGATCCAGATCGCCCGGCGCTACCTGGTCAAGCGCCAGCTCGATGCCAGCGGCGTAAGACCCGAACAGGCGAACCTGACCGATGCGGCACTGGCGGCCATCGTGCGCGAGTACACGCGCGAAGCGGGGGTTCGCAATCTGGAGCGCGAGATCGGCTCGACGCTGCGGTTCGTGGCGATGCGGATCGCGGAAGGCAATGCGCAGCAGGTGACGGTCGATGTGTCGGACCTGCCGGCGATTCTGGGCCCAGGGCGATTCGAAAACGAAGTGGCGCTGCGCACGAGCACCCCGGGCGTGGCGACCGGTCTTGCCTGGACGCCGGTGGGCGGGGACATCCTGTTCATCGAAGCGAGCAAGGTACCCGGCAGCGGACGCTTGATCCTGACCGGTCAGCTGGGCGAGGTCATGAAGGAATCGGCGCAGGCGGCGTTGACGCTGGCCAGGACCTGGACCGGCGATGCGCTCAAGGAGGTCGACATCCACGTGCATGTGCCAGCCGGCGCAACTCCCAAGGACGGCCCGAGCGCGGGTGTGGCGATTTTCCTGGCGCTGGTGTCCCTTCTGACGGACAGGCCGGTGCGGGCGGATGTCGCCATGACGGGCGAGATCAGCCTGCGTGGCCTGGTGCTGCCGATCGGAGGTGTGAAGGAGAAGACACTGGCCGCACTGCGGGCCGGAATTCGTACCGTGATGCTGCCCCGGCGCAACGAAAAGGACCTCGAGGACGTGCCGGCCGAGGCGCGGCAGAAGCTGCAGTTCGTCCTGCTGGACCGGGTCGAAGATGCCGTTCGATTTGCGATCGGGGAAGTTGCCCCGGCCCACGCACCCGAGGCGTCCTGACACCGGCCGCCTCGGATCGATGCCATGCCGGCCACGTTCGCGCGACGCATGAGGTCCCGGCGAAGCGGAGGGAGTGCCACGATGCCTTGGACGCCGGAACGGTACCCGAGTTCGCGGCGGCATCCGAGCGCTGCGGCGCGGGACAAGTCGATTCATATCGCCAACGCGCTTCCGGAGGAGGGCATGGAGCAGGGCCAGGCGGGCGATTCAGGCCACTGGGTTGCTGGCGGCCAATAGGAGGGGGCGGATGCGACGGTTCAAACCGAGCAAGGCTTTCACGCTGATCGAGCCGGGGCCGGCTGTCCTGGTGACGACGCAGGACGAAAAGAAGAACAACGTCATGACCATCTCATGGACCATGGTGCCGGATTTCACCCCGGTGTTTGCCATCACCACGGGCAGCTGGAACCATTCCTTTGCAGCATGGCAGAAGAACGGGGAGTGCGTCATCGCCATTCCCACCGTCGACCGGCTGGACCTGGTGGTGGGAACAGGGACGTGTTCCGGTTCCGATACGGACAAGTTCGCCGGGTTCAACTTCACGCCGGTGCATGGCAGATTCGTCAGGGCGCCTGATCGGGGAGTGCCTGGCCAAACTCGAGTGCAAGGTCGTCGACGTCGTCGCGAAGCACAATCTCGTCGTGGTCCAGGGTCTTGCCGCGTACAGGGATTCCGCGCGCAAGGCACTTCCGAATCGGGCGTTACAGTCCACCAGTGAGCTTTCGGGGGTTGCGCGTCCCCCCGGCGCTGGAGGCCGGCGCGTGAGGTCTTGCAGTGGCCCGAACGGCTGCCGCTGCTGGTGCGCCTGGCCGCGTCAGTACCTGTGTGCGGCGCCCGCGGATTCGCTCGCGCAGCAGGGGCGGCGAATGGGCGGGTCTCCGAGGGGTGTTCGTCGGGGCATCACGACGCAAACGGCAAGGTGAAGTGAAACGTGGCGCCGGGTCCGGCGCTGAGGTCAACCCACAGCCTGCCCCCGTGGGCCTCGACGAGTGATCGGCTGACGGTAAGACCCATGCCGACTCCCCTGGGCTTGGTGGTGAACAGCGGTTCGAAGATGCGTTCGGCCAGATCCTCGTCGATGCCGGGACCATTGTCGCTGATGGTGACCTGCGCCATCCTGTCTTCGGCGTCGGCGCGAATGGCGACGCGGATGATCGGTGCCGACGCGCCGGCGCTGAGGGCTGCCTCGGCGCCGTTGCGCAACAGATTGATCACCACCTTTTCAAGCTGGGCGCGATTGGCCAATACCGGCCTCAAATTCTCCGCGGTCTCAACGATGACCTCGAAGCCGGCGTAACCGGCGGACCCGACGATGGCGGTGGCATTGCGAATCACCTCGTCAAGGTCCACCGCCTCGGTTCGGACCTCGCCTTTGTGGAAATGCTCGATCAGTTCGCGCATGACCCGGCCCGCACGCTTCGCCTGTTGCGCGCTGCGCTCCAGCGCGCTCTCGAGTTTGTCCGGCTCTGGATTGCCGGCGCGCAACATGAGCATGGTCGCCTCGCTGTAGCTCATGATCGCGGTAAGCGGCTGATTCAGTTCGTGGGCGATCGATATTGCGGTCTGGCTGGCGACCTGGAACTCACGCAGGCGCTCTCTTTCCATGCGCAATTCGGCCAGTTCGGCCTCTGCCTTCTTGCGGGCGGTGATGTCGCGCAGGATGACTGTCAAGAGCTTGGTCCCGCCTGACTCCACCTGGGAGATCGACGCTTCGATCGGAAACTCCTCACCGCTGGCGCGCAGGCCGGAGATCTCAGCCGGCCCTCCCATGCGCCGGGTCGCCACCCCGGTTTGTGCATATTCGCTGACGTGCCTTTCGTGCGCCTGTCGCAGTCGCCCGGGAATGAGGCGGTCAAGCGGCTGCCCGATGACCTCGTTGATGCTCCATCCGAACATGCTGGCCGCAGCCGGGTTGAACAGCCGTATCTGCTGATGGTCATCGATTGAAATGACGGCATCCATCGTCGAGTTGAAGATCCCGGACAGGCGCGCTTCGCTTTCGCGCATTGCCTGCTGTGCCAGTTGTTCCTTTGTGACGTCCTCCGAAAGTATGGTGATTCCGCCGATTTCCCCGTGTTCGTCGTGCCAGGGACTGAGCGCCCACCGCAGCCAGTGCTTGCTGCCATCGGCGTGCACCCAGACGTCGTTCTCGTTCGTGACCGTCTCACCGGCGAGGCCCCGCCGATGGGCTTGAATCCACACTTGTGGAATATCCGGAAGCAGGTCGTAGTGGTTCAGTCCAACCAGGTCATCGCGACCGTTCCCGAATTCGATCACCCAACGCCTGCTTGCCGCGACGTAGGTCATGGTGCGGTCGAACATGGCGATGGCCAGCGGAGCCTGCACCACCAGCGAACGCAGTTCCTGATTCGCACGGCCAAGGCGTTTCGACATTCGCGAGAGTTCGGCGGTTCGCTCGGTCACGCGCGCTTCCAGTTCCGCGTTTGCCCGGGCCAATGCGGTGCGGGCATGCTGGGCGCCCGCAAAGTCGCGCCTGACGAGAATCAGCGCTGCGAAGGCGATCGCAAACGTGAGTGCACTTCCCATGATGATGATCAGCGACGCCGCCCGGCCATACTGATCTGAGTCAGCCCGGCGTTGCGTCAGCAGCGCGCGCTCGTCATCGTCCATTTCGGCCACGATGCGTCGAATGGCGCCCTGAATGGCCTGGCCTTGGCCGCCGTCCACGAGTTGAACTGCCGCCTCGAACCCGTGACTGCGGCGCTCGTCGATCACCTGCTTGCTGAATGCCATCCGCTGCACCATCAACTCCTCGAGCCCGGTGTAGCGTCGCTGTTGTGCGGCGTTGTCGACCGTCAGCGCCTGCAGATTTCTCAGATCGTTCTTGAAGTGCTCCGTGGAGTCGATGTAGGGCTGCAGGAAATCGTCACGGCCGGTGATCGCAAATCCGCGACCGGCGGATTCCGCATCGGTTGCCCTGGACAGCACCAGATCCAGGGCATCCAACACCTCGTAGGTGTGAGCAACCCATGCCTCATCGGCGCGCGCCCTGGAAACGCTCCAGTAGGACGCGACACCGATAAGACTCGAGAGGCATACTGCCGCGGTAAATGCCGCGATCAGCTTGCGGCACTGCGCGATTGACGGAATTGCGTCCTGACCGGACCCGACCCCGATCGCGGGTTTGCCTCCAATCGCATCCCGGTTCATTTCCAGTCCAGCCAGGCGGATTCCGATTTCCTTCTGCGCCGTGGTCCCCATGGGAATTGTGCGACGCCGCCGATCGCCGATATTGATCCAGGTCTTGCCGTCGACAGTGTCCAAGCGGCTCACCCGGCGAAAAAGCGCATCTTCCGTCGACTTGGGATGGCGCATCACCGCGGCTGGTATCGGACTGCGCTCTGCAACCGCATCACCGAGGTCCCGCAACAGGCTCGTTGCGATTCGGACGGCCTCGGAGCGGG
>Ga0209698_10003987_pt1 | contig 16313 bp, 16 predicted proteins | sample LitLauG_LLR_2012_FD_187203 | JGI IMG/M metagenome (GOLD analysis project Ga0209698, IMG submission 187203) | Freshwater sediment microbial communities from Pennsylvania, USA - Little Laurel Run_MetaG_LLR_2012 (SPAdes) (version 2) | ecosystem: Environmental > Aquatic > Freshwater > Creek >...
GACATTCCGCGTCATCCCGCCGGCCGGCCGCGGCAAGAAGGGGGCGCGTGACGCCGCCGAAGGAGCGCCTGGGACCGTCCGGGTGGCCACAGAAGAGGATCTCCCGGCGATCCGCTCGAGGGGGATCTCCATTCTCAGGACGCTCAGGAAGGTTTTCCCTTCCGCGCGTACGGCGCTCCGTCACGAAAATCCGTTTCAGCTTCTCATCGCGACTATCCTCTCCGCGCAGTGCACGGACGAGCGGGTGAACATGGTCACGGAGGTGCTCTTCAGGAAATATCCCGCTCCCGCGGATCTCGCGTCGCTCCCGCAGCCGGTGCTGGAAAAGGAAATCCGTTCGACGGGATTCTACCGGATGAAGGCAAAGAATGTCATCGGGTGCAGCAGGGCGCTCGTCGAGCGTTTCGGGGGGAATGTTCCGCAGACCATGGAGGATCTTGTGAGCCTCCCGGGGGTCGGGCGAAAGACCGCAAACGTCGTTCTCGGGCAGGCGTTTGGCATCGTCTCGGGGGTCGTCGTCGACACCCACGTGCACCGGCTTTCGCGTCTGCTCGGATTCACGCGGGAGGATACGCCGGAGAAGATCGAGGAAGATCTTATGCGGGTCTTCCCCCGGAAGTCCTGGATAGAGCTCGGTTCGCTCCTGATCCTTCACGGACGGAAGACCTGCAAGGCCCGCAGGCCGGACTGCCCGGGCTGTCCGGTGAACGACCGCTGTCCCTCTTCCTCAGTCTGAAGTCACCTCAGTTTTTCGATATCACCTCGTTGTGCAGGGAGATGATGCACGTCTGGCAGAAATGCAGCATCTTGTAATCGCCCACCTGCCGTTCGATGAGCTGCGACCGGTTGTACTGGGTCCGGCAGATCGAGCATCTCTCCCTGTTGACGTCTTCCTTCGCCTTCCCCTGTCTGATGATCGCGCGAAATCCGAACACGGCGAGGGCGAGCATCGATGCGAGAAAGAGGACCGCCAGTATCGAAATTGTCATGTGAGGGGCTCGACAGTTTTGTCGGAGAGGATCGAGAGTGTAGAGCAAATATACACAGTTGATATCCTTTTTCAAATCTGCAAACGCATCAAACCCCACCTCTTATCACTGGGAATCCTGCCGATACCCGCGGGAGGATTCCAGTAGATTCTCCGTCAATACCCGAATCTCCGTTCTGGCATACCTTATGTCATAATTGAGAAGCGGTCATCTCCAGTTTGTTCCTTCCATTGCACGGGGATCTTCATGGTCATCTTAGAGTCCACAGAGCTCAACCAACTGCTGGAAGGGCTCACCTCACGAGGGTATCTCCTGATCGGCCCGACCGTGCGCAGCGGCGCGATCGTCTATGATGAGATCCATTCCGCGGAGGATCTTCCCCGCGGCGTCGGCGATGATCAACTGCCGGCCCGTTACAGCCTCAGACACCGCGGCGACGCCATGTTTTTCGGTTACGGCGTCGGTCCCGTTTCCTGGAAAAAATACCTGTACCCGCCGCGCCTGACGATGTTCAGGGCAACACGAGCAGGCAAAGGGTTTACGATCGCTCCGGGAGAGACGGAGCCCCGTCCAAGGGCGGCATTCATCGGCGTCAGGCCGTGCGAGTTGAACGGTATATTCATACAGGACAAAGTATTCACAGGGGGCCCGTACGTTGACGGGGCGTACAAGAAAGCGCGGGACAACGCGTTTATCGTCGCCGTCAACTGCACGGAAAGCGGCGCCAATTGTTTCTGCGCGTCGATGGGGACCGGCCCGGGAGCGACGAAAGGGTTTGACGTCTCGCTGACCGAGGTTCTGCAGGGGGAGAGACACTATTTTACGGCGGAAGCGGGAAGCCCGCGCGGAGAAGAAGTCCTCGGGGCGCTTTCCGCCCGGGACGCGACGGAACAGGAGGAGAAAGCAGGACTCGATGCTGTGGCGCGTGCGGGATCCTCACAGGTCAAGCGGATGGATGTCTGTGATCTTCCACAGCTGCTGAGCGACAATTTCGAAAACGCCCGGTGGGACGACGTGGCGAAGAGGTGTCTCGCCTGCACCAACTGCACGATGGTGTGCCCGACCTGCTTCTGTTCCACCGTGGAAGACGCGACGGACCTGACCGGAGTGCACGCGGAGCGGTCGCGCAGGTGGGACTCCTGCTTTACGATGGACTTCACGAAAGTGGCGGGGGGAAACATCCGTCCCTCGACCCGCGCGCGCTACCGGCAGTGGCTGACGCACAAACTCTCGAACTGGATGGGTCAATTCGGCACGCTCGGGTGTGTCGGCTGCGGCCGGTGCATCACCTGGTGTCCCTCGGGAATTGACCTCACCGCGGAAGTCGATGCAATCCGCGGAAACGGTGTCCACGCATAAGGAGCAGACATGCACACAGAGAATCTTACGGAAATTCTGCGGCAGCATCCTTTCCTGGCGGGTCTGTCGGAAACCCACATGCAGGTCCTCATCGGCTGCGCGTCGAACGTACGCTTCGCCGAAGGGGCCCCGCTCATACACGAGGGGGAGATTGCGAACAAGTTCTACCTCGTCCGCGCCGGGCGCATCGCCCTGGAGACGGACGTCAACGCCCGGGGAAAGATCCGGATTCAGACCGTGGGCCCCGGGGACGTTCTCGGGTGGTCATGGCTGATCTCTCCGTACCGGTGGCATTTCAACGCGCTTGCGGTCGCCGACGTCCGGGCGGTCGCGCTCGACGGTGAATGCCTGAGGAAGAAGTGCGAAGACGACCGCGATTTCGGTTATGAAATGCTCTCCCGGTTCTCGCAGGTGATGGAACGCCGGCTCGAGGCGACGCGGATCCAGCTTCTCGATCTGTACACCACCGACCCCGGAGCCCGCGTATGACGCACGAGACCGTTCATGCTCCCGCGGCTTCCCGCGAGGGGGTCCGTCTGTACCCGGTGACGGTGAAGAAGGTCATATGGGAAACGGACGACACCTTCACCCTCCAGATCGATCTCGGAGCACTGGGGGACACGTTCAGCTTCCTTCCCGGGCAGTTCAACATGCTCTACGTGTTCGGGCTGGGGGAAGCCGCGATATCGATAAGCTCCGACGCCTCGGAGTCGGGGACGCTGGCGCACACGATCCACCGGGTAGGCACGGTTACGAGCGGCCTCGCGCAGGTGAAGAGAGGGGACGTGATCGGACTGCGCGGTCCCTTCGGCACCGGGTGGCCGATTACCGCCGCCCGCGGAAAAGACGTCTGCATCGTGGCGGGGGGGATCGGGCTCGCGCCGCTCCGCCCGGTCATGTACGCCATGCTGCAGGAGCGGACCGCCTTTGAGCGGATCATACTCCTGTACGGCGCCCGGAGCCCGCTCGACATCCTGTACCGGGTGGAGCTCGAGGAGTGGGCGAAGGAGCACAACGTCGAAGTCCTCGTCACCGTCGACCGGGGCGATTCGTCCTGGAAAGGGTACATCGGCGTCGTCACGACGCTCTTCTCGTACATCAAGCTCGACGCCCGCGCGACGGTCGGCTACCTCTGCGGGCCCGAGACGATGATGAAGTATACGATCGACGAGATGGGCCGCCGGGGCCTCGCCGAGGACCAGATCTATCTCTCGATGGAGAGGAACATGAAATGCGCCGTGGGTTTCTGCGGGCACTGCCAGTACGGTCCGGAATTCATATGCAAAGACGGACCCGTGTTCGCCCTTCCGCGGATTCGCCACCTGCTCGACAGGAAGGAGCTCTGATATGCCCCTGAAGAAACCGAAGGTCGCCGTTTTCAAATTCGCCTCGTGCGACGGATGCCAGCTCTCCCTCCTGGACGCGGAAGACGAACTCCTGCTTGTCGCGGGGGCAGTCGACATCGCCAATTTCCCGGAAGCCAGCCGCCGCGTTGTGAACGGCCCCTATGATATCGGCCTTGTCGAAGGGAGCATCACCACCCCGCACGACGTCGAGCGGGTCCGCGAGATCAGGAAGCAGTGCCGGGTCCTCATCGCCATCGGGGCCTGCGCCACCGCCGGCGGGATCCAGGCGTTGCGGAACTGGAAGGACGTGAAGGAATTCACGCGCACCGTCTACGCCTCCCCGGAATACATCTCCACGCTCGACCGGTCGATGCCCGTCGGCTCCTACGTGCACGTGGATTTCGAGCTCCGCGGCTGCCCGATCAACAAGGGACAGCTCCTCGAGGTCCTGAACGCCTACCTGAACAAACGGAAGCCGACGATCCCGACGAACAGCGTCTGCATGGAGTGCAAGCTCCGCGGTTCGGTGTGCGTGATGGTCGCCCAGGCGATCCCCTGTCTCGGTCCCGCGACCCAGGCGGGCTGCGGGGCGATCTGTCCGACGTTCGACAGGGGGTGCTACGGGTGCTTCGGTCCGATGGAAAACCCGAACACGAGCGCGCTTGCCTCGCAGTTCGAAGGGCTCGGGCTGTCGCGGCAGGACATCATGCTGGCATTCCGGAAGTTCAACGCGTACGCCGATGCGTTCAGGAAAGAGAGTGATGCTCATGAATAACAGGGTCATTCGGGTCGACCAGCTTGCGCGCGTCGAGGGGGAGGGTTCGCTTATCGTCAAGATGAGCGACGGGAAGGTCGGGGACGTCAAGCTGAAGATATTCGAGCCGCCCCGCTTTTTCGAGGCGTTCCTGCGCGGGCGCAAATTCACCGAAGCTCCCGACATCACCGCGCGCATCTGCGGCATCTGTCCGGTCGCCTATCAGATGAGCTCCGTCCTCGCCATGGAAGACGCGATGGGCCTCACGGTCGACGATCAGATCCGCCAGCTCCGCCGGCTCCTGTACTGCGGGGAGTGGATCGAGAGCCACGTGCTCCACATGTACATGCTCCACGCGCCGGATTTCCTGGGATACGAGGACGCGCTTCTCCTGGCGAAAGACAAGCCCGAACTCGTGGCGCGCGCGCTCAAGATGAAGAAGATCGGGAACGACCTCATGACCGCGGTCGGCGGGAGGGAGATCCACCCCGTCAATGTCCGGGTGGGCGGTTTCTACCGCTCCCCGCGGAAAGACGAGCTCGCGCCGTTCGCCGACCGGCTCCGGTGGGGGCTGGACCAGGCGATCGACACTGCGAAGCTCGTGTCGACGTTCGAATTCCCCGAGTTCGAGACCGAGTACGAGTTCGTCTCGCTGCGCCACCCGGAGGAGTATCCTCTCATGGGGGGACGCATCGTCACGAGCAGCGGGCTGGACATCAGCATCCGCGAATATGAATTTCATTTCGAGGAGCGGCACGTCCCCCACTCGAACGCCCTGCACGGGCTGGAGAGGGGACACGGGCGGTATGCCGTGGGGCCGCTCGCGAGGTTCAACCTGAATTTCGACCGTCTCTCCCCGCTCGCGCGCCAGGTCGCCGCCGACGTCCACATCGGCCCGGTCGTGAAGAATCCGTTCAAAAGCATCATCGTGCGCGCCGTCGAAACGGTCTACGCCTACGAGGAGGCCCTCCGGATCATCCTGGCCTATGAACCTCCGGCCAGCCCGTCGCATGCCGTCACCGTGACTGCGGGGATAGGCTGCGGCGCGAGCGAGGCGCCCCGCGGGATGCTCTACCACAGGTACCGGGTGACCGACGACGGCCTTATCCGGGACGCCAAGATCGTCCCCCCGACCGCCCAGAATCAGCCCACGATCGAGGAGGATGTCCGGCTTTTCGTCACGAAATTCGCCGGCCTCCCCCGCGAGGAGCTGACCTGGAAGTGCGAGCAGGCGGTGAGGAATTACGACCCCTGCATTTCGTGTGCCACGCATTTTGTCAGGCTGGAGATCCGTTGAACGGCGCAGGCGCACATACCATTCTCGTCGGCGTGGGGAATGAATTCCGCAATGATGACGCCCTGGGGATACTCGTGGCGCGCGAAATCCGCCGACGGAAGTTCCCGGGGATCACTGTTGTGGAACGTTCGGGGGAGGGTGCGGCGTTGATGGATACGTGGGCAGGCGCGGAACTCGTCATCGTCGTTGACGCCATATACTCGGGAAAAGCCCCCGGGGAGATCCACCGGCTTGATGCGGCGCATGAGGAGATCCCGCGGGGATTTTTCCACTACTCCAGCCACGCTTTCGGCGTGGCGGAGGCCGTCACCATGGCGCGCGAGCTCAGGCTCCTCCCCCCCCGGATCATCCTGTACGGGATCGAGGGGAAGGAATTCGGCGAAGGGGTCGGTCTCTCGGACCAGGTCGTGAAGAACATCCCCCATCTCATCGCGATGATCGAAGAGGATCTTCACGCTTTTCACACCGCGTAGCAGGCCGCCCGCAGGAGCCCCGTACCCGATTTCCGCACAACTCCCGGAGGATCGCCGTGCAACGACAGGAAGCGCTCGCATTGCTGCATGAATACACGAAAACCGACAGCCTGCGCAAACACGCACTGGCGGTCGAAGCCGCGCTCAGGGCGTATGCCGCGAAAAGGGGAGAGGACGTGGAACTCTGGGGGATCACGGGCCTTCTGCACGATTTCGACTATGAAATGTATCCCGCGTATCCCGACCATCCGATGAAGGGCTCCGCGATCCTCGAGGAGCGCGGATATCCCCCGGAGATGCGCACGGCGATCCTGGGGCACGTCCCGGCCACCAACGTTCCCCGCGATACCGATCTCGCCAGGGTACTCTTCGCATGCGACGAGCTGTGCGGATTCATCGTCGCCTGCGCGATGGTCCGTCCGAACAAGCTGGCGGATCTCGGGGCGTCCTCGGTGAAGAAAAAACTGAAGGACAAGGCGTTCGCGCGGGCGGTGAGCCGTGAGGACATTGCCAAAGGAGCGGAGGAGCTCGCCGTGAACATGGAGGAGCACATCGCCGTGGTCGTCGGCGCGCTTCAGTCCATCGCCGGGGACCTCGGACTGGCGTAGCGCCCTTCGGGAAGATCTACCATGCGTCGAATGCGAACCCCAATCCCCACTGGTCCGTCCGTACGTAGTAGTACTGGCTGAACACCTCCAGCCCGTGATAGTAGCTGCCGTAGAAGCGGATCCCCGTCCCGTCCCACTCTCCAAACTTCACGCCGAACTCCAGGTTGTTCGTTCCGTAATAGGCCGGGATGCCGGTAATCGCGAGGTTGTCCGCGGCGTACAGGCTGAGGGGCTTTCCCGCCGCCGGTCCGAGAAGGCCGGTGGTGTGAAGTTCGAAGCCGTGGAGTGTCGCCCAGCGGGCGAGATCGGCCGGCCGCACAAGCGTCGCATAGCTGAACCCGGTGTACGCGCTCACATCGGCGATTCTCCCCCGCCACGTGATGAGTCCCGTCAGCTCGCCGAAATCGCGCGTGTACGGAATGGGGAGTTTGTTGTCCTTCCACTGCATCGTTGTGCGGTCCCAGTGTCCGTCGATCAGATGACCGCTGATGTGCAGGAGGCGAAGACGGACGAGGAGCCGGCTCTCCTCCCCCGGCGGAGCGTACACGACGTGACCGCCGAAATAGCCGTCGACCGCGTCCACCTGGAGGCGGAGCCCCTCCGCGCTCGTGGTGAGCGCGTACGTAAAGAAATCAGCGCCGGCACGAACCCTTCCCGCGGAGGAATCGGAACCGTACTCGAAGAAATCGATGCTGCTTCCGATATCGAGCTTCAGGCGTGACGTCCCGGCTTCTTTTCTCACTCCGACGCGGGGTTCTTCGTAGTTCGCGCGAAGAGGGGGAAAGAGCGTGCCGCCCGGGAGAAAGAGGAACCCGGCGGCCGGCTGGAGATTGTCGGTCTGTCCCTGTGCGCCGGCAAAGGTGAACATGAACAACGAGCAGATGAGTATCGTGCGCATGGAAGCAAGAAGTGATTGTGACAGAGTTAAGAAGCGAAGCGGGGGACCGAGATGCAAGCCCCATGCGTGCACAGAGATGATTGAATCTGACCCGATTCCTGCGTACATTTGCGGGACATTTTTCCCACGAGAGGAGTCCCGCATGAGAACATCGGTACTGATGGTGACGGTGTTGGCCGTTTGCGCTTCACTCGGACTTGCGCAGGACGAGCCGATCCCACCCAAGCGCTCACACATGGTGAAAGTCGGGCTCTTCGGAGGCCTCACCCCCGGCATGATATTCCCCAACCTCAAACCGATAAACGATTTTCTCCAGGCAGGAGGAGCGGCTCCCCTGAAGACTAACGGCGTCTTCATGCTCGGCGGGGCCGGATCAGCGTATATCATGATCGTTCCCAACCTCCGCGTGGGAGGGGTGGGGATGAGCGGTTCCATCAGCAGCTCCGTGCTCGACGCTTCGACGAACATCCGGCGCGACGTGCAGCTCAAGATCGGGTACGGCGGCCTGACCGTTGAATATGTCGTGCCGCTGTACGAACATCTCGATTTTGCGTTCGGGACGATGCTGGGGGGCGGGGGAATGGACCTCACGCTTCGCAAGAGCAACGGCGGCAGCAACACGTGGACCGGTGAACAGGGCTATCTCGGCTCCGTGGGGAACTTCTTTACCCCGTCCGGCGCAGACCTCGGGTCGCCCCCGAACAACGTCACGAGGATCCTCACGGGCTCGTTCTACATCCTCGTCCCGTCCGTCGCTTTCGAATATGCGCTGACGGGATGGTTCGCGGTCCGGCTCGGCGCAAGTTACGTGGGGATGGTGGCTCCCACGTGGAAGGTCGACTCGAATTATGACCTTCTGGGAGTTCCTTCGAATGTGAATGGGAACGGACTTATGGTGAACCTGGGGCTCCTCGTCGGGACATTCTGACGGGGGAGGCTCGGGGCCGGGTGGTGTTTTGCGCCGGGTTCGGGAGGGGCCCCTATTCCTTCTCTTTAAACCGGGTCCCCTTCCACTCGCCGAAGAGCTCTTTGCACCTGGATCGCTGATACTTCCCGGTCGATGTCACCGGGACATCCCCCCCGAAGACGACTACTTTGGGGGATTTTGTAAACGGGAGGTGCTTCCGGCACGCGGCGAGCACGTGATCCTCGGAGAGTATGACACCCGGCTTTGGCTTGACGTATGCCCCCACCTCTTCTCCGTACCAGTCGTTCTCGAACCCGACGGCGATTCCCACTTCGATCCCGGGGAGATTCATGAGGATTTCGTCTATTTCGAACGGCGAGATATTCACGCCCCCCCGGATGATCAGTTCCTTGATCCTTCCGGTGATGAAGAACTGTTTCCGCCCCTGGTCGTCGTATTTATAGAACCCTTCGTCGCCGCTCCTGAACCAGCCGTGCGTGAACGCCGCTTCGTTCGAGGCCGGATCCCGGAAATACCCCGCCATGACGTTATGCCCCCGTACGACGATCTCCCCCTTTTCCCCTTCGGGGCGCTCGTTTCCGCTCTCGTCGTGTATCGTCATCTCATTGATCGGGAGGGGGACGCCGATGGAAGGAAAACCGTGCGCGGACATCCACTCCCTGTGCTCCGGGCGGGAGAGGTCGATCGGAAGGAAACAGGAGTAGCACGTCGTCTCGGATAACCCGTACCCGTGCATGATGGGGATCTTGAACGTCTGCTCGAACCTCTGCGCCAGTTCCACCGTCAGAGGTCCCGCACCGCAGATAAGGTGGCGGAACTGGGCGAGCTTGTATGCCTCCATGTCGAGCCTGGCGTGGAGGAGGAACTGGAGAAGCGTGGGGACGACGCTGACGACGGTCACCCTCTCGATGCTGATCCGTTCAAAGAACCGGTCGGCATGGAATTTCTGATTGAGGACCACCCCCCCTCCGGCGTACAGGGGAGTCATGAGCGTGACGACGATCCCGTTGACGTGGTGGATCGGGAGGACGCACATCATCCTCTGGTCGTCCGATATTCTGTGCCACTCGGCGATCCCCATCGCATCGACGAGGAGATTGTACTGGACGAGGACCACCCCTTTCGGGTTCCCCGTGGTCCCGGAGGTATAGACGATGAGCGCGATGTCCTCCAGCTCCGGAGGGGAAGCCGGGCGGAACTTCTCGGAGTGTTTTCGCACGGCGGCGGGGAAATGCGGAAGGTCGGCGTGCCGGTGTTCCCCCGTCTCCACGATCATTTTCAGCTCCGGGAGATCTCCTGCGAACCCCGCGATCCTGTCGACGAATTCGTCCCGTACGAAGGCGAGTTTCGCCCCGGAATTCCCAAGCACGTAGCGGACGCGCCGGTCGTCCTCCCCGGCGTTGACGGGGACGACCGCCGCCCCGAGGAGGAATGCGGCAAAATACTGGATGACCGTATCGGGGTGGTTGTACGAGACCGTGGCGATCCGGTCCCCGCGGACGATTCCCGAGGCCTGGAGGAAGTTTGCCGTCTTCGAGGCCTCCTCGAAGAATTCCCGGTACGAGAACTCCGTCCGCCTCCCTTCATCGCTATAGGAGATCAGGAAGGGTTTGTCCTCGTACGCCTCCGCCTGCCGGGCGAGCAGTTCCCCGATGTTCGCATACGGGACAAGAGGTTCGCTGAACGGGACCTCTGCAACCATGCGCGCCCGGTGAAGGTTCTCAAGAACGGCGGGCGGAAGATCGGACATTCGGGCCTCCTCACGGTAAAATTCTTCCCAGCGGGTTTATGCCTTTATCGTCCCGGCGGAGGGGCGGGGCATCTCAAACCTGTCTGTCGTCCTCGCGTATGTCGATCCTCCCATGCGCCCGATCGCGTGCAGCCGGTCAGGGGGGAGGGAGTAGCTTTCAAAGAGCCGGTCGTCGGCGTGAAGAAGGAGAACTTCGCCGAGCACAAGGCTTCCCCCCAGCGGGAGCGCGCTGACGTGGACGACCTGAAGCAGCCTGCACTCCATGCACGCCTGCGATTCCATGACGCGCGGCGGCGCAACGATCTCCGAAGGGACGGGCGTGAGCCCCGAGAGTGCGAACTCGTCTACCTCAGGACCCACTTCGGCCGAGCAGGCATTCATCTGGAGGGCGAATTCCTCCGAGACGATATTGATGACGAACTCGCCGGTCGCTTCAATGTTCAGGAGCGTGTCCTTCTTCGAGCCGTCAACGCTCCTGATCATCGGGGAGAAGCAGACAACCGGCGGGTTGGCGCTCACGGCGGTGAAAAAGCTGAACGGGGCGAGGTTGCGGACCCCTGCGCTGCTCAGGGATGAGACAAACGCGATGGGGCGGGGGACGATCATCGCGGTCATCAGTCTGTACACGTCACGGGGTGCGTGAGCGGAGGGGAGGATTGTCATGGAGCGGAAGGCCCCGCCCAGGACTTCCAGTAATCATTCCATTCCGCCGCCGCCCCCGCGGGGAGAACCTCAATGGGGTTGAGCCCGTCAAGCATCACCGCGTACTCGTCGGTGTGCGTCTTCCCTTTCTGGCTGGCGAGCGCTTTGGGGTGGGGGCCGTGATGGATTCCACGCGGGTGGAGCGTGACCATCCCGGGCTTGATATTGTCCCGGCTGAAGAAGCTGCCGTCGTGGTAGAATATGAACTCGTCGTAATCCGTGTTCCGGTGGAAAAAGGGGACACGGACGGCGTTCGGGTCTTCCTCCAGGGGTCGGGGGACAAAACTGCACACGACCGCCCCCTGCGTCACGAACGTCGTGTGCGCGCTCGGGGGGAGATGCGCCCTGTGGCTCATCACGGGGCGAATGTCGCGCATGTTGAGCTTCCATGCGGTAAGGTCCCCCTTCCATCCGACGACGTCGATGGGGTTGAACGGGTAAATCACCGAGCTGTATTCATCCCCCGCTTTGATCCGGATTTCCCATTCCCGGTTTCCGTCGAGTATGGGCTCGGGTTCGGGCGTGACGATGACCGCCGGGTCATAGAGCGCGTGCTGGCCGATCAACCCCTTGTCGGGCTGGTCGAACTCCGTCTGCGATTCGATGATGAGGAAGAAATTGTCGCCGGTGCGCGGGACGACGCGGTACGTGACCGCCCTCGGGATGTTGATGTAGTCCCCCGGCTCGAACGTGAGCGGCCCGAAATCGGTTTCAATCACCCCCTCGCCCCGGTGTACGAAATACAGCTCATCCCCGTCTGCATTCCTCACGTAAAAGGGCATCGCCGTCTTCCGGCGCGAGACGGACAACCTGACGTCTCCGTTTCCGAGGAACGTGACGGGAGTTCCTTTCGGATCGCTCATGTCCGTGGGGAGGAGCTTGTTGCAGTCGATGCAATGCGGGCGGAGCTTCCCCTCAAACCGGATCCAGCCCGTCGGCGGGTGGAGATGGTACAGGTGGGCGGATTTGCCGTAGAATCCTCTCCTCCCGTGTTCCTCCTCGAACGTGCCTTCGGGAAGCCCCACATGTGCCTGTTGAGCCGTCTTTCCCTTTATGAGCGGGTACATAGACTGGTTTCTCCTTCACATGAGTGGCGGTTGAGTGTTCGTCACACCCCCGTGGCCGGACGCCGGTTCAGCCCCGGACGACCCTGTTGCGGAGTATGCCGATCTTTTCAATTTCGAGTTCCATTATGTCTCCCGGTTTGACCCACCGGTCGAGTTCCAGCCCGCACCCGGTCCCCACGGTGCCCGATCCGAGGACGTCTCCAGGATGAATGGTCTGATCCCGGGAAAGGAACTCGATCATCTGTTCGAACTTCCAGTGGAGGGTGGAGGTGTTCCCCCTGGACCACTCCTCCCCGTTGACCCGCGCGGTCATTGTCAGGTTGTAGGGATCGCCGATCTCGTCCGGCGTGACGAGCACGGGGCCCATGGCCGTGCACCAGTCTTTCCCCTTTGCGGGACCGAGCCGGACGCGCATCTCACGGCGCTGTATATCCCGGGCGCTGAAGTCGTTCATTACCGTATACCCGGCGATGTACTCGCCTGCGCGCGCCGCGGGGATGTTGCGCCCTGTCTTTCCGATGACGAGAGCGATCTCGAGCTCGTAGTCGAATTTTTCGGTAAACGACGGCCACAGGACGTCGTCCTCCGGCCCGATGATATTCTGCCGGCCGCTCGTATAATACACGGGGATTTCGTACCACGCCGGGGGCATCGGCTCCCCCCGCTTCTCGAATCCTTTTTTCACATGCGCTTCGAACGCATAGAAATCTCGGACCGAGGGGGGTTCAGGAAGGGGAGGGCGCATCCGTACGTTCTTTGCCGGATAGACGAGCGTCTCGTCCGCTGCTCCTGCGGGTGGAGTTCCTCCCCGGGCGCACTCTTCCTCGATCGCGGCAAGGGACGCGCGCGCGAACCCCATCGACGTATCGCCTCCGCGAATAAATTCGAGCAGAGACGCGGGGACGAGGACGTCGGCAAGCGTGGAGGGGCGAACCTCCCCCTTGCGGGCAAGGTGCCATGCACACGTGAAATTCAGGTCCACGATCCCTGCAGGAATGAGAGCCCCGAGTCGATTGTGTCTTCCGAGGGATGTCGCCACTTCGAACGTGCAGAGTTTCATTCGGGCATCGTCAGAGATTCCCCCTCAGGGCTTGCTCGCGTTCGATCGCCTCGAACAGCGCCTTGAAATTCCCTTTCCCGAAGCTCCGGCTCCCTTTCCGCTGTATCACTTCGAAAAAAAGTGTCGGCCGGTCCTGGACCGGCCTGGTGAATATCTGCAGCATGTATCCCTCGTCGTCCCTGTCCACCAGGAGCCCGAGCCGCTCGAGTGCCTCGACCGGCTCATCGATCTTCCCTACGCGCGCCGTCATCTCTTTGTAATAGGCGGAAGGGACCCTGAGGAAATCGACCCCTTGCGCGCGGAGCTGCCCCACCGTGCCGATGATGTTGTCCGTTGCGCACGCGATATGCTGGACGCCCGGCCCCCGGTAGAATTCCAGGTATTCCTCGATCTGGGACTTCTTCTTCCCCTGTGCGGGCTCATTGATCGGAAACTTGATGCGGCCGTTTCCGTTCGCCATCACCTTTGACATGAGTGCCGAGTATTCCGTGCTGATATCGTTGTCGTCGAAATGCTGGTAGAGGCTGAATCCCATCACCTCGCCGTAGAACTTGACCCACTTGTTCATGTCGCCCCAGCCGACATTGCCGACCATGTGATCGATGTACTTGAGACCGGCAGGCCGGGCCACCGTGTCGGGGCCCGGCACGGGGCGGTAGCCGGGGAGGAATACACCGTGGTAACTCTTCCGGTCCACGAACGTGTGGACGGTATCCCCGTAAATTGCGATCGAGGACCGCGTCACCTCTCCGAACTCGTCCTTCGCCACCTCCGGGGGGAGAATTCCCCTGGCGCCCCTTGCGGTGGTCTCCCTGTACGCGGAGTCCGCATCGTCCACCCAGAGAGCGATGTCCCGCACGCCGTCGCCGTGGCGGAGGACGTGTGCGGCAATCGGGCCTTCGTCACTGAGCGGTGTGGTGAGGACCAGCCGGACTTTGTCCTGCTGGAGGACGTACGACGCCCGGTCCCGCTGTCCGGTCTCCGGTCCCGCATATGCGACAAGTGAGAAGCCGAACCCCGACCGGTAGAAATGGGCCGATTGCCTGGCGTTGCCGACGTACAGTTCGACGTAGTCGGTGCCGTTGATCGGGAGGAAATCCTGCATGGAAGATTCTCCGGTGCTGTGGTTTTCCGCCCCCGGGCGTTAACCGCCCGTGGAGTACACTAGGGAATTACGGCTGCCTGGTCCATTGAAGCGATGACGCTGCGCAGTGCGTCAAGAAGAGTCCGGTTCTGCTCCGCGGTGCCGATCGTGATCCTCACGCAGTGGGGGAGCCCGAACGCCCGCAGGGGGCGGATAATGACCCCGTGCGACAGCAGGCCGCGGTAAAGCGCATCGGCTGATTCCTCCCCCGCCAGGGGGACGCAGACAAAATTCGCTTCCGTGGGGACGGTCGTAAGACCCAGCCCGCGCAGAAGGGGAATCAGCGTGCGTTTTCCTTCCTCATTGACCTCGAGCGTCCTCCTCAGGAACCCCTCGTCGCTCAGCGCGCCGATGCCGGCCGCCTGCGCCAGCGTGCTCGGCTCGAAAGGGAGTTTCACTTTCAACAGGTTCGTAATCAGTGTTTCGTGGGCGAAGCCGTACCCGATCCGTATCCCTGCGATGCCGTAGGCCTTGGAGAACGTCCTCAGCGTGATGACATTGTCGTACCTGTACGCCATGGAATCCGGGTAGTCCGGGCTGCGCTGCGCGTATTCGAAGTATGCCTCGTCAAGGATGATGAGGACATGGGGTGGCACCCGTTTGATGAAGGCGTCAAATTCCGCCCTGGTGAATATGGTGCCGGTGGGGTTGTTGGGATTTGCGAGATAGATGATCTTCGTGTGTTGATTGATCCGCGAAGCGATCGCGTCGAGATCGAAATGGTATTCCTTCAACGGGACGGTGACGAGCCTGGTCCCGCGCGATCGCGCGAGGACGTAAAAGCCGACAAATGTCCCTTCGGACGTGAGAACTTCGTCGTCGTCGCAGAGGAATGCGCGGATGATGTTCGACATGATCCCCTCGGATCCGCTCCCGGCGACGACGTTGCCGAGTTTCAGGCGGAATCGCCGGGCGAGATCTTCGCGGAGTTCCAGCCCGCCGTTGGGGTAGCGGTGGAGATCCTCACCCGCGTGGAACATTGCTTCGAGGGCGAGGGGAGAAGGGCCGAGCGGATTTTCATTTGAGGCCAGCTTCACGACCGAGGTGATGCCGAGTTCTTTCTGTAGTTCGGCGATCGGCTTCCCCGGCTTGTAGGGTTCCAGGGATTCTATGTAGGGTGGGACGAGCCTCACGTGAAAGGCTGACGGGTGAAAGAACGAATCGATGCGAGAAGATAGGAAACCGGGGAAGGAAATGCAAGGTTCGCTGTTGGAGCCGACCTGTGCATGGAGCGGACCTGTGCATGGAGCGGACCTGTGCATGATGCATCGGGCATTCGCGCGCCGGGTTCATTAACAAGGCGGTTCCTTGACAATCCCGCGTTGAAATGTTACCATTCGAGCCATCACATGACACACCTCACCCCTGCAAGGCCCCGCAGATGATCCCCCTCCGGGATACTATCAAATCAAAGACCGTCCCGTTCGTAAACTATGCGCTCATTGCCCTCTGCGGGGTGGTATTCCTGTACGAGCTTTCGCTCGGCGCGAGGGTCGATCACTTCATCCGGCTGACAGGCGTTACAGCGTCGGATGTGTCCGCTTCGCTTCTCCAGGGTCGTTTCGCCGCGCGTCCGGCCTTTACCCTCCTTTCCTCCATGTTCGTTCACGGCGGCTGGATGCACCTCCTTGGGAACATGCTCTACCTGTATATATTCGGGGATAACGTCGAAGATCGGATCGGCCACGGGGCCTACCTTGTATTCTATCTCCTCTGCGGCGCCGCATCCGCGCTTGTGCAGGTCTATGCGCAGCAGAGTTCGACTGCGCCCCTCATCGGGGCGAGCGGGGCGATCTCGGGGGTCCTTGGTGCGTATTTTCTCCTGTATCCGAAGGCGAAAATCCTGACGTTGATACCCCTTTTCGTTTTCTTTCCCGTAGTTGAAGTCTCTGCGTTCTTCTTCCTGGGTTTCTGGTTCCTTCTCCAGTTCTTCCAGGG
>Ga0209698_10003988_pt1 | contig 16313 bp, 11 predicted proteins | sample LitLauG_LLR_2012_FD_187203 | JGI IMG/M metagenome (GOLD analysis project Ga0209698, IMG submission 187203) | Freshwater sediment microbial communities from Pennsylvania, USA - Little Laurel Run_MetaG_LLR_2012 (SPAdes) (version 2) | ecosystem: Environmental > Aquatic > Freshwater > Creek >...
CCATGCCAGGTGTTCTTGCTGTGTGCCATAACCTCGGCTGTGCCCAGAATCGCCGCCATGTGCAGATCGTGACCGCAAGCATGCATTACGGGAACGTCGCGTCCGGCATCATCTTTGGTGCGGACTTTGCTGGCGTAGGGCAGGCCGGTCTTTTCTTCCACGGGCAGGGCATCGAGTTCGGTGCGCAGCATGATGGTCGGGCCAGGACCGTTCTTCAGAATGGCGACGACCCCGGTTCCGCCAATGTGCTCAGTAACGTCGTAGCCGGCGCTGCGCACCCGAGCCGCTAACTTTTCGGCAGTTTGCGTTTCATGCTTCGAGAGTTCCGGATGCTCGTGCAGATCGAGATAGAGTGCGTGTGCGTCGGGATAGACGCTTTCAACTTCCTCGGAATTTGGAGTCTGCGCAAACGAGACCGAACCGAGGAGAAGAATCAGGCAAAACCTGCGGGAAGTCATGGCAGGGGATCATAAACGGCTCGCGGAGAGGCTGCAAACTCACATAAAGGAAACGGGTTCGTAGGGGACAAGCCCTAATCCTAAACTTGTGCTAACACGGACTGATTTCTCTCCTTGCCTCTTTTCCACCGGGTGTACAATCGGCTTAAGAAAGCACTTGGTTGCGCGAATTTCGTATGGCAAGGCCGAGGCGCTCATGAACGTTCACGTCAGTTATCGGCTTCCAAAAATTCCCGCCGTAGAAAAAGACGTTCAGCATCAAATCGAAAAACTACAGAAAAGACTGCAGGTGTTCCGGCCGGAACTGATCCACCTGAAGGGAGTTGTAGAGGAAATTTCGGCACGAGAGGGCACCAGTGTTTCGTTGAACTTACGCTTGCCCTCGGGGCAGATGGCGGTGCAGGCGAAAGCGGCGACCGCGGCGGCGGCGGTCAAGACGGCGTTCGAAGACCTGCTGCAACAGCTCAACAAGCACAAGGAAATCCTGCGGGCGTCGCATAAATGGCAGCGCGGACGGCGGGGCAACAGCGCTCGTTCTGCCCCTCCCGTACGCGAAGTGCCGTTTGAGCAAACGCTTGCCGCAGTATTTCCTCCGACCATTTCCGGTGACGATATCCGCTCCTATGTGAACGCCAACCTGGCGCGCCTCGACCGGTTCGTCGAGCGCGAAATCTACTTCCGCGAAGCTCAGGATTCCATCGCGCCGGATTCGGTTTCCAAGGAAGAAGTGATCGACGAAGCCATCGCCGCAGCCCTCAGCGACGGGCAGGAGAAGCCAGAGAAGATGGCGCTCGAGCCCTGGCTCTACCGCCAGGCTCTGCGTGCTCTAGACGAACTGTCGCGCACCGATGAAAGCAACGGGAATGCTGTGCACCTGGAGGAATCGGCGCGGCGTCCGAATGTGAAAGGCAGCGACGAGCCGGGGTTGCAGTTCCACCAACCCGACGAGTCCATTACGGGAGAGACCGTCATTGCGGACTCGCGGGTTGCCACTCCGGAGCAAATCATGGCCTCCGACGAGTTGCTGCGGCTGATTGCCTCGGCGCTGCGCGATCTGGGGTCGGGACCGCGCGAGGCGTTCATCCTGCACGCGGTCGAGGGCTTTAGTGTCGAAGAGATTGTGGCGATCACCGGGCATCCGCCGGAGCGGGTGCTGGCCTTCGTTTCCGCAGCGCGCGACCACCTGCGCAACGCTCCGGGACTGGCCAGGCAGTTCGAGGGCCGGCTGGCTCCGACCGGGTCAGCCTAATCCGAAATTATCTATCTGTGGGAGACATCCATGAGCATGACTCGCGAACAAATCCGTGAATTGGCTGAATTTCAAGATCTGAACTCCTGCGCTGTCAGTTTTTACTTCCAACCGTCCACACCACGCAATAAGGCTCACAAGGAAGACACGATTCTCATCAAGGACCTGGCCCGCGAGGCGATGCGCACGCTCGAAACCAAAGGGAAGAAAGAATGCGCACGAGCCGACATCGACCGCATTGTGCGGCTTTCCGGGGAACTGCGCAGCAATGGTACTCATGCGAAGGCGGTTTTTGCCTGCGCGAAGCAAAATCTCTGGCGGGAATATGAGTTGCCTCCGACTCTGGGTGGCACCCAGCTTTTTGTCGACCGCCATTTTCACCTGAAGCCTTTGGCGCATATGCTCGGGGCGTCACCTCTTCTCGCCATTGTTCTTCTGGATCGACATCGCGCCCGCATCTTCGACCTTCGCCTCGGCGAACTCACCGAACGAGAGGACCTGTTCCATCCGCTGCCTCGCCGAGGACGGAGCGATGGGTTCGCGGGATATGAGGGAGGCCACGCGCAGCGCCGCGTCGAAGATGAGGTGCGCCAGCACTTCAAGAATATCGCTGAAAGCCTGAAAGAGTTGATGGACAAGGGTGTTTTCGAGAAATGGATCCTAGCCTGCCAGGACGCGCACCGGTCGTTGTTCGAGCCTCAGCTCCATCCTTACGTAAGCCAGGCGCTGATTGGACGGTTCCACGCTGATTTGGCGCACGCGACGCGAGACGAAATCCGGAGCCACGCGCAGCAGATTGTCGAGCAATGGCAGAACGAGCGCCGCCGCGATCTGGCCAACCAGGTACTCAGCAACGCGCGCAGCAATGGCCGGGGGGTTACGGGCCTTCGGCGCGTCTTGCGGTCACTCGAGTTGGGGGAAGTGCAAACTCTTCTCGTCGGAGAGAATCTGCAGGCCCACGCCGTCGAGTGCACCGGTTGCGGCCACATCGATGCCCATCTGGTCAGCTACTGCCCAGTCTGCGGACGCGCTACGCAGGAAATCGTTGATGTCGGCGAAGCAATCCTGCCATGGGTTGTTCACCGCGATGTCGAGACCTTCTACGTCAAGGACGATCTCGAGTTCGACAAAGTGGGGAATATTGCCGCGCTGCTTCGCTTCCGGGCCGAGAAAGTACAGCCTATCAGTATGACGGCTGCAGAGCGCCTCCAGAAGCAGGGCGCGGAATATCCAGGCAGGCTCCGTCGTTTTGCCCGCCGCTAGCCATGAGAGAATCCGGGAACTCCTGTGCGTGTTCCCGGATAATCTCCTCTTCCCGAAAAGCCCGGATCCATTCCTGTCGATATAACTTTTCATTGGGCATGGGACCGTTGACGGCGAATGCCCGGGCCGCCTGTGCGTGGTATGCTTCCGGCTTTGCTGTAGCATGAAAGTTCGGATTTAAGACTGCAAGACTTCTGGCGGAGTGAAATTCCACGTGATGAGTGGTCCTGGAGGATACCGTGACATTCTCGCGTCGTGATTTCGTGAAGACTTCGGTTTTCGGAGCTCTTGCCACAACAGCGGGAGCAAATGCTCTGGAGGCTTCTACCGGTACAGCCCAGGGACACGCCTCGCAAAACGATACCCCGAAGCGGCCGATCATCATCTGCGCCAACAACGGCTACGCTTACGTGGAAGCGGCCTACGCTTTTCTCAAGAGTGGCGGCGACACGCTGGATGTGGGAATCCGCGTGGTGAAAGGGCCCGAGGACGACCCCAACGATGATTCCGTCGGCCTTGGCGGCCTGCCTAATGAAGAGGGTGTCGTCGAACTCGATGCCTGCTGCATGCACGGCCCCACTCGCCGGGCCGGTTCGGTGGGCGGCGTGCGCAACATCAAGAATGTTTCGATGGTGGCCAAAGCCGTCATGGAGCACACCGGGCACGTCATGCTGGTAGGCGAAGGCGCAGAACGATTCGCAGTGGCCATGGGTTTCCCGCGCGAGAACCTGCTGACGGATCACTCCCGCAAGATTTGGATGCTATGGAAGGAGTTCCATTCTGATCGTGATTGGTGGGGTCCGGGGATCGCCGATCCCCATTGGCAAGCGCCGGCCCCGGGTTCCAAGCCGCGCGCGGATCTTCTGCGTGATCGCATCGATCAACTCAAGCAGCGCGCCGCCGATCTCGGCATCGAACCCGAGTTTCAGCTGGCGGCAGTGCGCGGCGTCCTGTTTCCGCCAGCCGGCACGATCCACTGTTCCGTCTTGAACGAAGAGGGAGAAATGTCAGGCATCACCACGACCAGCGGGCTTGCCTTCAAATTGCCCGGCCGTTGCGGCGATTCACCGATCATCGGCGCCGGTTGCTACACGGACCAGGACGTGGGTTCCGCCGGGGCTACAGGCAGCGGGGAAGAGAACATTAAAGTCGCGGGCGCTCACACGATGGTCGAGAACATGCGGCATGGCATGTCACCCCAGGAAGCGGGCATCGATGCACTCAAGCGCATCGTACGCAATTACAACGGAGACATGAACAAACTGCGCTTCATGGACATGACGTACTACCTCCTGCGCAAAGATGGCGCCTACGCCGGTGTGAGTCTTTGGGAGGGATATTCAGTGGGCCATCCGCACAAGTTCGCGGTACACGACGGAACTTTGCGCTCGGAAGTCGCGACGCCGCTGCTGAAAGGGTATTCGCAGGAATGGCCGCCGTTCCCGCCGATTCCGGAGGAACTGAAGAAGGACTCAGAGTACCTGAAGTAGTGACCGACGACCGGCCAACGACCGTCTACGAGAACCTCACCTTGAAATCCGGATTCTTGTCCAAATGGATGCTTTCGACGAACCGTACTTTGCCCGTGCGCAGAGTCATGATCACCGACGAGGTCCGTGTGCCCTCTCCGAAGAAGCGGACGCCCTTCATCAGCGCGCCGTCAGTTACGCCGGTCGCGGCGAAAATCAGCTGTTTGCCGGGCGCAAGATCCTCCGCTTCATAGATGCGGTTCTTGTCTTTGATTCCCATGCGCTCGAGTCGCTCTTCCTGATCGGGCTTTACAACTAAGCGACCAAGCATATAGCCGTTGAGACAGCGGACCGCCGCTGCCGTTATCACTCCTTCTGGTGCGCCTCCGGACCCCATCACTGCGTGGACGCCGGTTCCGATGACTGCGGCCGCGATTCCGGCCGAAAGATCGCCATCGCCAATCAGTCGGATGCGAGCGCCAGCCGCCCGGATATCGGCGATGAGCTTCTCATGGCGCGGCCGATCGAGCACCATCACCACCAGGTCTTCCACATCGCGATCCAATCGGCGCGCGATGTTCTTGAGATTGTGAGAAGCAGGAGCATCAAGGTATACGGCGTCTTTGCAGGATGGCCCGACGACAATCTTTTCCATGTAGCAATCGGGTGCGTTGAGCAATCCGCCGCGCTCTGAAGCTGCGAGTACCGTAATCGCCCCGGGGGCTCCAGTTGCGCATAAGTTGGTTCCTTCGAGCGGGTCGACCGCAATGTCAACTTCGGGAACTTCCGTCCCGTCGGGGAATTCGGCTCCCACTTTCTCCCCGATATAAAGCATGGGGGCCTCGTCGCGCTCACCCTCGCCAATCACGATGGTCCCGCGCATCGGGATCGAATCCATGGTCTTCCGCATGGCTTCGGTGGCGACCTGGTCGCTGAGCTTGCGGTTGCCTTGGCCCATGGTGTGAGCTGATTGAATGGCCGCAACTTCGACCACGCGCAAAAAACGCGCCGCAAGGTCGCTCTCGATGTTCTCTCCAAACATGCGGGCCTTGCCTTCCGGCCGGGTTTGCGTTGCCATGCGATCTCTCCTGGCGCTCCGGAAACCTCACGCGCCGGGGTGAGACTATATCGCACCCGCGAACAGAATGAAAATGCAGGATTCGCCGAATCGTTTTTGTTCGCCGAAAGATCGAAATGTCTTGCCGATCGGTGGGCATGGTATTCTCCTATCCCTGATCCCAAGCCACGCCTATGCCCGACAAGCGTCCGCTCACTTTTCTCTGCATCACGACCTACGAAAAAGGGCAGGAGTTCATGCGCGAGTGCAAGCGCCAGGGATGCAGGGTGCTGCTGCTGACAGCCGAGAAGTTGCGTAACGCGGACTGGCCTCGCGAAAGCCTCGATGACACGTACTACCTTCCCAACGAAATTCCGCTGGCCGACATCGTAAAAGCCGTAACGCATCTGGCGCGCAAAGAAAAGCTGGACCGGATTGTTGCGCTTGACGAATTCGATATGGAAACGGCCGCGACCTTGCGCGAGCACCTGCGCATCGCCGGAATGGGCCTCACTACCATGCGGTATTTTCGCGACAAGCTGGCCATGCGAATGCGGGCCCTGGATCGCAAGATTCGCGTGCCTGACTTCGTTCCTATCGTCAACCACGGAGATATTCAGTACTACCTGGATCACGTGCCCGGGCCATGGGTCTTGAAGCCGCGCCAGGAGGCATCAGCGATCGGCATAAAGAAGATCCATGCCGGGGAAGAATTGTGGCCGGTGCTCGATCAACTCGGGGACAAACAGTCGACTTTTCTGCTGGAAAAGTTTGTCCCGGGAGATGTGTACCACGTCGACTCGGTTGTTTCGGAAAACGAGGTAGTGTTCTCAAACGTCAGCAAGTACGGCAAACCCCCGATGAACGTGGCTCATGGCGGAGTGTTCACCACGTTCACCGTGGAGCGCGGGAGTGAAGACGATTCTGCTCTTCGTGCGATCAACCTGGATCTGATTGCCGCTCTTGGACTGGTGCGCGGCGTGGCGCACGCGGAGTTCATCAAAGCGCAGGCCGACGGTCAGTTCTATTTTCTGGAGTGTGCAGCGCGCGTCGGCGGGGCCTATATCAATGAGATGGTCGAGACTGCGACTGGGATCAATCTATGGCGCGAGTGGGCCCGCATCGAGATTGCTGGCGGAGAGGGCAGTTACAAGCTTCCGCCCACTCGGCAGGACTATGCGGGGGTGATCCTCTCGCTGGCGCGGCAGGAGAATCCTGATACCTCGGAATTCAACAACCCCGAGGTGCACATGCGCATCAAGAAGCACCACCATGCCGGGCTGTTGCTGAAGTCGTCCGACCCGCAGCGAGTTCCGGCCCTGTTGGAAGACTATGCACGGCGTTTCGCAGAGGAGTTCATGGCGGTCGAACCGCCGCGTGATAAGCCTACAGCCTAGCCTGCAGAACGGCACAGCTGCCTGTCCCACACTACTACCGATCAGAACACGTATCTCGCGCTCAGCTGAATCTGTCGCGGGGGCTTGTTCCCATAGGAATTTGCCGACAGGATCTGTGCGAAATTCGTCGCGCCCAGAACGTGAGCCGGAATATCGAAGTTCGGATGATTGAATAAATTAAAGAAATCTCCGCGGAGTTCCAATCGGTGATTCTCGGAACGGAGCGCCATACTCTTCGACAAACCAAAATCGAGATTCGTGTACCCGGGGCCCGTAAGTATGTTGCGCCCTTCGGTGCCGAACTGGAACGTGTTGGGAATGACTCCCGGTGCAGGGAAAGCGAACGCACAGGTATTAAACCAACTCTGCGGAGTCCGCAATTGAGTCGGACAGCCGGGAGCATTAGTGGTTTCAAACGGACGACCCACCAGATCGGGACGCGCTGGGTTCCCAAACGCCGCTCCGGCTGAAGTCGATGCCCCCGCTAACACGACCGTGAACGGTGAGCCCGACTGCGCCGTGATAATCCCGCCCGCCTGCCAGTTCCCTAAAAGCCGGCTGGGCCCGCTCTTCCAGAGCTTGTGCAGAGGCAGGTCGTACACGAAGCTGCCGGAGAAGCGATTCACAGCGTTGAAGTCCGAGGGACCGCGGTCGGCTGCGAGGTCCTGCGAATTCTGCGGCAGGCCCGCTCCTACGCTCCCTCCGAATACCGATGAAATATCGTCAAACGACTTTGAGTAGGTGTAGGCCAGCAGCAGTGAAAGACCGTTGCGCGTGCGCTTCTCCGAACGGAGCTGCAGCGAGTTATAGGAACTGTCGGCACTCGACTCCACGTACAGAATGGAAGCGAACTGAGGAAACGGCGGCCCAGTGTTCGGGTCCGTCTGATTCAAATCGATAACGTTGCTCAGATGTGTCCCCTTGGAGCCGACATATGCTGCATCGACCATCCAGTTGGGAAGCACCTCGTATTGCAGGTCGGCATTCCACTGTTGCACATAGCCGTCGCGGAACTGGGGAGAAATCATGTTGTCCTGCACCAGTCCGCCCGGTTGACTCAGAATATCCTGCACCGTACACAGGCTTCCCGGGCAAGTTGCCGGGTTCTGCTGCGAGAATGACAAGTTGTAATACGGAGGATTGATCCGCGGGAAGATGTTGATGTTCGCGATCGACGAATCCCAGAAGATACCGTAAGCCGAGCGCACCACCCACCGCTCCGTTTTTAACGGCCGCCACGCGAAGCCTAGGCGCGGGCCGAAATCCGTCTTGCTCGGCGAGTACGTGGCTTTGGGGATTCCGTTAGTTCCCGCCTGAATGAACTGGCAATCGGGTACCGGGGTGCAGGTGGCTGAGTTGGCAGTGAGATCCGGCACGCTGAAACGATTCAAAGCTTCCACCGGCGGTGTGTTGAATTCGTAGCGCAGGCCTGTATTCAGCAAGAAGCGCGGCACAACATGAATGTCGTCTTGGATATATGCGCTTACGCCATGGCTGCGCAGGCTGTTGAATGTGTTGCCGGTAACTCCGATGGCGGCATCGGAAATTCCGGCTAACAGTTCGGTCAAAGCTAAAGTCGGAAGATCGATCCCCGGCGGAGGGGTGCAGGTTGGCGATTGCGTCGCGACGCATCCCAGGAAGAGCCATTCGCCGCGCGCCAGAAAATCGAGGTAATTGTCGATGCGCAGCCGATGAATATCCGCCCCGATCTTGAACTGGTTGCGTCCGACAGTCCAGGCCACATTGTCGGCGATCTGGATCGTCGTATCGTGCCGGTCTTGCGGATAGTTCACAGGCTCGCCAATCCCATCGAAGCCGGTGACCGAGAGGTTGGGATAGCCCAAATCCACAGGATTGGTAAGAACGTCGGGAAATCCAAGCGCGGCGTTGAAATCCATACCGTGATTCTGCTGGAGCACGGTGGCCCGCATGCGGATGAAGCCCAGCCGAAACTCGTTGAGCAGCTTCGAATGAAAGACGCGCGTCCATTCCAGACCGGCATTCTGTCCGTGATTCAGCGTGAAACTGCCGTAACCCGGCAGTTGCGTGAACGAGTTCACCGGATCGACAGGAGAGAATACGTTCTGGTCGATGAGCGAGTAGTGGGCAGAAACTGTGTCGGTCGCGCTGAAATGTTGGTCGAGTTTGCCGGTATAGAGGTTATCGGAGCGTCGAATGACCGGGGCAGAAAGGAAGCTGTTCGAATTCAGCAAGTCGGAGCCGACATTGGCCTGCGGATAAAGACCAAAGACGTTTTGTCCAACCTGGCACGACGGATTCAGGGGACACCCGAAAAACTGTTGGGCTAACCCGGACGCTGTGGCCCATTGCACCTGCGAGGGCACGGTCGCCACGCGCGTGTTCGCCTGCCGCAGGCGCAGTCCTTCATAGGAAACAAAAAAGAAAGTCTTATCTTTGCGGACCGGTCCGCCTACTGTGCCGCCGAACTGGTTTCGCTGCAGCGCTGGAATCCCGGCGCACGTTCCAGGCACAGAACTCGCGGTGCAGTCGGGCAAGTCAAAGTAGTTTTTCGCATCCAGGCTGCGGTTGCGGAAGTACTCAAAAAGAGAGCCGCGGAACGCGTTGGTGCCACTTTTCAGCACAACGTTAATCTGCGCTCCGCTGGCCCGGCCGTATTCCGCAGAATAGTCACTGGACTGCACTTTGAATTCCTGAATGGCGTCGACGGACGGCAACGCCACGTACTGGTTAATGTAGGGATCGTTGTTGTCCACTCCATCGAGCAGGAAGTTATTGGATTGTTCGCGCGCTCCATTGACGCTGAGGGCGCCACCCTGCGTGGAGTTCTGCGAGCCTTCCGCCGGAAGTTGGCTGCCCGGGACCAGCAGAGCAAAGCTCAGAAAGTTGCGCCCATTGAGGGGCAACTCCTGCACCAGGCGATTATTGACCACCTGGCCGAGGGTCGACGTATCGGTCTGAATGGCCGGAGGCGTGTCTTTTACTCTGACTTCTTCCGTCGCCGCGCCGACCTCAAGGGCAAAGTCGACACGCACCGTTTGGTCGACGTCAACGGGGACATCATTGAATATGCTGCGGCGGAATCCTGCACTTTCCACGGTCACTCGATAGCGTCCAGAAGGCAACAAGGCAACCGTGTAGTCGCCATCGTCATTGGTCTCCGCGTCGCGTACGGCGTTGGTGGCCTCGTTGAGAATCGTGATTCGCGCATTGCGCACCACGGCGCCGGAGGTATCGGTCACTGTTCCCGTGATGGTTCCCGTGGGGCCGCTGGCAAAAACGGGCAGGGTAAGGAAGAGTGCGACAACTAAATTGATTGAGCGGCGATGAGCCATAAGTCTCCTTCCGCGATCTTCTTGAGGAAAGAAGCTAGTGCCATGGGACGCTTTATTTGGCAGGCCGGTCCGGTGGTACGGGTCGTGGCGGGAACCAGAGAAACTCGACAGCCGGCGGATGTTTTCCCGGCGGCCTTCTGTGCCGTCACGACTCCGAGACGGAGAGTCCCGAAAGGCGATCAACCCTGGCAACGGAATGATGATGATGTGAATCATGCTGCTCGGCGCCAAGACATGTCAACCCGGTTTTCGAGATTGGCCACAATTCCCGTTGTGGCCGTGTCGCGCAAATTCTCTGCTAGTATTTGCCCATGACTGCAACGACGGAACAATCTGCGGCGGAACGTCCAGAGCGGCCAGCACCCGAGCGAAAAGAACCGACCTATCTCTTCACCGAAAAATACGTGGCCGACAAGAGCGAACTCGCCCGCCGCTTCATTGAGACGCGCGCAAGGCTGAACGCCAAAGTCGACAAGGCGAATAACTTTCTGGTGAAGCGCTTTTACAACATCGATCACAATGCCTATCTGGAAGGCGCCCTGCCCGCTAAGACGAAAGAGCTGATGGGTTTGGTTGCCTCAGCCTGCCTGCGTTGCGACGATTGCATTTTCTACCACGCGATCCAGGCCTATCGTCTCGGAGAACCGCGGGCCGAGCAGGAAGAGTCGTTGAACGTGGCGCTGGTCGTGGGCGGCAGCATCGTGATCCCGCACCTGCGGAGAGCGTATGAGTTGCTGGAAGAGTTGTACGGGTGAAGACGCACACCGTAGAGCCCACGTTCTACCTCTCTCCGTCTACGGTGAACCAGATCCACCGAACAGGCTGCTCAGGGATGAGAAGTCGTAGCTGATTCCAACTTGTGCTCCGACCTTGTTTCCGCTCAGCAGATCCGTCTTGTTCGACCACTTCACTGCGATCGGTACTTTGATTCCCGACTTCGCGTTGATTGTGACCTTCGCTTGTGTCACCCAGAGAGAGCCGCTGGTTCCCAGCAGCACCTGGGCATTTCCGGGAAGCTGGATATTTGTCCCCGGCGCAAGATTGTCGGCTGTGATGTTTAGAACAGACGGATCGGGCTGATACTGCCAATAGGCCGCCAGACTGAATGTGGCTTGATTGGGATTACCGGCAATCGTGATAGGTCGATCATACTCTGCCGAGATCTGTCCATCATGAAGTCTCCCGTACTTCGCGCCTGCCGGGATGGTACCTCCATAAATGGAGACAGCCGCATTGATGGACACGAGCCCAGGTGCGCTGAGCGATCCATTTCCTTTTGGGCTATACCCGAATATCCATCTGAAATCGTGCGTTTCAGGCTGGCTGATAGGGCGGTTGTACGTATATTCGAAAGTCAGCAACGGTTTCCCTTTTGCCTCTTCCAAAAGCTGCAACCAGAGATTCTTGTATTGGGCAAGAGAAAGCGCAACACCAGAGAGCTTTTTGCTGAATTCCGGATCATTGTTCGTCCGCGCACTTGCGGAGGCGTTGTACAAATCCAGAAAATCTTGCCTGAGTTTGTTCAAGTTCGCCGCGTCGGCGTCATCATAAAACGCACTCGCGTACGTCTGCAGCAGAGCCGTCAACTTCTGATCCGTGTTGATCGGGTTGTCTACTAAGAATGTTTGCAAGTTCTCTTGCAGGTCTTTGGCGGCTGCAGTGATTTTTTCTTTGTTCTTGGTCGCTGTGTTCGTCCAGGCCTGCCGGAATTTGGCCGAATGCGGGTCGAAGGGATTCCAGAACTGATAACGTGCCGTCAAACTCGACAACTTGCCCACCGTTGTCGGAAGGACAATGTTTGCGATGGAGGAAGGAGTCGAGGGATTTGCCGGGCCCGCCGTGGCGGCGGACGATGCGCTGTTTTGGTTGATCTGAAATGCAGCCGAGAGATTAACGTCGCGCAAGAGTGGTGTTCCTAAAGAATTCGGACACTCAAAACAGAGTACCTGCTGACCCGTCAAAGCCCGAATCAAGCCGTCAGCATTCCCGCTCAGCGTAGCCGTGTTCCCGTTGACCGACCGTGTGAGTGCGCCGGACTCAAGCGCGAAGGCGAGAATGGCAGGTGCTCCCGCTTTTTCAACCAACGCCGTTGTGCCGCTGACGTTGCTATTCGGGCTGGTTTGCATGTCAGGCCTATTCTGATTCACTCCAGACAAGGCCGCGATGCTTGCTTTGGACGTGTCAGGGGATTTCGGCAGCGCATCGGCGGCAGCCTGTAACGCCAGCCGTGGCGCCAGCAGTGCTGCAAACCGGGTGGGGTCCGAATCCACGAACACGAATGCCCTCAGGTCGCTTTTCACCTGCGCGTTGCTGCGATCCACCTTGCCGTCCGCAGTTTTATTGGCCGCCGCGTCATTCAGAAATTGGTTTACATCCGAGCAATAGGAGAAAAACGGGTCTGTCTCCTTCTTGCATTCAAACTGCGGCGCAGCCTGGCTTAGCGCCAGTGTGGCTGAACCCAAGCAAATCAAGGCCCCCGAGATGAAACGGTGCATCACTCTTCGCATGTGGCGCCACCTAACTGGCAATAATGTTGAAGCTGATTGAGGCGTGTATGCCGCTGCCGAAGGAAACGATGGGCTGAGTCTTTCCGCCCCCGCAGTCCTCTACCAACTGCATTGCCTCCCCGGCCGGCGGCGGCAGCAAAACCAGAGTCAGTGTGTTCGTTCCCGCGGGCACTGGAAACGACACAACCTTGCCGCTGGCATCAATATCGTCTGAAATATCATTCCGGTTGATGGAGGCTCGCTGAATGGTCGCCGTAGCAGCGATCAGTTTGAGCGTCACCTTCGCATTGGCCTCCGCCGTAGGCACCAGTCCCGTCAAGTCCAAAGCCATGGCAAACTCCTCCTTTCGCGGAAAAAGAGCTTATTGACTTTTCTTCCCGCCGCCAGTATTCAGCGAATTGTTAATGCCCGTAATCCCCTTGAGAACGTCGTTCCAGAACGGTGCTCCCAGCGACACTAGGCTACCCATAACCAGGATTCCGACTATAGCTGCAAACGGCTCGTCCCAGTCTTTGCCACCCCACCACCACATGGGCACCCACATCTTGCCCGCCTTCTGGGACCATCTCACTAAGATGGGATAACTCTTCAGCGTTTGCTTGATGCAGTCGCGGCTTGACTCGTAGGTTTGGTTGAGATCTGTAGACTTTTGGGAATCGGCCTGAGCAGGCGAACCGCAGGTCGCCTTCACGGCTTTGGCTGCGATCCCCTGCGCCATAACCTGGTCAGCCGCAAGTTCCTGGTAGATTGCGATCAAATTCGCATCCAGAGCGATCACAATAAGGAAGCTGAAACCTAGGGCGAACAGCTTGTTCTTTCTTGCGTACGCAGCCTGGAATTTGGCTCGGGCGGCTTCATAAGACGCGGCAACATTGTCTTTCTCCTGCTCGAAGGTTGCAGTATCCGTCGCAACAATACCTTTAAGTTTTGGCGCCAACGACTCAATTCCGTCGAGCAGATGCCGAAAGTCGTCCTTGTTAAAGTGCTCTAGCGCGGTTAGGTCAAGGCCGCGCGTGGTAAGCGCCTTCTTGACGTCGTCGAGAGGCAAATGCGCGCCCATAAACTCGTTTATGGTGTGTGCCATGGTCTTCGCCTTGGTGTTTAGCGCCGACTTAACGACCTCTTGCACGGCTTGGACAATCACACAGAGGACATAAATCAACCCCACCAGCGCTAACAGCGTCTGAATTGTGGTCATGAGAACCTCCCGGTGTCGGACCGTTTAACGTTTGGGATACGGTGCGGCTAGACACATGCCTGCTAAGTGGTCCACAGAGCCGCGATGCGATCATGGCTAGGACAGAGAAGAAAAGCCCTTACCTTCTGGGGGAAGGCCCTCGCCCGACGCGCGCAAGGCTATCCGCGAATGGGCACGGCTCGCAAGAAAAGTCGAAGTTGTTACAGATTCGGAAATCCGCGCCTTTTTCCGGCCATTCTTTGGAGAGAGTTGAGAAAGCAGTGCACCAGGCACGCGGGCGTGGTCGAAGATCCGCCCGGATCCCTGTATTTACGCCCAAAGCCGGTTGTTACGAAAACAGAACAGAATCGTAGCGGCCCGCAAGACTGACTCCCGCTCTTTCACTCTGGAAGACCGCTGTTGTTACGCCGGCACTCATTCGCTAGAACGCGTCAATCCCCGTCACGCTCTGCCCGATAATCAGCGAGTGCACATCGTGGGTGCCTTCGTAGGTCTTCACCGACTCGAGATTCATCAGGTGGCGCATGATCGGATAGTCGTCGGCCACTCCGTTCGCGCCGAGGATGTCGCGCGACAGCCGGGCACACTCCAGGGCCATCCAGACGTTGTTGCGCTTCGCCATCGAGATGTGTTGGGGCTCGACCTTTCCAGCGTCTTTCAAGCGTCCCACCTGCAGCACGAGCAATTGCGCCTTGGTGATCTCGCTGATCATCCAAGTCAGCTTGTTCTGTACAAGTTGGTGCGAGGCGATGGGCTGATCGCGCCACTGCTTGCGGAGCAGAGAATATTGCAGCGCGCAGTCGTAGCATGACATTGCGGCGCCGATGGCTCCCCAGGCAATGCCGTAGCGCGCCTGATCCAGGCACATCAGCGGAGACCGCAGGCCACCGCTTTTGGGCAGCAGATTCGACTCGGGCACGTGCACATCCTGCAGCGATAGTCCCGACGTCACCGACGCCCGGAGCGACCACTTTCCGTGAATATCGTCAGCCTTGAATCCCGGACGGTCCGTCTCGACGAGGAATCCGCGGATCCGGTCATTCTCATTCTCGACCTTGGCCCAGATGATGGCCACATCGGCGATCGAGCCCGAAGTGATCCACATCTTCTCGCCATTGATCACGTATTCGTTTCCCACCTTGAGCGCCCGCGTGCGCATTCCGCCCGGGTTCGATCCGAAATCAGGCTCGGTCAGTCCGAAGCAACCGAGTTTTTCACCTTTCTGCATGGCAGGAAGCCACGTCTCCTTTTGTTCGTCGCTGCCGAATGCATAAATCGGATACATGCAGAGTCCAGACTGTACGCTGACAAAGCTGCGTACTCCAGAGTCGCCACGCTCGAGTTCTTGCGTCATCAGGCCGTATTCCACGTTGCCCATGCCGGCGCAGCCGTATCCCTTAAGCGACGCGCCGAAGAAACCCAGTTCGCCCATGGGCTTTACCAGTTCGCGTGGAAAACGGCCGGCGCGATTGCATTCCTCAATGATGGGAATCAGATTGTCTTCAATGAACTGGCGCGTGGTGTTGCGGACAAGCTTTTCTTCATCGGTGAGCAGGGAATCGAATTGAATGAAATCGACGCCGCGAAATTTGATGGCAGGCATGGAAAATCTCCCAAGCTATGAACTGTGAACCCCAGGGCCGGCGCAAGTACATCACGGCTGCCGCCCGCCAGCGTCGTCCGCACGCGGGAGGGCAAACAAATGACGGTAGCAGGATGGAGGGATGCCGGTCAAACGTGCGAAGGTGGGCGTTGTCGGGTCACTCTTCCGTGCAGAATTGTTATGCTTCTTCAAGGTCGATGTCCTTATCCACTGTGATTGCACCTGTAGAGAGCGTTGATCACTGCTAGCCTAAGGCCGTCCGTCATCGGGGATCGACTTTCTCAGCCCATCTAACTTAAGAACTACTTCCGGTTTGCCCGTGACTCGCTTGGTGACAAAGATCCGACTGCCGACTGACGGCCAAAAGTAAATCAACCAGCGCGATGGTATCTAAACCGGCACCGTTCGGGAGCATGCTGGTCCGAATCGCGCCGCTCGGACGGGACTGGTGGCCAAATCGTGGTAATTTCGCACCGTCGCGAGCAGCTGAAATGGATGTACAATGGCTGCCGTTTTCGAGCCAAAAGGAAATCCCCGTTAAAATTCTGCGAAAGGATAGGGACTAGCCATGCGCCTAATGGAGTTCCTGCTCGTTCTCGCTGTGATCGGTTCTGATCTTGCTGTTGCCCAATCCAAGCAGCCCAGTGCGCCCGTGCGTGAAGTGACGGACGACTACTTCGGTACAAAGGTGACGGATCGCTACCGGTGGCTCGAGAATACAAAAGATCCCGAGGTAGCCGCGTGGATGAAGGCGCAGAACGACTACACGCGGGCAGTATTGGCAAGCATCCCCGGCCG
>Ga0209698_10003989_pt1 | contig 16307 bp, 17 predicted proteins | sample LitLauG_LLR_2012_FD_187203 | JGI IMG/M metagenome (GOLD analysis project Ga0209698, IMG submission 187203) | Freshwater sediment microbial communities from Pennsylvania, USA - Little Laurel Run_MetaG_LLR_2012 (SPAdes) (version 2) | ecosystem: Environmental > Aquatic > Freshwater > Creek >...
CCGCATCAGCGTGTAGACAGACACAGCACACCTGAATCGTGACTATGCTCTTGAAGCCGAAGAGAAACTCTGTCCTCCGACTAAAGGAACTTCAGGCTAACTGAGCCGGACCGGATCGTCCGTGCGCTATCCAACCTAGTGCGCTCCTGGCATGACAGGGCCTGCCAATTCGGCGCGGGCGGGTTCTGGAGCCCTGGCGATTGCGGCGTCAGCGGCAGTTCGTGGCGACCGCTGCCGGGCGGCTGGCCAGTTGCCAGAACAGCACATCGAATCCGACCCAGAAACCGACATCGGGATGCCATTGGTAGGTCCGGTACCAGCGCACCATGGGCCCCGCATATCCGAACAGCCAACCCCCGTGCACAGGACGCTTGACCAGCACGCTGGCTTCATATTCGGAACTGCGCGAGTCCCGGTCGCCGGAAACCGCGAGCTTGGCGACGAAGCCGCAGGCGAGATCGTGGCCGTCGGCCAGGCGATCATACTGGCGTTCCTGGATCACCGCGCGCGCGTAGCCGAGGATCAGCGTCTGGGTCCAGTCGGTGGCGGCGGTGTCGCGGACCCAGTTCGCGTAGCTCGCTGCGCGCACGACCCAAGGGCCATTCCAATGTTCGGCGGCAATGCCGCCGCTCAGGCCGACGCCGGAACCGGTTTCCACATACGCTTTGGCGAATGGAAAGAAATGCAGGGGCCCGGCGCCAAACTCCCGCGCCCAGCGGAGGGTGCCGAAGGCCGTCGGCAACAGCTTTGCCCGCACGCCGAACTCAAGGTCCAGGTGCAAAACCGGCGCAAAGCGCAGCCCGAGCCTGACCGGATTCTGCTGCTGCGAGGGATCTGCGGGCGTCTCCCTGAGGTCGTCGTTCGAGATGAAGACCCTGAGACGATGCTCCAGATTCGGGATCCGCAGCGAAGCGTCGAAATTATGCGCCGAGATCAGGCTGAAGCCGCCACTGTTTCGAAGAAATTCGCCACCAAAATCAATTCGCAGCGCGGATACCGGCACGACGATCGGCGCCACGCCACGCTCCGCGAACCAGGTGTCGAAATCCTCGATGAAGAACTCCATTCGGCGGTAGAGCCAGTCGTGGCCCTGGTCCAGGTAATCGCCGACGGTACCCGCCGGGGGCGCTCCTGGACCGCGGATGTCCGGCACGGTACCGGCTTCCGGCTGCACCTGGCCCGGCGCCTCGGCATCGGCGGAGAAGGCCGGCGTGGCCAGGAGCAGCGCGACAATCAGGCAGTGGGTGCGTATCTTCATGGCCGTCCGCAGGACAGCGCGATGATAGCAAGGCTTTTTGCCCAATCGCGCCGACGCCATCCTTATATAATGCGCTGTGATCGCTGACGGCGCGTTGCATTGGTGGATGCGCGAGTGGAGCCCAGGTCCTGGGCCCTGTTCGCGGTGCCGCTTCGCGGCATGCGCGGCGGATTCGGCCGACCAGGCGACGCTGCTTAATTGTGGAGAGATTCAATGAAATTGAATGCCGGAGTTTGGATCGATCATCGCCGGGCACTGGTCGTCGTGCTGGACGCCTCGGGAGAGCGCACATCGGTCATTGCCTCGGGGGTCGAGAAGCACCTGGAACGCGCGGGCGATTCGCCCTTGCATGGGAGCTATGAGGCCGCGCAGGTGCCCGCGGACGACCGGCGCCAGAGGGCGTTGACCGGTGAGCTGAACGTCTACTATGAGGCGGTGACTGCAGCGCTCCGTGCCGCCGACGCACTCGTCGTCTGCGGACCGGGCGAGGCCAAGGGTGAACTGGTCAGGCATCTGGCGAAGCACCATCTCGAAGGACGGGTGGCCGAGGTCAGGACCGCGGACAAGATGACTGATGCGCAGTTCGTCGCCCAGGTGAGGGAGTTCTTTTCCGGCAGTTGACGGCCGAGTACGGGCCTGGTCTACCGCGTCTCCCTGAACTTTGCTGATGGACGCTTAGGCGCTGGCCGAGGCGCCTGACTTTTGCGCAATGCGGCTCAGCAGGGAAGCCCAGGATCCGGAAAACGCTTCGGCGCCCTCGCGCTGCAGCTGCGCTGCGAGCGCCTGCTCATCGAGACCCGCGCGCGAGAACTCGCCCATGATCTCTTGCCAAGAGGCCGCATCGCCGACCAGCGAGCGATCCGGCTGGCCATGGTCGGCGTAGGCCAGCAGCGTTGGCTCCGGGATGGTATCGATGGTATCGGGTAGGCCGAGAGCCTCCACGTAGAGGGTGTCGCGGGCCGTGGGGTCCTTGGTGCCCGTGCTGGCCCAGAGCAGGCGCTGCGCCCGGGCTCCGGCGGATGCCAGCCTGAGCCAGCGCTCGGAGGCCAGCAAGGCCCGGTAGGCTTCATAGGTGCGTCCGGCAACGGCCAGCCCGAGGCGATTGTGCATGGGTGCTGGAAACTGCTTTGCGATTGCGACATCCCATCGGCTGACGAACAGGGAAGCCACACAGCCCACCTTCAGGGGCAGACCGAGGGCCGCACGACGCTCCAGACCGCGCAGGTATGCCTGCGCCGCCGCAAGATAGTGCTCGCAGGAAAACAGCAGAGTCACATTGACGGGGATGCCCGCGAAAATCGATTCCTCGATCGCCACCAGGCCTGCCGGCGTACCGGGAATCTTGATCATGAGGTTGGCCAGCGCCGCCCTGGCGTGCAAATTACGGGCGGAGCGCAGGGTACCGGCAGAGTCGTGCGCCAGCAGGGGCGACACTTCCAGGGAAACCCAGCCTTCGAGCCCCTCACTGGCGTCAAAGTGGGGTCGAAAGAGATCCGCGGCCTGTTTCAGGTCCTGCAGTGCGAGTTCAAAGAACAGGTCTTCGGCGCGCAGGCCCGCCGCCGCCAGAACCTGAATGGACCCGTCGTAGTCGGAACCCGAGGCGATGGCGCGCTCGAAGATGGTCGGATTCGAGGTCAATCCGGTCACCGACAGATCCGCGATGTAGCGCTGCAGCGTTCCGCTGCGCAGCATCCCGCGCGTGATGTTGTCGAGCCACAGTCGCTGACCGCTGTCGTGCAAGGCAAGGGTACGCGGATTCTTCATCGATGCTCCTGAGCATTGACATTCGATTCACAAGCCTTGAGTCCATTATATCGGGCAGGGTCACGCACAGCGATGCTGCCGAATTGCGGTGCATGTGACACCTCGAGCCGCCGCTGCCGAGGTATGAGGCGGCGAGCGATGGCTGCCCCGGACTACCCTCCCTCTGCTACCACCGATAAGCCGTTGACAGAACCAGTACCCCCTGGACCGCCGATTGCGTGATGGGCGAATTCTGCGCACTCCTCAGCAGCCGGTTGACCGCCGCTTCCGCATTGACAAGCCAGTGCGTGCTCACGAATCGGGTGGCGCTGAAGCCGAATCCCAGGGCGTTCAGCCCGCCGTGAGGCCGATAGGCCTGGTATTGGGAGCTCATCGCCTGTGCCGGAGTGACGCCGAACAGATGCTGTGCGTAGGCCTGGTCCATGACGGTTAGGGATGGCCCGGCGAACATGATGAGGGTCTTTGAGCTTCCCGGCAGCGGCATGTAGACCGCCAGGTCGGCGACCAGGCCGTCGGCGCCACCCAGGATCTGCCGCACATTCGCGCGCAGCACGACGGGGACCGATTTCGAGATCGCATAGGATGCAAACAGCTTGAGGGCGGGTGCCGGACTCAAGTCGCCGAGTCCATGCAGATGGGCCTCATCGTCTGCGACCTTGCGCCCGAGATCGTAGCCAATGGCAACCCCGGCACGATAATTCCTGCCCTGCAGAAGGTTCACGCCGAGGCCTTCGCCGGTCGAGAGAAAGGCCAGATCCGAATAGCGGATGTTGATGACCGGCCCACCCAGCACGCGATTGCGTTGCGCGCCGGCGTAGAGCGGGCTGGTCTGTACGGCCGCACCGAGTATCACCTGCCATTCCGGCACGGTGGGCTCGAACAGCTTCTGCAGGACGACGCCGCTTGAAAATTGCCATTCCTGCAGCGGCGAGGGGGTCTGCGACCGCGCGACGGGCGAGGCCGTCGCCGCCAGGGCGAGGACCAGGGCGACGATTCCAGCCGTCCGGACGGACCGTGGTGAAGGAGCGCCGGTCGGAAAGGGCGCACATGGAATGCAGGTGTACAATTTCATTGTTTCGCTTTGCCAATGTCTGCAGGAACGGGCAGTACAGGCCATGTGGCGATCCGTCACAGTACGCTGCCGCACGGAATACGGGTCGGTCCGGCGAACGCGGCGGGCGTGCAGGAGTGCAGGGTTGCAGGTCCGGCAGTCGATTATTGGAGCGTGCACATGAATCCCATCACATCCTTCCTGGTGTTCGTTTGCCTGGTCGCCGGGGTCGCCCTCGGCTATTTCGTGAATACCGCATGGGCGCTGGCGATGTTCGCGGCAGCGGCCCTGATCGCAGCGTCCCTGAAGATGGCCAATGCCTGGCAGAAGTTCGTGATTCTGCGGATGGGCAAGCTCCAGAGCGTCAAGGGGGCCGGCCTGTTTGCCATCATTCCGGTCCTCGATTCGGTGGTGGCGGTGATCGACGGGCGGATCCAGACCACAGCGTTCAATGCCGAGCAGGCCCTGACGCGCGATACCGTCCCGGTCAACGTCGACGCGATCATATTCTGGCATGTACATGACGCGGAAAAGGCGGCCCTGGCCATCACCAATTATCGCGAGGCCATCGATCGTGTAGCGCAGACGTCCTTGCGCGAGATGATCGGCTCCTCGATGCTGGCGGCCCTGCTGTCCGATCGCAAGGAAGCCGACGAACAGCTCAAGGCCGATATTAGCCGCAAGACTGCGCCGTGGGGCATATCGGTGAGCTCGGTGGAGATTCGCGACGTGGCGATTCCGGTCGCACTGCAGGATGCCATGTCGCGACAGGCGCAGGCGGAGCGTGAAAAGCAGGCGCGTGTCATCCTGGGCTCTGCGGAGGCGGCCATCGCCGGAAAGTTCGTCGAGGCAGCGGATATCTACGCGGGCCATCCTGCCGCTCTGCAGCTGCGCGCCATGAACATCATCTATGAGACCACGAAGGAGCGGGGTGCCACGATCCTGATGCCCACCGCCATGGTCGACAGCATGAATCCGGCGACGGCTGCACTGGCCTTCGCGCTGGCGGGCGGTGAATCCACCGGGGCCGGCGGGTCCACGCCGGCAGCGGCTCCGCCGCCGGCATGACGGTTCCGCGGGCCACTGGCGTGCGGTGAAGCTGAGGCCGGGTGTCGGGCCGCGACTATTCGGTCGCGCACAACGCGCGGTCCTGCCTCGCGCGCAGGGCAGCGCTATGTTCGAGACCGCACGGCGCACATGACGCAGACCTGCTGAAATGCCGATTCTCCTGGATGCCAGAGCGAATCCGCTTCCATGCCTACCCATGTACTGCTGATTGAAGGCGATCGCGCGCTCGGTGCGGCGATCCAGCAGGCGCTGGGAGAGGCCAATGGCGATTCATTCCGCGTCGAGTGGGTCCAGCGCTTTGGCGAAGGCGTCGAACGCCTGGCCCGTGAGGGCGTGCACACCGGGAGCTCGGCGTCGCCCATCGCGGCAGTGGTGATGTCCATTTCCGTGCCGGATGGCCCCGGACTCGATGCTTTCCAGCGCATTCATCGCGCGGCGCCGGATCTGCCGATTGTGGTGCTCTGCGGCGCCGCCGACGAGGAACTGGCGAGAGAGGCAATGCGGATGGGGGCGCAGGATTACCTGGTCAGGGAATCCCTCGACCGTTATGCCCTGCGGAAGGTCCTGACCGGGGTGGTGGAGCGCGGGGCGGTCACCCGGGCCATGCTCGCCACCAGCCAGCAGGCTCAGGCGACTTTGGATTCCATCGGCGACGCCGTCATCAGCACGGACATCGATTGCCGCGTCACGTTCCTCAATGCCGTGGCGGAACGGCTGACCGGCTGGTCGCGCGAGGAGGCCATCGGCCGGCGCATTGAAGAGGTATTTCTGCCCGTGGACTGCGCAACCCACAGGGCGGCGCCCAACACGATGGCCATGGCGATCCGCGACGACAGGACGGTCTTCCTGGCGCAGAGCTGCGTGCTGATCCAGCCCAACGGCGGGGCCTGCGCGATTGAGGATTCCGCGGCACCGATCCACGATCCCTCTGGGCTGATAACCGGCGCCGTGCTGGTGTTCCGCGATGTCAGCGATGCCCGTGCCGCTGCGCATCGCCTGGCGCATTCCGCCGGCCATGACGGACTGACGGATCTGCCCAACCGTGGGTTGTTCCAGGACCGGTTGGTTCACGCGCTGGCACTGGCGCTGCGCCAGTGCCGCAGGATGGCGGTGTTGTACCTGGACGTTGACGGATTCAAGCCCGTCAACGATGCCTTTGGGCATGGGATTGGCGATGGCCTGCTCAAGTCGGTCGCGAGGCGGCTCGGGGGCTGCGTGCGCAGCTCCGACACCGTGGGCCGGCAGGGGGGGGATGAGTTCGTGATTCTGCTTTCCGATATTGCCCACACGAGAGACGCCGAGTTGATTGCAATCAAGGTCCTGCAATCCATTTCAATGCCGCACCGGGTAGGCGGCCACCGTCTCGAGGTTCAGGCCAGCATCGGTATCGCCACTTACCCCGAGGATGGCGCAGACAGCGAATTGCTGATGAGCCGCGCCGACGCCGCGATGTACCACGCCAAATACGCCGGAGGTCACCGCTATGAGATGTACGACTCGCGTGTGCACGCGCTGCGGGCCGCCGACGGGCGCACCCGAGGCTCGCCGACGCTGCAACCCCTGTTCAGCGGGGCCGGCCATCGTTAAGCCTTCTGCCGGAGGATCCGGCGATCGGGAGCGGAGCGCGACCGCGGAATCCGGGTCAGGGCTTCAGTGGCCGCGGGTACGTCGCGGTAGGGACGGGACGGAATGCAAGTGCGGGGCGCTCCGATACGCATGAGTGGACGCCTGATCGGGGCGGTGCTCGCCGCCGCGCGGCGGACCCACGCGGTAGCCGTTCTGCCATCCGCCATAGTCGTACCCGTAGGGTTCATAGTAGCCGCCCAGGTAGGTGGCACGTACGCCGCCGTCGTAGCCGATTCCCGCCACGCAGCCGGACAGCCCGGCAGCCGCGAGCAGCGCGAGGCCCGCCACCGCGATGCGGCGATTGAAGGGGGTCATTTCGGCTCCTCCTTGCTCTCGCTGCTGTTCCATTCCATGACGCCAAGCGGGGCACCGGCGGGATCGGCGATGACGGCAATCCGGCCCCCGTGGCGATCGGCGTGCGGTTCGACGAGTACGCGGCCGCCCGCCGCCACGGCCCGCTCTGCGGCGTCACCGGCGTCTGTGACGCGCAGGAAATTCAGCCAATGGGGGTGGCGATGCACGGCGTCCACGGGCAATGCATTGACACTGGCGCGCGCATAGTCATCGGAGGACAGGATGACATGCTCCAGTCCGTCATCGCTGGGCAGATCGTAGACGTCGTAGCCGAATAGAGCCTGGTAGAAGGCTGCGTCTGCGCCGGCGTCAGGCACCTGCAGCGAACTCCAGATCCACTCACCGGGTTCGGCGAGGTAGTCCGGCGGATCGCCGGTCTGCGAGGCGAGCACCGCGAACACGGCCCCCTCGGGGTCGGCGAAGACCGCATGCCGGCCGCGGGCCGGATAGGTTCGGGCCTCCGTGATGATTCTGGCACCGTGGGCGAGGGCGACGGCGGCGGCCGCGTCGACGTCGCGCACAGCCATGAACGTAAGCCATGCGGATTGCCGCCGCTCTCCGGATTTCAGCTCTCGCTGCAGCAGGCCGGCGACCGGCCGGTCACGCAGCCATGCCACGGCGTACTCGAAATCCCCGTTGTGCAGCGCATGAAAGCTCCAGCCGAACAGGCTGCCATAGAACCGTTCAGCCACGGCGAGGTCCGGCGTCACAAGTTCGAGCCAGATCGCCTTGCCCGCGTGGTGTTCGCTGCTGGCCGGATCGGCGAGCGGTGGCAGCATCAAAGGCGCGGGCTGAGCGGCGGCGAGAAATGTCGACAGGCACAGCAGCCCCGCAAAGGCGAGGCCAGCGCGCAGTGCGCGCCCACGGGTGTGCTTGATCATCGCGATTCTCCTGAATGCAGCAACGCTACTGCGCCAGTGCGGGCGCCGTCTGTACGACAGCGCACAGGACTCCGGGCGCGCGACGGCGATCGTCAGAGTGACCGGGTCGATGGCGAGTCCGCAGCCCACTGGCGCCGTGACGGTCGCCATGAATTGAAGCGATCCTTGTTCAGAAATTTCTCATTCACAAATGCAATAATCATCCTGCCGGTACCTCTATCGGTGGACCACTGTAATGACGATCGGATTGATGTCCAGCATGCCTGCGATGGATTCCATGCCGCGCCGCTGGCGGGCTGTGTGCGCTCTCGAACAGACCCGACAGCGTTCCAGGTCCAGGATTCTGTCACCGACCTCATGGTCACGCATTGAATGCAGGAGCAAGTCATGAAAGCAAAGCAGGGCATTTGGGTACTGGTCACGGCACTTGGGTTGTCCGCCGGCGTTGCGCAGGCCGGCCGGGATACGGAAACGGCGACGCTGTTCCGCGATTCGCATCAGAGCAGCGACTACTTCCGGCAGAGCTACGGTTATGCGGTATTTCCGACCATCGGCAAGGGCGGGCTCGGCATCGGGGCCGCACACGGCTCCGGTCATGTCTACGCAAAGGGCGTGCGCATCGGTCGCGTCACGATGAACCAGGTCAGCGTCGGCTTGCAGGCCGGAGGCGAAGCCTACAGTGAAATCATTTTCTTCCAGGACAAGCGCTCGCTCGATGAGTTTACCTCCGGGAACTTCGAATTCAGCGCAGACATTGGCGCCATCGCCATCACGGCGTCGGCCGATGCCAGTGTCGGCACGACCGGAGCCGATGCCGGCACGAGTATCGCCAAGACGGACGCCGCAACGGCTGGAGAATATTCCAGGGGAATGGCCGTCTTCACGATCGCGAAGGGTGGGCTGATGTACAACGCCACCGTGGCGGGCCAGAAGTTCTCCTACCACGGGCGGTCGGCGGGCTAAGCCGCGTCTCCTGTGGGGTCGATGTGGAGTCCACGCGCGCTGACCCTCGGAATTCCGCGTGTAGCGGACCCACGCTGAGCTATCTCCAGATGTGCAGCGGCAGCGCTCCTGACGGAATGCGGATCGTCGGATCGCGTGGTGCGTACCTGTTGGCCGCGGTGAAGCGGCTTGCGCTGCGGCGGGTGACGGCGGCAGCGCTGGCCGCCGTCCTGTGGGGTTGTGCAGGCCTTCCGCCGGGCTCCGGATACCCGAGGGCCGTGTCCATCCGGCTTGCGCATCCGGAGGAGACCCGGCTTGGCAGTCAGGCTGCCGCGGCGGCACGCGATCACGACGGGCAGTCGGGATTCCACATCATCACGGTGGGCATGGACGGGTTGCTCATTCGTGCCCAGATGATCGATGCCGCCGAGCGCACGCTGGATCTGCAGTACTTCATCTTCAGGGGTGATACCAGCGGCCAGCTGCTGACCGAGGCTCTGCGGCGCGCTGCCGATCGCGGCGTGCGTGTGCGGATACTGGTGGATGACGGCGACACGGTGGCCGGTGACCAGCAGGTCCTGGCCCTGGACGGGCGTGCGAATATCGAGGTCCGGGTGTTCAACCCCTTCGCTTACCGGGGGCACGCCGGTTTCATGCGATCGCTCGAATTCCTGTTCAACGCCCGCAGACTCGACTACCGGATGCACAACAAACTGCTGGTGGCCGACGATGCCATCGCGATCGTAGGTGGACGCAACATCGGCGATCAGTACTTCCAGATCGACCCCGAGTCGCAGCTGGCCGATGACGATGTCTTCGCGGCAGGGCCGGTTGCCAACGCGCTTTCCGCCACGTTCGACAACTACTGGAACAGCGGCCTCGCAATCCCGGCCCGCGCGCTGACGCGCACCGGGGCGCAAGCGGTGTCTTCCGTGTCCATGCCCCCCGAGCTGCTGGCCCGCATGGCCGGCGGCGAGCCTTTTGCCGGTCTGATATCCGGGCAGCTGCCCTGGGTCTGGGCCCATGCGCAGGTGGTCTGCGACAGTCCGGACAAGAAGCGGGTGCTCAGCGGCGCGCGGGCCGGCCGGCTGATGAATCCGGCCGTCCTGCAGGCGGCCGCTTCGGCCCAATCCGAGCTGCTCATGGTCACGCCCTATTTCATTCCCGCCGCTGACGAAATGCAGTTGCTGCGAAATCTGCGCCAGCACCAGGTGCGCGTGGCGATTCTGACCAACTCACTCGAGGCCACGCCGGGGATGCTGGCCCAATCCGGGTATCTGCAATTCAGGGTGCCACTGCTGCAGGAGGGCATCGAACTGTATGAGGCGCGGGCTCTGCTTGGAAATACCCATGGGAGCGGCCAGACCGCCCGGATCTCGCGCTACGGCAACTACGCCCTGCACGCCAAGCTGTTCGTGTTCGATCGTCGTCAGCTGTTCATCGGCTCGATGAATTTCGACATGCGCTCGAAGCGGCTGAACACCGAGATCGGCCTGATCATCGACAGTCCTGCGCTTGCCGAGCAGACCGCCCGGCGTTTTGCCGCCATGGTGCAGCCGCAGAACGCTTATGTGCTGTCGCTGCGGCCGCAGGAGGGAACCGCCGCGCCGCAGCTGATCTGGCATACGGAAGTGGACGGAAAGGCCATCGACTACCTCCGTGAGCCGGCGCACAGCATCTGGCAGCGCATGGAGGTTCACGGTCTGTCACTGCTGCCGCTGACCAGCGAGCAATGAGTCTTCGGGGAGGCAGGCGGGGGCCCTCGGCATGCCCGTTGAGGTCGATGCATCGAACGCTCCCGGGCCTGGCGCTGGGTCTGTTGCTGGGGCTGATCCTGGGGCCGGGTACGGTGCCCAAGGCCACCGGTGCGATTCCCGCGGCGGCGAACCTGGAGATCCGTTATCTGCTGGACTATCTGGGCGCTTCGGGCTGCGAGTTCTACCGCAATGGCAGCTGGTACGGCGCCCGCGTGGCGGAGGACCACCTGCGCGGCAAGTACCTGTGGATGGTGGCCAGGGAGCGGATCAGGACCGCTGAGGAATTCATCGAGCAGGCGGCGACGCGCAGCAGCGTCAGCGGGGAACCGTATGCGGTCCGCTGCGCGCCGGCGGCGCCCACGAGCAGCTCACGTTGGTTGCGCGAACAGCTGGACCGGTACCGCGGCGCCGCCGCATTGGGCGCACCACGCCCTGGGCGTGGTGCGCCGCTTCTGGATCACGGCCACTGAATCAAGCGATCAATCGTCCTTCCTGACCTTGAGGTCGTTGTGGACCTTCGTGACGCCTTCCGTCTCCCGTGCAACGGACACGGCCCTGTCGATGGCCTTCTGTGACCGGGCGCTGCCGCTCAGCCAGACCACGCCATCCTTGTCCGTATCGACATGGATGCGTCCCATGCTGGTGATGTGCTCGGCGGCCAGCTTGCTTTTCACCTTGGTGGTGATCGCCGAGTCCTTCACAAAGGCCATCGGGTGCGAGCGATCCGAGTCGGAATCGTCCGCAGCCATGACGATGGCCGAGCCGAGCAATGCGGCCATTGCGATGCAGGTTACTGCTGTTTTCTTCATCATGATCTGTCCTTCTGTTGATTCGGTGCGGATGGTGCCGGATTGAAGCTTGTCGTGCTGTTCGCCAGCGCACATAGTGCCTGCATCTGGCCTCCGGGCCATCGAGTCCCGGCAAGGCTTGCCGGGCTGAGCGACTACTGGCGCAGTCTGAGCAGGCTCGCCAGGCCCCCGAGGATTCGAATCACCATATCCGGGCGCTGCGTCAACAGGCGCATGGTCTTGCTGCGCGGATAAGCGCCCGCTTCACCCGGTACGATGCCGAGCTGCTGTGCAATTACCTGGCGTTGAGCCTGGAGCCGGCTGCACAATTCCGCCCGGCGCGCCCGCAAGGCCAGTGCCTCGGCCGGATTCACAGCTGGCTGCCCAGCAGTTCGACGTCGGCGGCGAGTTCGGTGCGCGTGGCCGCAAAACTCTGGTCGGCCCTGCGCGACTGCGCCTGCAGTCGGCGCCAGGCGAGCGCCAGACCGAGGGCGTAGGCGGCGATCAGCGCGACGGCGGCCGGGATACGGTAGGGTGTATCCCAGCTCACCGACAGCAGCAGCGCACCGAGCGCCAGCATCAGCCCCAGCAGGCAGGCAAAGCCGAGCAGCACGGCGAGGATCATGTTCTGAATCCGGCCCTTCTCTTCCGCCCATTCGACCCGCAGCAGCTCGGCATGCAAGCCCGCCTGCACGAGCAGGGCACCGCCGGCGTTGCGCACGACGCGCAGCATGGCTACGCGCCGCGTCGGCCGAGCAGGAACCCGACCAGCAGTCCTACGACGGCCGTGATGCCCACCGCCTGCCAGGGCTGTGTCCGCACGTACTGGTCGGTCGCCCGGGCGCTGTCGCGGGCTCGGTCCGTGACCAGGCTGCTGGCCTTGCCGACGGCACCCTTGGCGGCGGCAATGCGGGCGGCAAGCGCCGCCCGGGCGCGGGTCAGATCCTCACCGGTCAGCGAGGTGGCCGATGAAATCAGATCTTCGATATCGCTGATGAAGGCGTGATATTCGCGCGCCATGCCCGATTGTGCGGCGCCGCCCGCGGTTCCGTTGGCAACGGCCGGTTCGGCGCTGTGGGATTCGTGTTTCATGTTCGGTTCCTGTGAAATTCATGCTGGGGCCAATCATTCCGAATCGCCAGCTTGCGTGACGGGGGCGCTGAGTTCTGTTCGCTGCCACACGCATGGATAGCCGATAAAAAGCCCGCCGCTGCGGTTGCGCGCAACGGCGGGCGAGGTCTGAACTGTCCGGAAGGACTGGCCTTTGGGAGGAAAGGCGATCCTGTCTTCCCGGCGGGCGTGCGCCCGAGTCCAGAACAAGACAGCGGCACAGCTTGACGCTACGCTCCCGGGCCCGGGTCTGTCTGTTCGGAACCGAACATAGGCGGCGGGCCCTGTGTGCGCTGCCGCGCAGATGACAGCAGCCAGACTCTGTAGGTTGGCGGCTCCCCGGTTCGCATCGAGCCGGTCATTGGAGGGTCTGGCCATGCTCGAGACAATTGCCGTCATCCTGCTGATTCTTTGGGCGCTGGGGCTCGTGTCGTCCTACACCATGGGCGGCTTCATTCACCTGCTGCTCGTCGCCGCGCTGGTGGTCATCGTGATTCGCGTGATCCAGGGCAGGCGCATTTAGGGCCCGTCAGGACGTTCAGTGCAACGCGTCAGACCCGGTGCTGGCCGACAGTCCGGGGAATCAGTGGCGCTGTGCCCGCGCGAACACGGTATTCACGATTTCGTAGCAGGTACACGATGCTCTCTTGAGGCCCCTGCGATCCAGGATGCGCAGTTTCCCGCGCGAGTAGTCGATCAGTTTGCGTCGCTTCAGCTTGCTGGCCGCTTCGGTTACGCCGACGCGCCGCAGCCCCAGCATGTGCGCCAGGAATTCCTGGGTCAACGCGAAATCGTCGGCGCCGACGCGGTCACTGGTCATGAGCAGCCAGCGGGCAAGGCGCTGCTCAGCCTCGTGGAAGCGGTTGCAGGCCGCTGTCTGCGAAATCTGCGCCATCAGTGCATAGGTGTATCGATACAACGCCTGTTGCATGGCCGGATTCCGGTCGAATTCGACGCGGAACGGCGCTGCAGCCATGCGCAGCGCTCCGCCGGCGCCCTGCACGAGCGCGCGCACGCCGGAGATGCCGACCCCGAGGATGAAGGGCATCCCGGCCATGCCTTCATTGCCCACCATGCCCACCTCGAGCGTGCGCCGTTTGTCGACGGCCGTGAGCAGGGACACGAGGCAGTCGACGGGAAAATACACGTATTGAATGGACTTGCCGGGCTCGTACAGGATCTGCCCGAATTTGAGCGCAACCCGTTCGAGCTGGTCGCACAGACGCTGATAGTCGCCGGGCGGCATGCTCGCCAGGATCCGGTTGGCCATGGCGGTGCGATGACTCATAGACACAACTCTTGCGCGCTGCGCTGCCGTCGGTAGTAAGAGAACAGCCGCCGAGCGGGGTGATCGGCCATTGTGCGCATCGACATCCCTGTCGTATGTGCGCTGGACCACACACGTCTGTACGCTGGCCGACACAGCGAGCGGATGGTCCGGGTGCGGAGGCGGTGCCCGCCGGGGGTCAGAGCGGCTTATAGGGCAGGAGCCGGTCGAACTCCTTCTTCACCACGGCATAGCACTCACAGGAGCGCTTGATCAGCCCTGGCCGATCCAGCACGGTGATCTTCCCGCGGCGGTAGCGCACCAGGCCGGCATCCTGCAGCTTGCCGGCCGCTTCCGTGACGCCCTCGCGGCGCACGCCCAGCATGTTGGCGATCAGCTCCTGGGTCATGGTCAGCTCATTCGACGCCAGGCGATCCAGGCTCAGCAGCAGCCAGCGGCACAACTGCTGATCGACGCTGTGATGGCGATTGCAGACCGCCGTTTGCGACATCTGCGTGATCAGGGCCTGCGTGTAACGCAGCAGCAGGTGCATCAGCGGCCCGAAACGCCCGAATTCGTCCTTCAGGACCTGGGCCTTCATCCGATAACCGTAGCCGGCGCTCTGCACGACCGCCCGGCTCGGGGTGGACTCGCCGCCCATGAACAGCGAAATGCCCAGGATGCCCTCGTTGCCGACGATGGCGATTTCCGCCGACGCGCCGTCCTCCATCACGTACAGGAGCGACACGATGGCGGTGGTCGGGAAATACACATAGCGCATCCTGGCGCCGGGTTCATACAGCACATCGCCCAGATCCAGTGCCACGTGCTCCAAGTGCGGTGCGAGGCGTTCATAGTCGCTCTTGGGCAACGCGTCGAGCAGATGATTCTGGTGGGGGTCCGGCGGGCGGGAGAGCCCGGCCTTGGCGGCATTAGAATGGCGTCTCTTCGCGGTTCCCACCGCCGCAGTTTACCCGTTTATCGGGTCAAGAGTCCGGTGCCGTACAGATCCGCCAACCGGAACATCCTGGGCCCGGATGTCCGCAGCGCACCGGTCTCCGGAAGGGCCGTATTCCATACGGCAGCCAGGATTCCCGCCGCGCAGCTGGGCGATGCTGCGGCGGTGGCGGCCATGGCCGCCACCCTCGACCGCCTGGCCGATGTGCTCGCTGCCGCACTCCTGGCACCCGGAATTCCGAGCCCGGCGCCGGCCACGCCATGAAGAAACCGCCCGGTCCCGCCTGCAGTGGGCCCGGCGTCGCGATCCGGCAGGGCAAAATCACATGTTTGCGGCGCAAGGCGTTATCGGGACGCAGGTCTGTGCGCCGGCGTACCGACCGGCCGTCCGTCCGTCAATACAGTAGCGTGTGACGCGCCGATGCCATCAGGCGGCCACATCACACCCGCCGATGGTAAAGGTTGCCGTATTCCCTTGATGACCCGATCGTGATGACCCTATCGTTCCTGTTCCCCGGCGCGCGCCATCCGGGTTCGCCCTGGAACACGGATGAAATGATCCGTGCCGAACTGTTCAGCGTCGAACGGCTCGAGGAGCACGCCGCCAGCCTCGCGGTGGCGCAGGGCGTGGCGCCGCACCCCCTGCGGCGGCGTGCGCTCGGCGCGCGCCTGCGCGACAACGAAGCCATTCTGCTCGCAGCCTACCGCGACATTGCGACGTCCGTGGCGGCCGGGCGGACCATCACGCCGGCGGCCGAATGGCTGCTCGACAACTATCACCTGGTCGAGGAGCAGATTCGGGAGATTCGCGAGGACCTGCCGCCCAGCTTCTACCGGCTGCTCCCCAAACTGGCCAGCGGTCCGCTGCGCGGCTATCCGCGCGTCTTCGGCCTCGCCTGGGCCTTCGTGGCCCATACGGACAGTCGATTCGACCCGGACAGCCTGCGCCGCTTCGTGCGCGCCTACCAGCGTGTCCAACCCCTCACCATCGGCGAACTGTGGGCCGTCGCCATCACGCTGCGGATCGTGCTGGTGGAGAACCTGCGCCGGGCCGCCGCGCGCATCGTCAGCAATCGCGACGCGCGCGAAGTGGCCGATGCGGTGTCCGACCGGCTGCTGGGGGTGAATGGGGTCACCGGGGAGCCCGACATCCTTCCGGATCGCGAGTCCAGCGGGGTCGAATTCCTGCCGGCCTTCGTGGTGCAGCTGGTGCAGCGCCTGCGCGACCAGGATCCGCGGGTCACGCCCGCGTTGCAGTGGCTGGAGCAGCGCCTCAACGCGGAAGGGCAGACACCCGAGCAGGTCGTCCGCGATGAGCATCAGAAGCAGGGCGCCTCCAACGTCACGGTACGCAACATCATTACGAGCATGCGGCTGCTCTCGGACCTGGATTGGCCGGAATTCTTCGAGAACGTCAGCCTGGTCGACGAACAGCTGCGCGATGGCAGCGAGTTCGCGGCCATGGATTTTGCCAGCCGCAATCT
>Ga0209698_10003990_pt1 | contig 16306 bp, 10 predicted proteins | sample LitLauG_LLR_2012_FD_187203 | JGI IMG/M metagenome (GOLD analysis project Ga0209698, IMG submission 187203) | Freshwater sediment microbial communities from Pennsylvania, USA - Little Laurel Run_MetaG_LLR_2012 (SPAdes) (version 2) | ecosystem: Environmental > Aquatic > Freshwater > Creek >...
GTTCCTTTCCAGTAACCGATGTCAGGCTCGTTCCACACTTCCCACAGCCAGGTCTTCACCTCGGCTTCGCCGTAGCGCTCACGCAGGTGCCGGACAAACTGGAAAACGAGTTCAGACCACTTCTGATAGTCCGTCGGAGGATAAGCCCACCCTGTGTAGATATCGCCATTCGGAAAACTGTGGCGGTACGGTTGTGGATGAGTCGAGAGTGCTTCGGGCATGAAACCAATTTCAACCAGCGGCTTAACGCCGGTTGAGCGAAACGCATCGAAGATCTGATCGAAAATGGCCCAGCTGTAAACTGGCTTTCCAGCGGAGTCCTCCGTATAAGCATTGGTTGAGCCCCACTTCAGGGAAGAGCTTCCATCCCCGGACGTCAGGAGGTTATGCACACGCACATAAACCGGTGTCGGGCTCAGGGCCGCCAACTCCGCGAGCAACTTCTTTCCATTTGGCGCATAGCTGTAGTTCGGCTCATCGTAACCGAAGTAGCTCCAGATCGGTGCGATAGTTCCATCCACTTGGTTCGCATGCACATCGATCTTTATGGTCTGCCGAGCTTGTTGCGACCACGCGTGGATGCTGCACAGGAAGGCCAACAATAATGCGCCCGCAAAACTCCGCTGGCACTTCGGGAAACGCGGGAGCAGCAGAACGTCGTTACCCATTGGCAACCGCACCCCTCTCCTTTCGGTGGAGAAATCGTTTACCCGAAAGAAGCTATGAGCCTGATTCTTCATTGTCAATCCTTATCTGCACTGGGTGAGGAGGGCGAAGCGGTCGGCTCTAAGTTCAGGCAGCGTTCACTCGCTGCCAGACTTCGTCGATCTCAGTGATTTCGCCCGGACTCAGTCGAAACTCAGCTGCGCCGATGATGCCTTCAACCTGGCGCTTGCTGCGAAAACCGACGATGGCTCCCGTGACTGCCGGATGGTTCAACGTCCACGCAATGGCAACCTCACCCGGAGTTCGGCCGTGACGCTTACCGATCTCGCGCAGATGCCCCACCAGTTGCAGGTTTCTCGATAGAGCCGGTTCCTGAAAGCCAGGAAGGTTTTTTCGCCAGTCTTCCGCCAGGAAATTTGCAACCCGTTCCCGCGTCATGGCTCCGGTGAGCAGCCCCGCGTACATCGGTGAATACACAATCACACCAATCTGTTGCTGCAGACAGAAAGGCAGAATGTTCCGCTCGATTTCGCGCCGCACGACCGCATAGGGTGGCTGCAGAGAAGTGATCGGAGCAATGGCTTGTGCGCGCTTCATTTGCGCGACGCTGAAGTTGGAGACTCCAATGTATCGGACTTTGCCTTCGTCCTTGAGGCGGGCAAGTGCGCTCCACCCTTCTTCTATGTCCTCGTCAGGCTCGGGCCAGTGGATTTGATAGAGATCGATCACCTCAACCTTGAGCCTCCGCAGGCTGTCCTCGCATTCGCGACGAATCGAATTTGCCTTCAGACTCGCTCCGACATTGCCTTTCGTGTCCCATACTCGCTCGCACTTAGTGAAGATATACGGTCGAGGTGTTCGCCCTTGGATTGCACGCGCGACCATCTCCTCGGAATGGCCGAGTCCGTAGAGCGCCGCTGTATCAATCCAGTTCAATCCATAATCGAGCGCGGCATGCATGGCAGGGATCGAGTCGGCATCATTCTGTGGGCCCATGCTGCCGTTCCAGCCACCACCTCCGATAGCCCAGGCGCCAATTCCAATGGGAGTGATTTGAAGATCGCTATTTCCGAGACGCAGGAGTTTCATTTGCTCCGCACTTCCTTTCTCAGCTGACGACGGGCCGAAGTGAGATTCCTGTGCGGTTCGACGCCGCCTGAAGTATAAAGGCGGGAGACAGGAATCGAAACGATGCATCAAAATCGATGATGTCAGCGTTCACTTTGAAGAAACTTAGTCTGCCCATTGCTTTCGTGATCCTCCTTTCCTCAATGTTTGGGCAGGCGGCAAACGATCGCGTCAGCGCGATTACCTCAGCGCTGCGGAGTGGTGAATTCGAGAAAGCCCTGCAGCTAATCCAGCCCGCGCTGCAGGACTCTCCGAAGGATCCGCAGCTATGGATGCTGCAGGGACTGGCTCACTCCGGAAAAGGCAATCAGAAGGCGGCGCTGTCCTCTTACCAGAATGCGCTGAAGATAGCACCCGATTATCTTCCCGCCCTCGAAGGTGCTGCACAATTGGAGTACGAGGCGGGGAGCCCTTCTGCTATTCCGTTGTTGCAGCACGTGCTGAGGTTACGTCCCAACGACCTCACCAGTCATGCCATGCTGGCCGTCCTCGCGTACAAGAACCGAGATTGTGCGACTGCCGTGCAGCACTTTGCGCAGAGCGGTCCGCTGCTCGATTCGCAGCCAGGAGCTTTGCAGGAGTATGGCGTGTGTCTGATGGAACTCCGACAAACAGAAAAAGCGATTCCAGTTTTTCAGCGCATATTGGCTTCTCATCCCGAGGATCCGCGTGCGAGGCGCGGCCTGGCCGTGGTGCAGCTTGCGTCCGAACAGCCGGAGGCTGCGCTTGCGACATTGCAGCCGCTTCTAACGGCGAGTGATCCAGAAGTGAGCACGATGCAGTTGGCCGCCGCTGCCTATGAGGCCAACAAGGACACCCCGAACGCGGTCAAGGTACTGCATCAAGCCATCGTGAAGGATCCGCGCAATGTTGCACTCTATGTAGATTTCGCGAACCTTGCCATGACCCATCAATCCTTTCAAGCGGGGATCGATCTGATCAATTCGGGCCTCAATCTGGAGCCCACGGCCGCGGATCTTTATCTGGCGCGTGGTGTTCTCTATGTGCAGCTTGCTAACTACGACAGAGCAGAGGCGGACTTCGAGAAAGCCGAACAACTGGACCCGCATCAGGCTCTAAGCGGAGCGGCGCAGGGAATGGTTGCGGAGGAGCAGAATCAGAACGATCCCGACAAGGCCCTGGCGACCGTACGTTCAAAACTGGCCAAGAAACCCGGAGATGCGTTTCTCTGGTACCTGCAGGCGGCCATTCTCTCGCAAAAGGCCCCTGCGCCGGGCAGTGCCGAGTTCCAACAAGCTGTGCAATCGGCGAAGAAGGCGGTCGCGTTGCAGCCCACTCTTTCTGTGGCCCATAACGTTTTGGGAAAGCTCTATTTGCAGTCAGGGCAAAATGCGCTTGCGATCAAAGAGTGCCGGGCCGCTCTGCAAGGGAATCCTGCTGACCAGACGGCCTTGTATCACCTGATCGTGGCGCTACGAAAAACGAATGATCAGGGAGAGATTCCGGACCTGCTGAAGCGACTGGCGAAGGCTCGGCAGGACGCCACCAGAGAAGAGGCCGATCACAACCGCTACAAACTAGTCGTCTCATCGGGTAAGGAGTCCGGCGGCGGACAGTAAACCTTTACTCGCATATTCATTACCGCGATAATGAAATCTGGGAACAGACTCAATCATGGCCATTACCCGTCGTTCGTTCGTCCTGTTTTCCGTTTGCGCGTCGGCCCAGCAGTTACTCGGGCAACAGCAGGGAATCGCAACACGCGACATAAAGGCGCAAGCTAAACCAACCCCTTCAGGGCGACCGTTTTACGCGAATTTCACCGATATTGCGAAAGCCGCAGGCTTGCAAATGCCTGTGATCTATGGAGGAGTGGAATCCAAGAAATACATTATGGAGGCGAACGGGTGTGGCTGCGCCTTCATCGATTACGACAACGACGGGTGGATGGATCTCTTTCTGCTTTCCGGTACGCGGCTGGAAGGCGATCCTCCCGAAGCAACCAATCGGCTGTATAAGAACAATCGCGACGGAACTTTCACTGATGTGACTGAAAAGGCCGGACTCCGAGCCGTGGGCTGGGCGAACGGTGTATGTGTCGCCGATTACAACAATGACGGCTTCGAGGACATCTTTTGTACGTATTACGGCCAGAATCGTCTCTACCGCAATAATGGGGATGGCACGTTTACGGATGTGACCAAGCAAGCCGGACTGTGGGAATCGGGGCCGGTGCGGTGGGGAGCCGGATGTGCTTTCTTGGATTATAACCGCGACGGTCATCTGGATCTCTTCGTCTCCAACTACATTCGATTTTCGTTTGAACATGCCCCGGCCCCAGGAGAGAACTCAACGTGTAACTGGAAGGGCATTCCGGTCAACTGTGGGCCACGTGGACTTCCCACGGGCAGGCATTCACTTTATCGCAACAACGGAGATGGGACATTCACCGACGTCACCAAACCGGCGGGTATCGCTGCAGCGACCGAGAGCTACGGGATGACGGTAGTCACCGCCGATTTCGACGAAGACGGATGGCCCGACATATTCGTGGCCTGCGATTCCACTCCCAGCCTGCTTTTTATGAACAATCATGATGGCACTTTTCGCGAAGAGGGTGTAATGCGCGGAGTTGCGTTGAGTGACGACGGCATGGAACAAGCGGGAATGGGTGTCGGCATTGGTGACTACAACCTCGACGGACATCTCGACTTGTTCAAGACTCACTTCATCGGGGACACCTGTGGCTTCTACCGCAATGATGGGAAGGCGAACTTCGACGAAGTGACCCGCTTAGCCAAGGTTGGAGTCGAAACTCGGTTTACGAGCTGGGGAGCGGGCATCGTTGACCTCGACAATGACGGCTACCCAGACATGCTTTTCGTTACCGGCAGCGTCTATCCGGAAGTCGAGCGCAAACTTCCCCAATATCCATACAAGACTCCGCGAGTTTTGTTTCGCAATTTGGGAAATGGCACTTTTGAAGAACTGGAGTCGCAGGCTGGTGAAGGAATTACTACGTCGCACAGCAGTCGCGGATGTGCCTTTGGAGACTTCGACAACGACGGCGACCTTGATGTTCTGATCGTCAATATGAATGAGCCGCCCTCGCTGTTGCGAAACGACATAAAAATCAAACAGAACTGGCTGAAAGTGAAACTGGAGGGCGTAAAATCAAACCGCAGTGCCGTCGGAGCCCGAGTCCTGGTGCATTACGGCAACAAAGTACAGGCCCAGGCTGTACTCAGCCAGTCCAGTTATTATTCGTGCAACGATCCGCGCTTGCATTTTGGTCTGGGTGCAGCTCTCCTGGCCGATGTTGAAGTGTACTGGCCCAACGGCATCCACGAACAATTCAAGAAAATCTCCGTCAACCGGTTGATCACCATTCGGGAAGGTACAGGAGTCGTGAGCAACAAAGGCTGGAGCCGTTCCTAGAGTCTCTCGTATTCGTTTTCCAACCAGCGTAGTCACATCAGTGATCGAAAAACTTCTTGACAGTGTCGGTAGGTAGTATTTATACATTAACGCGTTCAAAGTAAACGTTTTCTCGCAAAACCACGACTTCATCCTGTGCAAGACCGTTTTGTGGAGGGAAATCCATGCCGCGTTGCATGATGTCTCGCCGTTTAATCTGGTTGTTCTCCTTCCTCGCCATAACCACCAGTGCTGCATTTGCGCAATTCACAGCCAGTATTCAGGGAGAAGTGAAAGATCCGAGCGGTGCCGGCGTCGCCAAAGTCAAGATTGAGTTGGTCAATACCGCGACCGGAGTCAACACCGTTGCGACCAGCGATGAGGCGGGCAACTACCGCTTCGTCAGTCTTGCCCCGGGTAACTACAAGATCACAGCCGAAGCTCCCGGCTTCGCAAAGTCGGAGGCCAGTGTCACTCTGCTGACGGAACAAAATCTAAACGTTCCGCTTACTCTCAAAGTGGGCGCCGTTACCGAATCGGTAGTCGTGAGTACCGAGGCCCCGATCGTAGATACCGCTGACAGCCGCGTTCAGATGACCCTCGAGAATCAGGGTGTGGCGCAGTTGCCAATCATCGGGCGCAACCTCGTCACTCTCGTGACCATGGCTCCAGGAGTGTCCGGCCTGGGAACCAGTACTTCAGGAAGTCCGGCATCCGGTGTAGACAATTTCTCCACAGAAGAGCAGGTGGATGCCAGCGCGAACGGTCAGGGTCAGAACAACAATCAATACGTGATCGACGGTCTCGATGTCACGAGCGGAATTCGTCAGGGAGTTCTGAATCTCACTCCACAGCCTGAATCGATCCAGGAAACCAGTGTTCAGGTGAATACGTTTTCTGTCGAGCACAGTCGTGCCGCGGGGCTGCAAACGATTTTCACGACGAGGTCCGGTACCGACTCCTTCCACGGTTCGGCAGCGGACTGGTTCAATTATCAGGGGATGTTCGCGAATCAACACTTCGTAAGTTCAAGCGAGAATAAATACAAGCCTTTCCATTCAAACAACATGGATTTTGCGATCGGTGGCCCCATTTTTCCCCACCACAACAGTTTCTTCTATTTTGCGGTTGAACCGTTGCGTTCGTCGGCGAGTGCCGGGGGCTCGGTAACCTTTGCCGACCCACAGTTCATCTCGTTCGCGCAAACGAATTATCCGAACACCGTAGGAACTCATGTGCTCAATACGTATCTGCCTTCTGGCGTAGGCGGTACCACCGTGCAGCAAACGGCTCAGGCCGTTTTTGGTTCCGCTGCAGGCGGTTGCGGAATTACGGCCGGGCAAAACGGCGTGCCTTGCAGCCTGCCAATGATCGATCAAGCATCCTTTGGCGCCACCCAAATCCGAAATGGCACGCAGTATTTTGCTCGCATTGACCAGGGTTTCAAGAGCGACCGTATTTACGTCAGCTTATTCCGGACCCTTCTGCTGACCGGCGCAGCTTCTCCAATGCCGCAATTTTCGGCTCTCAATAACACCTGGCAAGTCGCCGGCCAGGCCTCTTGGACGCACACGTTTTCATCAAACACGTTAAATGAATTCACAGCCGGGCTGAGCAGAGTAGAGGGGGTGTTGGGGAGCGGAGCCAAGGACTACACTGTGCCCTCGATCTCGGTGAACGGAATCAACGCGGATGGCGGCCAGGCATACGGTGTAGGATTCGCACAGGGAGACTTCATCCAGCACAACTATCATTGGCGCGACGTCCTCACCCATGTCCGAGGCACGCATACGCTGAAATTCGGGTATGAGGGGTGGTACGGAGACGACGTCGAGCCCTTCCAGGGACCGTGGTCGCAGCCCAAATTTGCTTTCGACAACCTTCTGAAGCTTGCCCAGGACGCTCCCACCAACGAAAACGGCATAATGTATAACCCCGCCACTGGTCAACAACAACTGTGGAATTGGGATGCCGCTGCGCGCACATTTGGATTGTTTGTCGAGGACACCTGGAAAGCGAGAAGGAACCTTACTGTAACCCTGGGTTTGCGTTATGACGACAGCGGCAACCCGTGGTCTAAGAGTGACGCGACGGTATTCGGGAACTTCTACCTGGGTACGGGCGCTACCGAGCAGGAACAAATAGCAAACGGCTACGCCAAGGGCACGCATAATGCTCTGCTGCACTCGGTCAATAACCTGTTCAGTCCCCGAATAGGAGTCGCATGGGATCCCACTGGGGCCGGTGACTGGGTAGTGCGCGGCGGTTTTGGCATCTATAACAACTGGCTGACCTCAGCCAACGTGCAGGAAGAATTCCGAGGTAGCCCTCCCGGGTTGGTCTTGCCGACATTCTTTGCAGGTGGTACGGCAAGCGCGCAGGCTCCGATTTTTGTTCTGGGAAGCAGCAGCAAACCGCCGTTCGGGTTTACGTTCCCCACCTTCGGGCCAGGGACTGGACCGAATCCGCAATCGGGAGGTGGACTCAACTCCCAAGGAGGAGTGGTGGGCGCTGGCTTCGCCATCGGTGGCATCAATCCGCTACTAAAGTCGCCGAAAGCCGACATCTGGTCTCTGAGCGTCGAGCGCAAGATAAGCAGGATTTTTGCGGCCACTGTTGGCTACAGCGGGTCGCACTCGTACGATGTCGTCGGCAACGGCAACGCCATCGGACTTGTCTCCTATGGAGTAGACATCAATGTCTTGCCTGGAGACCTGATCACCCACGAGAGCAGAGCCCCCACTCGGCTCAATCCGAGCTTCGGATCGATCTCTTACGCCGACAACAACCGTTACGGTAACTACAATGCTATTTTCTTCGATTTGAAAGGGCGCTTCTCGGGGGGATTCCTGGACTTTTCCTACACGCGTTCTCGCTCGAAGGATGACGGGTTGGCCTATCCGACGCCAACGAATCCCGCTCAATACTATGGACCGTCCATCTTCGATGTGCCGAATCGATTCTCTCTCAGCTTCAACTATTCGCTGAAGGGATTGAACCATGGCAAAGGAGCAGTCGGCTATCTGACGGGTGGGTGGGGTATCAGTGGCACAATGATCTTTCAGTCTGGATACCCGTTAACCGCGCAGAACTTCAATGGGTACAGTCCGATATGCCAGAACACCGCACAAAACGCTCCTCCTTGTCCTTCGCTGGCAAATCCGGCGGTGGGTTATGCACCGGGCAGTGGCGATTACAACGCAGACGGCAACAACCTCGATTACCCGGACGCAACCAGCTACCATCAGCTCACGGATAACAAGTCGTGGCTGACCGGCGCTATCCCCAAATCCAACTTCGCCGTTCCGGCCTTTGGCCAAGGTGGGAACGAAAAACCGATGCAGTTCCGCGGACCGAACTTCTTTGAGACAAATGTCAACTTCTACAAAGATACGCGCATCACGGAACGCGTGAACTTCCAATTCCGCTTCGAAGTCTTCAATCTCTTCAACCGACCCAACTATGCAAATCCCGACGTCAACTTCCCGGATGGCGCCTTTGGCGCTGCCACGGCATCGCACGAGCCGAGGTTCTGGCAGATAGGCGGGAGGATTTCGTTCTGAATTCCGTAGTCTGAATCGTAAATCTATTGCCCGACGGCCGGCATGCTTCCTCCAGAGCACCGGCCGTCGTTTTTTCACCCGTCGGTGATTGGAGTTCCTCCGCCTCCGTACACGTGACAGAGTTTCTATTACCATGATCTGGCGATTATTTAGATCCACACTCTAGCTGAAACTTGAGAAAAGCAGCCGCGGCCATGGGAGGAGTGCTTCTGCGTTTACGATCGGTGCTCTCTGTCGCACTACCCATGGTGATGCTATCTTGTGCCCTCTCGCAAACGGGCCAAGACGCAATTCAACAGATCGCTGCCGCTCTCCGCGATCAGCAATTCGATAAAGCTCTTGGGCTGCTAAAGGGTGAACTGCAGGTGTCCCCAGGTACTGCTCAGTTGTGGACGATGCAAGGAGTTGCCTACGCTGGACGAGGGCAGAAGAAGGAAGCGCTCGCCTCATTTCGCCGCGCATTGAAAATGTCTCCAAACGACATCCCCGCGTTGCAGGGAGCCGCTCAGATCGAATACGACGCAGGCAGCACGACCGGAATTCCTTTACTTGAGCATCTTCTCCAATTGCGACCCAATGACCTTACCAGCCACGGGATGCTCGCCGTGCTCGAATACCAGCAGGGAAATTGTGCGGCCGCATCCATTCATTTTGAAAGGGCCTCGTCCCTCTTTGAGTCGCAACCTGCTGCATTGCAAGCCTATGCCACGTGCCTGGTGAAGTTGAAGCGCTTCGACATGGCGGCGAGTGTTCTTCAGAAAAGTGTGGCTCTGAATCCAGATGACCGGCGGGAACGGCAGGTTCTGGCGTCGATACAATTAATGGCTCACCGTCCGCAAGAGTCTCTCGCCACACTTGGCCCGCTGCTTGGAGCAAATCCAGACGCCCAGACCCTGGAGTTGGCATCGGCTGCTTACGAAGACAACCACGATACCGACAAGGCGGTCGATGCCCTGCGTCGAGCCATTTTGCTTGATCCGCAGGATGTTCATCTCTACGTCGACTTTGCTGCGATCGCGGCGACGCACCAGTCATTCCAAGTGGGAATTAATGTTGTGAATGACGGAATCGGCCTGGGGTTGAAGGCTGCACCTCTTTATTTCGCGCGCGGCGTTCTTTATGTGCAGCTTGCCGAATACGACAAAGCCCAGGCCGACTTTGAAAAGGCGTACGATCTCGATCCGAGCCAATCCTTGAGTGTCGCGGCGCAAGGATTGGCGGCCGTACAACAGAACGACCTTTCTCGCGCACTTGCCGATGTTCAGGAAAAATTGACGCATAGACCTGGCGACCCAATCTTGCTTTACCTGCAAGCGGACGTTCTTTCTCAACAAGGAGCGGCGCCAGGCAGTCCGGAATTTCAGACTGCCATGCGCTCTGCAAAGAAGGCGGTCGCACTTCGTCCTACTCTCGGTCCAGCGCGCAGCGTGCTGGCGAAGCTCTATTTGCAGGTGGGGCAGTATTCTGAGGCCGCCGTCCAGTGCCGGAAAGCCTTGGAGATTGATTCCAAAGATCAGACCGCGCTCTATCACCTCATCCAGGCGTTGAGAAAAACTGACAAGAAGAGCGAGATTCCAGAGTTGCTGAAACACCTTGCGCAGCTCCGTCAGCAAGCGACGAACGACGAGCGAGAACAGTATCGCTATAAACTGGTCGAAGGCGATGCACCTGCCAAATAGCCCTGACTCCTTAGACAAGCAGCCCCAGACGCCGTCGTCCGGAGCTGCCTTTGAGGCGGGAAGATTTCAGGATTTGAGCTGTACGTAGGTGCTGTAGCTTTCTTTATCGATCTTCATGAAAGGTCGCATTGCGATGCTTTTGCCATCCGCCGAATTAGCCAACCAGTCTCCCGTGGTGTTATTCGCGGCTTTTGCCTGCAGCAATGCGTTCCTGTCGAATGTTGGCTGCGTTTCAGCCACCGCCATCATGACGAGCGGACCCTGCAATAAGGCCACGATGTCAGGATGATTTGCATCGACGGCTTCGAGCCGCAGAGGCATCGGCAGCTCAAGTTCTACCCGGTCGCCGTCCTTCCAGGTGTTGCGAATGCTGGCGAAAGTGCCCGGCTGAACTTCGGTGGAGACGCGCTTTCCATTCACCATGAGCACCGGGTTGGGCGTCGCCCACGCCGGAATGCGGACATAGAGCGTGTATTCCTTCGGGGACGATGCGGATACTTGAATCTGAATCTTGTTATCGAACGGATATTTTGTCTCTTGCCGAAGTCCGTACTTGCCTCCGCCATCGGTCCATCGGACGCTCGAAGGAGTAAACAGATTTACGTAGACGCCATCTGCAGACCGAAGATAGGTGCTGATGTGATAGTCAGCGGCGAGTTGAGGGAATGTTCCCGAGCAGCAGGGCCATTTTTGTCCATACCAGACTTTTTTGCCGGTCGTGGCATAGTCAGAGTAGTAAAACGATGTCCCGTCCGCTTGAATCGGCCACGCGCCGAGAATGGTGTTGTAGAGGATACGTTCCATGCTGTCGCCGTAGCGAGCATCTCTTGTCACGCGCATTAAATAACGCGTGATCTTGAAGTGGCCATAGGCTCCGCAGGGCGTTTCAAAACTGGCATGAGTCGTCGTGAGACTATTGCCCAACTGTCCGGTCCCTGGCTCTCCGAATGCTTCATTCGGTCCCCATCCTCCCGTCGCGAAGCTCTGCGTGTTAACCAGCATGTCGAAGCCATTTTTTGCCGCGCGCAGATGCTTCTCGCTTCCCAGCGTGATGTAGGCCTGCATTGCAGAGCTGAAAGCGTTGACATGACTGTAAGCGTGCTCGAAGGGAAGCACATTGTTGCCCTCAGAGAGCGGATCAAAATAGGTGTCATCTTCAAGGAACTTCTTCGCCATGTCGAGATAGAGCGGCTTTCCGCTGCGTTGATAAGCCAGGAAGAGATTCTCAGGCAAAGTATAGGTCTCATCCCACGTATAGGACGTATCCTTATGAGGACGGGAACGTTGTTCCGCCCGGGACAACGCTTTCTCGGGCAGGTAGGCGACGATGGCGCGAGTCAGCTTTTCGTGAATCTCCATCGCCATTGGGTCATGAGCGAACTCATGAGCATCGATCAGGCCGCAGGACAGCTTGTCGTAGGTGTACGCGGGAAGGCGGTAATCGACGAAGAACTTGGCTTTCGGATCCAGGGTTTCGCCGTATCCTTTCACCAGGCGATTGATCTTCGCTTTTGTCGGCTCTGAACCCGTGACCGCGTAAGCTCGGGCAAGGGCGGAAACGTACTGCCCGAAAGTATGGCCGGCGATAAATCCGTGGAAGTCATTGCCTTCCAAACTGAATCCGGTCAGATCGTACCAACCGCCCATATCTTCGCCAGGTGCTGCCAATCCCGCAACCTGTCGAAAGACCTTCAGCATGCGGTCGTCGTCGAGATTCTGAAAGCGGGCATGGTTCTCTTCGAACTGCCGTTTCATTGGTCCGTCCAGCAACTGGACGTCGCCGTAGGCAAACGTTGTGAGAGGTGTGGACACAGCCACAAGGCTCTTGTCGGACGCTGCCCAAGCCGGAAGGATGCTCGATGCATAGGCACCCGCTGCGGTGGCACTCGTCGCCTTCAGGAACGTTCTACGATCTACTCCAGACGCCATATCCCGCCCTCCCATTTTGAGCAATCGTTTACTACAAAGAGAGGCTATGAGCCCTGTACCCATTTGTCAATGAGTTACCGGGCTTTCTGCCTCCGACTTGCCGCCTCACCGGCAGAGCGATGCGTCTTCTCCTCACTTGGCGGTCGTATCCCCGCCCTCCAACGCAATCTTGGGCCAGCCGTGGGTCCAAGCAATTGTGGAGATCTGGAGGTAGGGTTGACCGCTGACGCCGTCGTAGGCGTGGAAGACGATGATGTCTCCGTCTTTCTGCTTGAGCACAGATTCTCCGCCGGGGCCAATCCAGCGCCTGCTGCCCTGCAACAAAGCAGTACCACCCCCCTCAATCATAGTCAAACCATCTGCGTCAACGTATGGCCCAGTAACGGCGTGCGAGCGGCCCACCATGATTTTGTAGGTGCTTTTGGCTCCACGGCAACAGAGATCGAATGAAACAAAGAGATAGTAGTAATCGTCGTGGTGAACAATGAAGGGCGCCTCAATCGCTTCCCAATCACCAGGCAGACCGGGTGGGTTTGGGGGAGGATTCGTGGGACGCCCGCGGCGGGCGAGAGAGTACAGTTTGGTATCTTCGGACGACAACAAACCAGTTTGGGGATCAATGCGCCTCATTTTGATTCCATCCCAGAAGCTGCCGAAGGCCAGCCAAGCTCGGCCGTCCTCATCCATGATCAAATTTGGGTCAATCGCATTGAAATTGTCTTCGGCACGGGAACGCAAGACCAATCCTCGATCCATCCAGCGAAAGCCTGGACTCTTCGGGTTCAGAGTCTTATTGGTTATTAGCGCGATGCCGGAAGTATTCTTGCCGAATATCGAAAAGGCATAGTAGAGGTGATACTCGCCGTTGAAGTAGGAGATGTCTGGTGCCCAGAGTCCTTTGGTTTCCGGGCTCTCTTTCTTGATCCACTGCGGAATTTCACTCAGCGCGTACCCGCATTTTTGCCACACATGCAGGTCTTGGGAGCAACGGATCGGGATCTCCCCTCCATGTTCCGGACCATTGCCGGTACTGAACAGGTACCACGTCATCCCATCCCGAATGATGGAGGGATCGTGCACGTGTTGAATGTCCCCGGCTAACTCAAGGGCCTTGGGTGAGCCGGATGATTGCTGAGCAGGCCTACCGTTGATCGAAAAGGCTGCCAGGAACATGCAGCCCAGGAGGAACCGGATGTTCATATGCGACGGAAGCCTTCCTGGTGCAGTAGAAGATGTGTCAGCGTATAATTATAGCAAACGTTTACTCATTCTCCCCTGCGAGGACACCGTGATGAGGTGGAAAGGAAGCTCTGCGAACCCCGCCCTTCCGACTGACGCAGCCACTTATGAATACTCGATCAAAACCTACCCTAATAGCCCGCATTGTCTGATTCCGAAAAGGGCTCTATCTGCTTCCTACTGGTACACAAGGCAGAGCTTGTGTAGTGCCGGTCGTCGACTCCAGACCGCACAAGTGAACTTGAGTATGGGAAAGAGGACCGTGTGATCGATCTATCAGGTTTGGAAGCTTGGTTCGTTACCGGCAGCCAGCATCTCTACGGGCCGGAGGTATTACAGAAGGTCGAGCAGCATGCTAAAGCTATCGCAGGCGCGTTGGACTCGTCTCCCGAGATGCCGGTAAGGATCATCACCAAACCGGTGATGACCAACAGCGAATCGGTTCACCGGTTGTGCCAGGACGCCAATAGTTCAAAGAACTGCATCGGTGTGATCGCCTGGATGCACACTTTCTCACCCGCTCGCATGTGGATTGCTGGATTGAGAACGCTTAGCAAGCCATTGCTGCACTTCCACACTCAATTCAACGAGGAGTTACCGTGGTCGACGATTGATATGGACTTCATGAATCTGAATCAGTCGGCCCATGGAGACCGCGAATTCGGATTCATAGGTGCCCGAATGCGGCTCAAACGAAAGATTGTTGTCGGCCACTGGCAGAGTGCCGATGTTCACTCGGAGATCGGGACATGGATGCGCGCCGCCTGCGCTTGGCAAGATGCTCAACACCTCAAGATCACGCGATTCGGCGACAACATGCGGAACGTTGCCGTGACCGAGGGAAATAAGGTCAATGCGCAGATCAACTTGGGCTACACGGTGAGTGGGTATGGCGTCGGAGATTTAGTGCAATGCGTTCAGCAGGTGACGGACTCAGAAGCCAATAAGCTTACGGCCGATTACGACGATGCCTACGAGGTCGCGGAGTCGCTGCGCAAGGGTGGGTGCAAGCGTCAATCCTTGCTTGAGGCTGCCAGGATCGAAATCGGCCTGCGAAACTTTCTCGAAGGAACCGGTTCGCATGCCTTCACGGATACGTTTGAGGATCTGCACGGCCTGACCCAACTCCCCGGAATCGCCGTTCAACGCTTGATGGCCGATGGCTATGGCTTCGGGGCTGAAGGCGATTGGAAAACTGCAGCGCTCGTCCGGGCGGCGAAAGTCATGAGCCATGGTCTCAAGGGCGGAGCGTCATTTATGGAGGACTACACCTATCACCTGAAGGATGATGCTCAGGTGTTGGGTGCCCACATGCTGGAAGTGTGTCCGTCGATCACTCACGAAAAGCCGTCCGCTGAAATTCATGCGCTCTCCATCGGGGGGAAAGCAGATCCGGTCCGCTTGGTGTTTACTGCCTCGACGGGAAAGGCAGTGAACGCTTCCATCGTCGATATGGGAAACCGGTTTCGGTTGATCGTTAATCAAGTAAATGTGATCCAGCCCCAGCATCCTTTGCCCAAACTTCCTGTTGCGAGGGCGATGTGGGTGCCCGAACCCAATTTGAAAGTTGCGGCAACCGCGTGGATCCATGCTGGCGGCGCTCATCACACGGCGTTAAGTTATGCCTTAACCCCGGAACACTTGGAGAACTTTGCGGAGATGGCTGCCATGGAATGCCTGCTGATTGATGCCAATACTTCGATTGCAGGCTTCGTCAAGGAACTTCGTTGGAACGATTTGTATTACCAATTGACGAACGGATTTTGAGGAGAGTCAAGCCGCGGCGGCCTAATCAAAGCCCGCAAGTTATAAAAAGCCGTACAATCTGCAAAAACAGATAAGACAGCAGGTCCCCCGGGTGAAGGATATCCGGGCTTCGGTATTTCCGCATCGCCTATTCTGCAGTCGTCACTTTCCGCACAACCTCTCCACAGATCTCCGTCTCTAAGCACGCCGACGAGGGCTTCCCATCGAGGGAGGTTTGGAAGTAAAAGAAGGAACATCGGGCCGGAGGAAATAAAATTGCGCATTCGCTCCATTCGTGCGGTGCTGTTCGCTGTTGTAGTGCTGATAATGTCGTCGGCGTCGTTCGGGCAATTCCGAATCTCGGTGACCTTCGGTCCACCTGCGCTGCCGGTCTACGAGCAACCCCTTTGTCGCGGTGACGGATATATCTGGACGCCGGGCTACTGGGCGTGGAGCGACGACGACGGCGATTACTACTGGGTGCCGGGCACCTGGGTGTTGGCTCCAGAGTCGGTTTTCTTTGGACCCCACCGTATTGGGCCTGGGTTGATGGCGGCTTCGTTTTCTACGACGGTTACTGGGGTCCGCATGTCGGCTTCTATGGCGGTATCGTCAATGGCTTTGGTTACTTCGGAAAAGGGTTCGAAGGTGGACGTTGGGATAACGGAACCTTCTTCTACAATCGCGCGGTGACGAATGTGAACGTCACCAATATTCACAACGTCTACAACACCACTGTCGTCAACAACACCACCTCGCCATTGATGCCGGCGTGGCCGCCGGTGGCGGCTACATCCTCTTCAATCGCGATAAAGGCCAATACGCCGGAACCTGAATAGACCAGCCAGGCCAATCAATGAAATGGCGGCGGGAAGCAGCCATTCAACGCCGATATTCCCGATCGCAAGCTGGTCCGTGGTGCGTCAAAGTACTCCGCGCTGGGCCGTTGCTTTTGCAGGGGATCTTGATCTCACTGAC
>Ga0209698_10003991_pt1 | contig 16303 bp, 13 predicted proteins | sample LitLauG_LLR_2012_FD_187203 | JGI IMG/M metagenome (GOLD analysis project Ga0209698, IMG submission 187203) | Freshwater sediment microbial communities from Pennsylvania, USA - Little Laurel Run_MetaG_LLR_2012 (SPAdes) (version 2) | ecosystem: Environmental > Aquatic > Freshwater > Creek >...
CCGGCGCAGCCTTGACCGGCGCAGCCTTGACCGGCGCAGCCTTGACCGGCGCCTTCTTGGCCGGCGCCTTCTTGGCCGGCGCAGCCTTGGCCGGCGCAGCCTTGGCTGGTGCCTTCTTGGCCGGCGCAGCCTTGGCCGGCGCTACCCGAGCAGTGGCCGCGCCAGCCGTCGAGCGCGAGGTGGCCGCGACGGCTCGGCTGACGACCCGCCCGGCAGGGCTTGTCGCTTGCGTCTGCTCCATCGCCGGCCCCCAGTCGTGCCCGCCCTGCTACAAGATCCCAACGGCCTCGCGAGGATAGGTGGCGCAGGTGAGTCGGGCAATGGGGCGCGCCGCGATCATGGAAAAGGGATGGCCGCGAGACGCTCCCGCACCTGCGGTCCGTCCGGTACGTCGACGATCTTGACGCGGCTGGCCGCCCCGCTCACCAGGCTGCAGTGGCTCGGTGCCACCCGAAGGGCACGGGCGAGGGCTGTGACGGCGGCCCTCGTCGCCTGCCCGTCGGTGGGGCGCTCCGCCACCGCAACGTGCAGCACACCAGCGGCGTCCCGCCACACCCCCGGACGCGACGACCCGGGCCTCACGCGCACCGTCAGCCGCACCCCGCCAGTGTGGCGGGGTTGCGGTGCCGGGGTAGCCGCGGGCGTCTGCCCTAGACTCAGCGACGGTCCGCAGAAGGCGTCGACGGGGACGAGTAGTCCCGCACGCAGCCAGGAGCGACTCGGGGACGGTGCGAGCCCGGGGGTGTGCGCGGGGTGAAGATCACCCCTGAGCCGTTGGAGGAAACCCGGGGCACCGGGCGGTAGAGCCGACGCGGCCCGTTGAGCGGGTCCGCGCGAGCGGGCCAAGGAGGGTGGTACCGCGGGGCGCCCCACCCGGGCGCGTCGTCCCTCCGGCAGTGGGTGAGCCGGTGGAGGTCGACATGTACGCAGAGGTACCCAGCCAGCTGGACCTGCCGGCCACTGATGCCGAGGTGCTGGCGCTGTGGGAGCAGGGCGACGTCTTCGCCCGGTCGCTGGAGGCGACCGCTGACGCCCCGCGGTGGGTCTTCTACGAGGGGCCGCCGACCGCCAACGGCATGCCCGGCGCCCATCACCTCGAGGCGCGGGTGTTCAAGGACGTCTTCCCCCGCTTCCAGACCATGCGGGGGCGCCACGTCCCCCGCCGGGCCGGCTGGGACTGCCACGGGCTGCCTGTGGAGCTGGCGGTAGAGCGAGAGCTCGGCTTCACCGGCAAAGGGGACATCGAGGACTACGGCGTGGCCGCGTTCAACGCGCGCTGCCGGGACTCCGTGGAGCGCCACGTGGGGGCGTTCGAGGCCATGACCACGCGGATGGGCTACTGGGTGGACATGTCTTCGGCCTACCGCACGATGGACGCCTCGTACGTGGAGTCCGTGTGGTGGTCCCTGAAGACGATCTTCGACAAGGGTCTGCTGGTCTCCGACCACCGCGTGGCCCCGTACTGCCCCCGCTGCGGCACGGGCCTGTCCGACCACGAGCTCGCCCAGGGCTACGAGACCGTGGTCGACCCGTCAGTGTTCGTCCGCATGGCGGTGACCGCGGGCCCGCTCGCCGACCTCGGCGCCTCGCTACTGGTGTGGACCACCACCCCGTGGACCTTGGTGTCCAACACCGCGGTCGCGGTTCACCCTCGCGTGGCCTACGTCGCCGCGCGCACCCGCGACGGGGAGGTCCTGGTCGTCGCCGAGCCGCTGCTCACCACGGTCCTCGGCGACGACGCCACCGTGGTGGCACGGTTCACCGGGGCCGAGCTGGAGCGCACCCCCTACCGCCCCGCCCTGGACTGGGTGGACGTGCCGGACGCTCACTACGTCGTCCTCGGCGACTACGTCACCGTCGAGGACGGCAGCGGGCTGGTCCACCAGGCGCCCGCGTTCGGGGCCGACGACCTGGCCGTCTGCCGCGCCTACGGCCTCCCCGTGGTCAACCCCGTGGACGCCACGGGCCACTTCGAGCCAGGTGTGCCGGTGGTGGCCGGGCTGTTCTTCAAGAAGGCCGACGCGACCATCGTGGATCAGCTGCGCGCCTCGGGCGCCCTGTTCGCCCACCAGCCGTACGAGCACGCCTACCCGCACTGCTGGCGCTGCCACACCCCGCTGATGTACTACGCCCAGCCGTCCTGGTACATCCGCACCACCCAGGTCAAGGACGAGTTGCTGGCGGCCAACGCCGCCACCCGCTGGCACCCACCGACGATCCAGTGGGGGCGGTACGGAGACTGGCTGGCCAACAACGTCGACTGGGCCCTGTCGCGCAACCGCTACTGGGGCACCCCCCTGCCGATCTGGCGCTGCGCGGACGGCCACCTGACGTGCGTGGGGTCCCTCGCCGAGCTCGGCGTGCTGGCGGGGCAGCCGCTGGACGGCCTGGACCCGCACCGGCCCTACGTCGACGACGTCGTGCTCGCGTGCCCGCACTGCGGGCAGGAGGCGCGTCGGGTCCCCGAGGTCATCGACTGTTGGTACGACTCCGGTGCGATGCCGTTCGCGCAGTGGGGCTACCCGCACAGCGGGCAGGGCGACTTCGAGCGGTCCTACCCCGCCGACTTCATCTGCGAGGCGATCGACCAGACCCGCGGGTGGTTCTACACGCTGATGGCGGTGGGCACCACGGTGTTCGGCCGCTCCGCCTACACCGATGTGGTCTGCCTGGGGCACATCCTCGACGAGCAGGGCCGCAAGATGTCCAAGCACCTGGGCAACGTGCTGGACCCGATGGCGCTGATGGACACCCACGGCGCGGACGCGGTGCGCTGGTTCATGGCGGCCGCGGGGTCGCCCTGGCAGTCGCGCCGAGTCGGGGACGCCGCTATCGGGGAGGTGGTCCGCAAGGTCCTCCTCACCTACTGGAACACGGTGGCCTTCCAGTCGCTGTACGCGCGGGCCGCGGAGTGGGTGCCCAGCGGGGCGGACCCGGAGCCGGCGACGCGGCCCACGCTGGACCGCTGGGCCTTGTCCCAGGCTGCCACGCTGGCGAACGAGGTGGCGGCGGCGCTGGAGGAGTTCGACACCCAGCGTGCCGGGCGGCTGATCGCGGACTACGTCGACGAGCTGTCGAACTGGTACGTCCGCCGCTCGCGGCGTCGGTTCTGGGCCGGCGACGCCGCGGCGCTGGCAACCCTGCACGAGGCGCTGCGCACGCTCACGCTGGTGCTGGCGCCGCTGTGCCCGTTCGTCACCGAGCGCGTCTGGCAGCTGCTCTTTCGGCCCACCGACGGCGGCGTGGACTCCGTCCACCTGGCCCACTGGCCCACCCCCGGGGCCGCGGCGAGCGATCCGGCGCTGGCTGCCGCGGTGTCGCTGACCCGCCGGCTCGTCGAGCTCGGCCGCGCGGCCCGGGCGCAGTCCGGGGTCCGTACCCGCCAGCCACTGCCGACCGCGCTGGTGGCGGCGGACGGCTGGCCGGACCTGCCCGCAGACCTGCGGGCCCAGGTCAGCGAGGAGCTCAACGTGGTGAGCGTGGGGGCGCTGGGTGACCACGTCGGCGCCGACCTGGTCCAGGTGAGCGTGAAGGCGAACTTCCGCAGCCTGGGGCGGCGGTTCGCCACCGCGACCCCCGCCGTCGCCGCTGCCGTCGTAGCGAGCCCGCCAGGCGCGCTGGTGGAGCAGCTGCGTACCCACGGCAGCGCGCAGGTCCGCGTGGGCGAGGAGGTGGTCGAGGTGACGGCGGAGGACGTGGTGGTCACCGAGACCCCCGCCGAGGGCTGGTCTGTGGCCACCGCCGACGGGGAGACGGTAGCCCTGGACCTGACCGTGACCCCGGCGCTGGCCCGTGCCGGGCTGGCCCGTGAGGTGGTCCGGGCGGTGCAGGAGGCGCGCAAGGGCGACGGGCTGGACATCAGCGACAGGATCGCGCTGTGGTGGGTGGGCGAGGGGGAGCTCGCGGCCGCGCTGGCCGAGCACACCGACGCCGTGGCGGCAGAGGTGCTCGCCGTCCAGGTCAGCGTCGGGGAGCCGCCCGTCGGGGTCGCGCTGGACGGGTCCCATGAGTCCGCCGAGCTCGGGCTGCGCTTCTGGCTGGCCCGCACACCGGGCTAAAGGACCGCCGGACAGCGACCGATAGCCACGACGAGGTGGAGTTTCCGGACGCCCCCGGACACCCCCTCTCCAGGCCGGGAGGTCACGATGGCGCTGTACTCCGTGCCCTTCGGGGGTCCCGCCGCACCCGAGGTGCGGCTGAAGGCCCACGCGGTGGCCGTGCCTGCACTGACCAGCCAGGTCCGCCCCGCTCTGGTGCTCGCCGAACGGGAGAGCCGGGCCCTGCTGGCGACCGCCCGTGACCATGACGTGCTGGCCGGGGGCCGGTTTTGCGCCGGGCCGGCCGGGATCCAGCTGTGGGACCAGCCCTGGGCAGCGCTCGACGCGCCCGGCGACGCCCTGCACCTCGGATCCGTCGACTGGTCCTACGACACGCCGGTCAAGCACTACGTGACCATCTACCGGGCCATCGTCACCGACGCGGGCGTGGCAGTCGGCCAGACCCCGCTCACCGTGCTGCAGTCCGTGCTCGGGCTGTGTGGCCTGGACCTCGACGGGGACCGCCTCGGGATGCCCACCCCGCCGGCGCGCGACCCGTTCCGGCGGGGGCCCCGCTAGCCGACCGGCTGCGCGGGGGGGCCGCTCGGCGGGTCGGCGGGCGCTGGCGGGGCGACCGGCGGCGCGAACGGTCGACTCGCCGGGTCAGCGGCCACCGGCTCACGGGGCGCCGACGGCGTCGTCGTCATCGCCGCAGCAGGGGGCGGTGCCGACGGTGCCGGTGCGTCCACCCCAGTGCCCTGCAGGTCCCGCAGCTGACCCTCCAGGTAGGTGCGCAGCCGGGAGCGGTACTCCCGCTCAAAGGCCTTCAGCTCGTCAATCTGCCGCTGCGCCTCGGCGTGCTCGGACCGCGTCCGGGCCTGCATCTCCGTGGCCTGGGACTGCGCCTGGGCCAGGAGTGCGTCGGCGTCCGCCTTCGCCTGCGCCATGTGCTCGTCGGCGGTGCGCTGGGCCATCTCCAGCATCCGCACCGCGTTCTCGGTCGGCGAAGGCGGCGGAGCGGGCGCCTGGGCCGCCACGGCGGCCCGCGCCCGCAAGTCGTCCGACTCCCGGCCCAGGCGGGTCAGCTCGGCCTCGACCTCGTCGAGGAACGCGTCGACCTCGTCGACGTCGTACCCCTCCTTCAGCCGCACCGTCGTGAAACGTCGGTTGCGCACGTCGTCGGGTGTCAGCGCCATGGCGCACCTCTCCATCCGCGGTTTGGCAGGAACACTAAAGCCTCGGAGCGATCACAACGGCGATGACGAACACCACGACCCACAAAACCATGAACGCCAGGTCGATCGAGACGTTCCCCAGGCGCAGCGGAGGGATGACCCGACGCAGCGCTCGCAGTGGCGGGTCGGTGATCGTGTAGAGGATCTCCACGAAGATCAGCAGGGGTCCGCGCGGGGAGAAGTCGCGCACGAACATGCCCACGTAGTCGAAGACCAGCCGGCCCAGGAGCACCAGCAGGAACAGCGACGCGATGATTCCGATGACCTGCCCGACGACCGTGGTCGCGAGCAGTGAGACGCCCACGGCTAGCTCTGGTTGAAGAAGCCGCCCTCGGCGAGCCGGGCCTTCTCCTCAGCGGTGACCACGACGTTGGCCGGGGACAGCAGGAACACCTTCGCGGTGACCCGCTCGATCGTCCCGTGCAGCCCGAACACAAGCCCGGCGGCGAAGTCGACCAGCCGCTTGGCGTCCGCGTCCGTCATGTCCGTCAGGTTCATGATCACCGGCGTGGACTCGCGGAAGTACTCGCCCACGGTGCGCGCATCGTTGTAGTTGCGCGGGTGCAGCGTGGTGATCTTGTACGAGTCCACGGCTGAGGCTGTGGCGGAGCGCGCCACGGTCGCCGTGCGACCCGGCGTCGCGGTGACCGTCTTGTCCTCGCGCACGGGGGTCAGCGTCCGTGTGTGGTCACGGTCGGGCTCCCGCATCGGCGGTGTCTCGTACTCGTCGTACTCCTCGTAGCCGTCGTAGGCCTCGACGTCGTCCTCCATGAGACCGAGGTAGACCGCCATCTTGCGCATCGCGCCGGCCATACTCCCTCTGCCCTTTCGTCTGACAGGACGACGCCACGGATGGACGCGTCGAAGTGCAGGCTACCGGAGCGGCGGGCGATACCCGAGCACAGCGGTCCCGACACGCACGTGTGTCGCGCCGGCCGCCACCGCCGCCTCCAGGTCCCCGCTCATGCCCGCGGACAGCCAGGTCGCCCCGGGATGGCTGGCGGCCACCTGCGCGCGTAGCTGCGCCGCGGCGGTGAAGACGGCCGCGGCGTCCTCGCCGACCGGCGCCACGGTCATCAGCCCCACGAGGTCGAGCTGGCGGCTGGCGGCCACCTGGTCGGCCAGCGCGCCTACCTGGTCCGCGGGGGCGCCGCCGCGCCCGGCCGGCCCGCCGTAGGACACCTCCACCAGGCAGGCGAGCCGGCGACCGGCGTCGCCTGCCGCGGCATCGAGCGCTGTGACTAGGCGGGAGCGGTCTACGGAGTGGACGACGTCGGCGTAGCGGGCCACCGAGCGTGCCTTGTTTGTCTGCAGCTGACCCACGAAGTGCCAGCGCAGACCGTGGCCCACGCAGGCGGCGGCCTTGGGCGCCGCCTCCTGGTCCCTGTTCTCCCCCACGTCGACCACGCCCAGGTCGGCCAGTGTGAGCACGTCGGCGGCGGGCCAGGTCTTGGTCACCACGACCAGGGTCACGTCGCCCGGCGACCGGCCCGCCCGCGCGCAGGCACGCTCGATGCGCTCCCGCACCCGGGCCAGGTTGTCGGCGAGCTGGACGCGGCGCGCGGCATCCGCCGGTGGGCCGCTCACGCGGGCACGTCCCGCCAGACGACGGCGGCGAACCTGCCCGTCGCCGAGGACCGCCGGTAGGAGAACAGCTCCGGGGTCTGCCGGGTGCACCCGCCCACGACCGCGACGTCGCCCACCCCCTGCTCCGCCAGCTGCGCCACGACACCGCTACGCAGGTCCAAGGCGGGCGTGCCGCTCGCCGACACCGCCCAGGTCGCCGGTACCGCGGCGGCGACCTCGGCGCGCAGCGCCCCACCCACCTCGTAGCAGGCCGCGCAGACCGCGGGGCCCACCACGGCCCCCAGCCGGGCTGCGTCGGCACCGAGCTCGCCGAGGCGGGCGACCGCTGCCGCGACGACACCCAGCTGAACCCCGCGCCGCCCGGCGTGGACCGCGGCGACAGCGCCGATGTCCGGCGCGGCCAGCAGGACCGGGACACAGTCCGCCACGAGCACGCCGACTGCCACACCCGCGGGTGCCACCAGTGCGTCACACGAGGCCCGCGACCCGTTCGGCGAGCACGGGTCCACCACCGCCACCTCGCGCCCGTGCACCTGGTCCGCGAACACGACCCGGTGCCCGACCAGGCGGTCCAGGCGGGCGCGGTTGGCGGCCACGGCCGCCGGGTCGTCACCCACGTGGCCGCCGAGGTTCCAGGTGTCGAACGGGGCGACGCTCACGCCCCCCAAGCGGCTGGTGACCAGCCACTGCGCGCCCGCCACCTGCCCACGCAGCAGCGGGACCGCCTGCGGCTCGGGGCTGGTCAACACGCCGTCAGGCTAGGGCAGCCTGGGCTCGCCGGCGCGCGCCCGGCGGTGTTCACTGGGCTGGCCGATGCGCCCCCGCCGCAGACGCAGCAGCGTGGCACCAGCCATGCCGGAGCAGGCGAGGACCGAGCGAAGGGCATCGCGATGGCACACCTGTCACTGTCCCGTCGGCGGCTGCTGGCGCTGGCCGCCACCGTCACCGCCGTGGCCGCCGTGGCCGTCCCGGCGCTGGCCGCCGGGCCCACCCGCTCCCCTGCGGCGACGCCCGCGAGCACGAGCGCGGCCCGGGTCGCCACTGCGCCCCTGGGCAGCCGCTACCAGCCTGTGGCGCCGTGCCGGGTGGCGAACACGCTGACCGGGGTGACCACCTGCGCTGGCGCGTCGCCCCGTGCCCCTGGGGCGGTGACCCCCGCCCAGCCGCTCACGGTCGGCGTGCCCGGTGCGCCGGCAGGTGCGACAGCGGTCGCCGTGGTGCTGACCGCGACGGACGCCTCGACCGGCCTCGTCCTGGACGCGTCCGCGGCGGGTGCGCCCGCGTCGGCGACGACGGCCACCCTCAGCGTCGGACCGGGCCAGGTGCCCACGACGATCACGGCGGTCGTGCCGCTGAGCGCGGCGGACGCGATCGCGCTCACACCCAGCGCCGGGTCGGTGCAGGTCGTGGTCGACCTGTCCGGCTGGTTCGTCGCCAACGGCGGGAACCCCTACCGGCCGCTGCCGGGGTGCCGGCTGCTGGACACCCGCACCGGCCAGGGCGGCTGCGCGGGGGCCGTGGGCCATCCCCGCGGCGCGTTGGCCGCCGGCCAGACGCTCACCGTGCAGGCCGGGCAGGTCGGCGGGGTGCCCGCCGACGCGACCGCCGTCGCGGTGTCGGTGACCGCCATCTCCCCGACCGTGCCCACCTTCCTCACCGGCTACGCGGGCGGATCGCCGCGCCCGGCCACCGACTCCCTGTGGGCGCCGGCCCGCTCGCTGACCAGCGGGCTGCTCCTGCTGCCCCTGGGCGACGGCGGGAAGCTGTCGCTGTTCAACGAGTCCGGGTCGGTCAACCTGGTGATCGACCTCGAGGGCTACGTCGCAGCCCAGGGTCCTGACACGTACCTGCCGTTGACCCGGTGCCGCCTGCTGGACACCCGCCACGGCACGACCGGCTGCTCCGGCGCGGCCGCCTGGCCCGCGGGCCGGCTGGGGGCCCACGCCACCGCCGACCCGCGCGTGGTGGGCGTTGACGGCATCCCCGCCTCCACCGACGCCGTCGTGGTGACAGTCACCGAGGTCTCCGCGGCGCCCGGGACCGTGCTGACCACCTCGGCCACGGGGTGCGGGCCGCCACCGGCCACGTCCACCCTGGACACGGCCAGCGCGGCACCGGCGATGACCACCGCGGTGATACCGGTCGGCCCGAGCGGGCGGGTCAACCTGTCGGTTCTGGGCGGGTCCACCGACCTGGTGGTGGACCTGGTGGGGGCGTTCGCCGGCCCGGGCGTCCTGGGGGGCACCAGCACGTCGCTGGTGGACGCGGACTGGTCGACGTACCACGGGGACGTCGCGCGCGACGGCAACGCGCAGTGCACGCCCGCCCCGGGCGCGCTGGGGGTGGCCTGGCACGCCCACCTGGACGGCGCGGTCTACGGCCAGCCACTGGTGGTGGGCGGCACGCTGGTCGCCGCGACTGAGAACGACACCGTGTACGGCCTGGACGCCGCGACCGGCACCGTCGTGTGGTCCACCCACTTGGCCGCGCCTGAGCCGTCCGCCCCGCCGCTGCCCTGTGGGGACATCTTCCCGCTGGGGATCACCAGCACCCCGGTGTACGACCCGACTAGCGGTCTGGTGTTCGTGGTCGCGGAGGAGCTGGGCGGCACCCACTGGCTGTACGGGGTGAGCCCACTCACCGGCGCGGTGAGCGTGACGACCGAGGTGGAGCCCCCGGTCGGTCAGGCGCTGGCCACCCAGCAACGGGCTGCGCTCGCGCTGGTGGGCGACCGGATCTACATCACCTACGGCGGCCTGGCGGGCGACTGCTCGAACTACATCGGCTCGGTCGTCTCGGTGACCACGGCGGGCACCGGCCGGATCACCTACGCGGTGCCCACCGCACGCGAGGGCGGGATCTGGGCGCCCGGCGGGCCCAGCTACTCCCACGGCCGCCTCTACGTCGCCGTCGGCAACGGCGCCACCACCGCCACGGGGGCCCCCTACGACGGCAGTGACGCTGTCCTGGCGCTGAGCCCCACCACCCTGGGGCGCCTGGACTACTTCGCGCCCAGCGACTGGGCCCACCAAAACGCGAACGACCAGGACCTGGGGTCGATGACCCCCCTGACCCTGCCCGACGGCTTCGTCTACGCAGACGGGAAGGCGGCCACGGCGTACGCGCTGTCCGCGACACGTCTCGGCGGCATCGGGGGGCAGGTGTCCTCCCTGGTGGTGTGCACCGCCTTCGGCGGTCCGTCGAGCATCGGTGACCGGGTGCTGGTGCCGTGCCCCGACGGGGTGCGCGCGGTACAGGTGGCCAGCAACGGGTCGATGTCCGTGGTGTGGCACGCCGCCGGCTCGGGCGGGGGGTCTCCCGTGGTCGGCGGGGGCGCGGTGTGGGTGGTGGACTACAACGCCGGTGTCCTGCGCGAGCTGAGCGCGTCCACCGGCACCGTCCTCGCCTCGGTCCCCCTCGGCGTGGGAGCGCCGCACTTCGCGAGCCCCACTCTCGCCGCCGGCGGGGCGTTCGTACCGGTGCTGGACGGCATCGTCGGCGTCGCCGGGGCGTAGCCGCGCCCGGATGGCCCCGCCGCATTCCGGCGCGGCGGGTGATCCATCTCACCGCCGCTATGGGCGGAGCGCCGCGCGCGCCCAGATACTCTGGACCCACACCGACAACGACCACCCGGGTCTTCGCCCGGGTCGCTGCTGCGTGCCCCCCGCCGGGGGGACTCGGTGCCTGTCGGCGGGCGTCCCCGCCGCGAGATGTGAAGGTAGAGGTTCCCGGTGCCCGCGCACCTGATCGGCCTGTCCGTGTCCACCCTCATGGGCGCCCTGGGCGTAGCTCTATCCGTGGCGTTCACCGTCCCCCAGCTGCGCCGCCTCCGTCGTGACGGCTCCCCCGCCGGGGTGAGTCTGACGGGGCTCGCGAACAGCACCGTCTCTCTGGCCGCCTGGACCGCCTACGGAGTGGTGCACGCCCGCGGCTGGGTGGTGGCCTCCTCGGTGGCGGCCGGCCCGGCGACCCTGGCGACCCTGGTCCTCGGCGTGCGGGCCGGCGCGCCCCGCGCCCGCCTGGCCGTGCCCGCACTGTGGGGCGGCCTGCTGGCCGGCGTGGCCTGCCTGGACGTGCTCACCGGGCGCCGCCTCCTCGACGTCGCCCTTGGCCTCTCCATCGCCTGGCTCGTCGTTCCCGCGGCTGTCGCCGCCTGGCGCAGCACAGACGTCAGCGGCATCGCCGCGTCCACCTGGTGGGTGCTCGCCGCGGAGGGCGTCGTGTTCGGGGTGTACGGCAGCACTGGTCACGTCTACGCCGACGCCGTGTACGGCGTCGCTGCCCTCGCCGGAGCGGCTGTCGTGCTCACCCGCCTGGCGCTGCCCGCTGCCGTGGTGGCGCGCTGGTCGGCGACGGTCCCGCCGGACCGGGTGGAGCTCGCCGCCTAGGCGCGTCGGCTCAAGGAGACCCGCCGCGCGGCCGACGACAGCGACGTGGCGGCTGACCCGAACGGTGTGTCCGATCCCGTCGACGCTGCCGCCGACCCCGCGCTGCGCGGCCCCGGGCCCGGGGCGCCCCGTGGTGGGCGCGGCCCCGGCCGCGCCACCCGGTCCCGCGCGCCCTGGGTCGGTCCGCGACCCCCCCGGCGCACCCGTGGCGCGCCCCCGCGGCGCGGCGCCGTCACCCCTCGCCGGCGCCGCCGGGCGACCGCGCTGCTCATCGTCACCGTGTGCCTGCTGGTCACCGCCGCGCTCCTGCTTCTCGCACCCGCGACTGCCCCACGGCCGGCGCACAGCGTGCCGCTGAGCGCCGCGCTGGCCGCCGTGACGTCCGGGCGCGCCGCCGCGGTCACCCTCAATGACGCCAGCGCCACGATGACGATCACCCCCACGGGCGGCGGGGAGGTGGTGACCGCGACCTTCCCGTACGCCGCGACCGACCGGCTGACCACCCAGCTGCTCGCCGCCCGCGTGCCGCTCAGCGTCATTCACCCGGCCGCGCGTACGTCCCCTTGGTCCTCCCTGGGCACGCTGCTCCCGCTGCTGCTGGGGGCCGCCCTGATCGTGTGGCTGCTGAGGATGAGCGGGACCTTGCCCGGGCGTGGCTCCAAGGCTCCCTCGGCGCTCGGTGCGATCCCGTCCACGCGTTTCGCCGACGTCGCCGGTGCGGATGAGGCGGTGGCCGAGATGGCGGAGCTGGTGGACTACCTGCGCCACCCCGAGCGCTACCTCGCCGCGGGCGCAACGGCGCCGAAGGGTGCCCTGCTGGTCGGACCGCCAGGGACAGGCAAGACGCTGCTCGCCAGGGCTGTCGCCGGCGAGGCCGGCGTCCCGTTCTACGCCCTCGCCGGCTCGGACTTCGTCGATACCTACGTCGGCGTGGGCGCTAAGCGGGTCCGCCAGCTGTTCGCGAAGGCCCGTGGCGCCGGCCAGGCGATCGTCTTCGTGGACGAGATCGACGCGGTGGGACGCAGCCGCGGTGGCGTGGGCACGGGTGGGGACTCCGAGCGGGACAACACCTTGATCTCCCTGCTCAACGAGATGGACGGGTTCACCGGCAGCGGCGTTATCGTGCTGGCGGCGACGAACCGCCCCGATGTGCTAGACCCCGCGCTGACCCGTCCCGGCCGCCTGGACCGCCAGGTGCAGGTCCCCCACCCCGACCGACGGGGACGCGCCCAGGTGCTCGCGGTGCACGTCGCTGGGCGCCCGGTGCACGCCGACGTGCACCTGGACGAGCTGGCCCGGCGGACGGCGGGCTTCTCCGGTGCCGACCTCGCCCGGCTGGTGAACGAGGCCTGCCTGGAGGCGGTACGGACCCGGCGGGCCGACGCCGACGCGGCCTGCTTCGAGCGCGCGCTGGCCACGGTGGCGGTCGGCCGGGCGCGCACCTCCGCCCTGGTCAGCGAGCACGACCGGCGGATCACTGCATGGCACGAGGCCGGCCACACCCTGGCGGCCCTGCTGCTGCCGGACGCCGACGACCCCGTCAGCGTGTCGATCGTCCCCCGAGGCGAGGCCGGTGGCGTCACCTGGATGGCCGGGAGCGACGACGCCTTTGTCACGCGCCGCCGCGCCCACGCCCGTCTGGCGGTCGCCCTCGCGGGGCGAGCCGGCGAGGAGGTGCTCCTCGACGGCGACTTCACCCAGGGGGCGCACGGCGACCTCGCCTCGGCGACCACCCTGGCCATGGCCATGGTCACCCAGTACGGGATGAGCAGGCTCGGCTACGCCTACCGTGCGGACATGGTGGGCAGCGGGGGTCCGCTGCTCGCCGACGTCAGCGCCGTAGTCGAGGAGATCCTCACCGACGCCCACGCGACAGCGGCGGCGCTGCTGGCTCGCCACCCCGACGAGCTCGCCGCACTCGCGGCGGCCTTGCTGGACCGGGAGACCCTCACGCGCACCGAGGTGCGGGCCGTGGTGCTCGCCGCGGGGGCGCGGCGGGCGCCGGCGCCCAGCCCCGCAGCGGCGCACTAGCCGACGTCCCCGCGCTCCCGCGTCACCGTCACCTCCTGCACCGTGGCGGCGGCCACGAATCCCAACCCCCGGTACAGGCGGTTGCTGGGCTCATAGTCCGCGTCCGCGTACAGCGTCACGGTCGCCCCGCCGTCGGCCAGCTCGGCCGCCACCGCGGCCGTGAGTGCCCTCGCGTAGCCGTGTCGGCGGTGCGCAGGAGGGGTGTAGACAGGTCCGATCCGCGCGAAGGTGCCCCCTGGCCCCGCAACCGCAGGGGCGTGGCCGACCAGCGCTGCCGGTGCACCCCCGACGTCCCACACCCACATCGCCCCGTCGGCGGTGCGCGCGTCGAAGCTGTCGGCAGGGTCGCGGGCCGGAAGCCCCACCTCAGCATGAAAGTCGACCAGCCACCGCAGCAGCAGGTCGCGCTCGTCTGACTGGGGGGCCCGACGCGCTCCAGCCGCTGCCGGGGGGGCCACTAGCCGGTCCAGTACGTAGACGGTGTCGGTCATTCCCGGGGCTGCCCTCCAGCGGGCGCCCAGCCCGGCTACGACATCGTGGACGACTTGCGCCGGCCCGGACACCCCCGGCAGGCGATCGTCGGTGGCCGCGACCGCTGCACCCAGCGCCTGCGCCGCTGCGGGCGGCATGGGCGACACCACCAGCGGCCAGGGGTGGGTGCGCACGCCACAGCCGACGACCGTGTCGTCGGAGTCGAGGACCAGCCAGCAGAGGACGTCCGAGGTGTCTGGACGGGACTGCGCGCCGGCGGCGACCGTCGCTAGGACGTTGGTGAGCACCGGGTGCTCAGCCCGTACCCGCGCGGACGCGTCGAGAAAGTCCGCGACACTCTGGAGCCGGACGGCCTGCATCTGTCGATGATCCCCGGACGGGGGGCCCGGCTCAACCAGGTTTTGCGGCTCCCCCGGCCACGAGTAACGCCGCGGAAACGTGGGGGCAACATTGCCCTGCAACGCTGCGACCATGACCACCACCACGACGCAGACCGTCCTGGCCGACTCCAGCGTCCGGGTCCGCGTGCTCGCTCCCCTCCTGCTCTCGGTCACCGCGGTGCTCGTGCCCTACGTGCTCGGCTTGTCGATGCGAGCGGAGGGTCACTCGTCGCCGACGGCGCTGTTCGCATTCGTGGTGATGGTCGAGATCGGCTGCGGCTTCGTCGCCGTGGCGCGCCTGGGCATGAACCGTTGGTGGATCGGGGGGTTGACGGCCTTCCTGGCGCTTCAGTCGCTGGTCAGCAGCTACATGAACTACCAGCAGACCCATCAGAGCGGAGCGGCCTCCTCGAGCACCCCCAGCCACGCGGTGGCAGTCTCGCTGCTCGACGTGGCCATCTGGTGGGTAGCGCCGTTCCTCACCGGCGTCGCGCTCGGTGCCTTCGTGCAGCGCCGCGCCGCACGCACAGCAGCCTCGGCGTAGCCCGGCGGACGATCCTGACCCCGCTGTCCCGTGGCCCTACGGGACAGCGCGCCACCGGCGTCGTCGGCCGGCTGGTAGGCACCCCACTCCTGCCCGTGCTCTGCACCGCAGTCCGGACAGCCGCCGGCTCGTCGCATCCCAGTTCACTGGCCGAAGCACGCCCGCCGCAGCGTCAGAGTCGATGTTCGCCACTGCGTGCACGACCCGGCTGGCGCTCCGTCGGACCGTGTCCACGGGTACTCGGCCGGGGATCTCCCGCGTGGGACGGCGCGATGGTCGCCCGTTGCCCAGGCGAGGCAACCCGTGCGGAGGCCCACAAATTGCTGGAACGCCGACAAGCCGGGCACCACCTGCAGGTCGTCCACCTGTGCGGCGTCCACCTTGTCGAGTGCCCCACAAGGAACGCCCCAGAGCCGGCAGTCGGTGCGGGGGCAGCGGGTAGGAGGGCGCCCTCGTGGGTCACGAGCGCTGGCACTCGCGCGACGAGAGTGCTAAATTCCTTCCCTGCACGGAGCCGCCTGCCAAGGTGGCGGGCGGCGCGACGCGCCGTAGGAGGATGACATGGCCGTGCTGCGTTTTGACCCATTTCGCGACCTGGACCGTCTGACCGAGCAGTTGCTGGGCGTCCCCGCCGGGTCCACGCGGGCCCCGCGATTCATGCCCATGGACCTGTACCGGTCCGGGGACCACTACGTCCTGCACGCAGACCTCCCTGGGGTTGACCCGGGCTCGGTCGACGTAAGCGTCGACAACGGGACTCTGACGATCCGCGCGGAGCGCAGCGGACGTAGCGAAGAGTCTGTGGAGTGGATGGCCAACGAGCGGTTCACCGGTTCTTACATGCGCCAGCTCTCTCTTGGCGACGGCGTGGACGCCGAGCAGATCGCCGCGACCTACGAGAACGGCGTGTTGACCGTGACCATCCCGCTGGCCGAGAAGGCCAGGTCGCGCCGAATCCAGATCGACACCAAGTCGGGCCACACGGTGATCAGTGGCACTGCCCAGCAGGAAGTCACCACGGGCTAGGTGCCGCCCGGGCGCCCCAGAATGAAAGAGGGCTGCGGCCGGACCGCCCTCTTGCGGTCCGGCCGCAACTCGTCCTCAGGCTTTAGGGCGTTCCAAGGCAACCGAGCAGATAGCCGCGACCTATGCTCTGCGGTTGAGTTGTCGCGGTTCGCAGATGCCCTCAATCGGGCGATACTGCTTGCGTCCACGAGGCGGCATAGGGTGCGGCACTTTGAACAGGGGCTGGGAACGACACCGACGTGCCGTTCCAGGACGCACGGCGGGATCGCGGGTAGGGCATCTTCCCTGCTTGCTGCTGCCGGCAAGCCGGACATAGCGCTGGGCGTGGAGAGGCACCCGACCAGCAGCAGGCGCCACAGGGATCGCTACGGTGCGCGGCGTTTGTCCGCAACATCATGGTCGGTCGAAACGGCTTGTCGGCCGCTGGGCTGCATCGGATGACGGCCGATGCGGGGGGCGTGAGCCTCGCAGTCGTCTCACCACCGGCAACCTGACCTTCACCGCCTACGCTGCTTCGGTAGAGGGGGTCAGGTCGGGGATCGAGCGGTCGATCGCGTCGGCGCTCGGTCGCCCCGAGGACGCG
>Ga0209698_10003993_pt1 | contig 16294 bp, 13 predicted proteins | sample LitLauG_LLR_2012_FD_187203 | JGI IMG/M metagenome (GOLD analysis project Ga0209698, IMG submission 187203) | Freshwater sediment microbial communities from Pennsylvania, USA - Little Laurel Run_MetaG_LLR_2012 (SPAdes) (version 2) | ecosystem: Environmental > Aquatic > Freshwater > Creek >...
CTTCTTCACAATCGACGATCCTGCTCCCGGCACATTATTGAGAAAGCCGCCGGACAGCAACGGCAATGTCAGCCAGTTGTCCGCCAGCCTTCAGTTTAGCGCTGGCCTGCAGACAGGCTGCGTGCCCGTCCAGCAGGTCAGCCTGGTCAGGTCTCAGTTCAGACTGGTCCTGGACGATCGACTTAGTGTTATCCTGAGTCAGTCTTGACCGCATGAAGCCGGTGCCCTCGGCGTGGCTTAACTGTTGATCGGCCGGTGGGACGAAGACGCATCACTCCGACCAGTCAAGAATCAGATGATCCGCTTGCTGCGAACCACGTGGACTTGGATCGCGAGTGCGACTCTCATTCTGCTTTGGACTCCGCTACTAGGCGTGGTAAGGCTGTTCGATCGTGGGCCGTGCCGGTTGAGAACCGGCCGCTGGTTCCGCAGGCTTGGGCGTGCCCTTGCAGGAGTCAACTCCTCCCGGATTCATATATTCGGTCGTGAAAATCTGAACCCGAACCAAGTATACGTCATCGTCAGCAATCATCAGTCCATGGTTGACATCCCGCTGATCTCGCACTTAAAGCTGGATACGAAATGGGTGGCGAAGGCGGAACTGTTCCGGGTGCCGTTCGTGGGTTGGATGCTCCGTATGGCAGGGGACGTGCCGGTCGAAAGATCCGACCGGCGCCAGAGCGCCACGGCGTTCCTGCGGTGTGCGCGATACCTTCGCCAGCACTGTTCGGTCGTGTTTTTCCCCGAAGGGACCCGGTCGCCGGACAGCCACGTCCTGCCGTTCAATGAGGGTCCATTCCGGTTGGCAATTCGTGAGCAAATCCCGATATTGCCGCTTGTCGTGGACGGGTCGGGAGCGGCTCTACCTCGCAACTCGTGGATTTTCGGAAAGACCCAGGATATCTATCTGCGCATCTTGGAGGCAGTGTCAGTCGACGGCTGGAGCATCAAACAGGTGCCGGCCCTGCGGGATGCCGTTCGCCAAAAAATCGTGGACGAACTGGATCGGCTGCACCCAGCAAATCGAAAATCTTGACGCTTCCCATTTGTGGAATCATGGCGGCGTTGCAGACTGGCCTGCCGGCGCTGTGACAGCCGCGTTAGAAGCAATTTCCGAGTATTGTGCTTACCGGCTCTACGTTCGGCGCTCGGGATAAGTAGCAGTCTCGGTTGAGCTCACAGGATTGGGAACCCGAGGCGCGGTGTATCGATCTTGCGGTCCAGCCCTGGCGGGATGCTCCCCTCGCTCGCGAAGAATCGCAGAAATTCTCGGAGTGCCCTGATATCGTTGCTACGAACTGGCGATAAGCCGCTTACCCGCCAACTTGATGTAAGGCTCGCGTCGGTCGTGGTCGGCCCTTCCAGATGCGTCGACCTGTATTTCAGTTCGACAGAAAGTCTCTAGCCGTCACGCGTTTGCATACTCCTCCACGAGCAGTCCAATATGGGTCCGGCATTTCGGGTGGTTTGCTGGTAGCGATCCGGTTGCGTTCGTCTGGAATCGCCCGAGCGCGGACCATGTCTGACGAAGATGTTGCTCTGCCCGGACTTCGGATTCAGATACCACTCCACACTTCTAATAGCATCGGAACAGTCGCCATCCGGCGGATATCGTGGACGAGCGCCTGGCCAACCAGGACGAATATATTCGTCAGGTCCCCGATGCCGACTGCACGGCGGCTCGGGTCCCCTCGCGAAACCAACGCGACCGTCCGAGCCGGCTCACCCCGCGGACAGAATCACGTCCGCGGCCTTCTCTCCGATCATGTAGACGGCGCTCACGATGAAGAAACCGGGGATTCTCGGGAATATCGACGCGTCCACTACCCGTAACCCCTGGGTGCCCAGGACTTTGAAGTCGCTGCTCAGCACAGACCCGATTGGGCAGGTGCACGAGGCATGATGGCCCCAGGCGTTGTCGCGCACAAACTGCCGCAGGTCGTCGTCGGATTGCACCTGGTCGCCGGGAAGTTCCTCTTCGGCGATCAGCTTCTGTTGTTTGAGCTTGGCGGTCATGGTGCGCACGAACTTGATGCCGTCCACCACCGCGTTGAGGTCCTCTCCGTTCTTGTCGGTGCCTTCCTCAAAGTAGTGGAAGTTGACGTCCGGCGGGTCGAGAGGATCGGGCGAACGCAGGGTCACTTCGCCGCCCCGATTCAGGGTGTGCGCTTTCAGAACGGCCCACGTCAGGTAGTTGAGGCTATCCGGGAAGAGCTTCGAATAACCCGGAAAATATCCGCGGAACAAGCCCAGCAGAGCGAAGCAGAACAGGTCCGGGAGCGGCTGGGTGGAGATGGACCGCTTGATTACGGCGAGTACCGCCCCGTTGGTCGTGTACACTCCCTTCCGGTGGCCGGCCCACTGTTCATACTGCGGATCGCCCTGTGCGAACCGGCAACCCGCGAGCACCTCCCAGTGGTCGAAGTTCATGCGGTTCACCACGCCCACTTCGTAGCGATCCTGCAGATTCTTTCCCACGGGCAGATCGAGGCGCACTTCGATTTCCCTGCTGCGCAAGTGGTCCGCGGGCCCTATTCCGGAAAGCATCAGCAACTGCGGAGTGTTAAAGGCGCCACCGGCCAGGATCACCTCGCGCGAAGCCATGACCTGATCCACGGTGCCGGGCTGGCCTCCGGGCGGGGAGAAGGCGCGATACAGCCGCGCTCCCTTGAGATACTCGACGCCCACAGCGCGCCGGCCGCTTTCGTCAAAGAGAACCCGGGTGGCCAGCGCATTCGTTTCGATCTTCAGATTGTATTTCTGTTGCGCTTCGAGCACGCGCTCGCGCGTGCCCGTGCGCTGGTGGTTGCGCGTTGTCAGCGGAGGATAGCGCAGACCGACCGCGTTCTCTTTCACCAGCCGCCAGTCGTTGGGATCCAGCTCGCCCTCAATTAGCCATCGTGCCTGCTCCTCGGGGTACCCGATTTGTTCGAACGCATCCTTCACCGACTGGCTGATCGCATCCACCAGGCTGCCATCGCCTAGGGCCGACTCGGGGATCGCCTTCTCGGTTTGCAGCCAGCCCTTCCAGCCGTGCCGGGTTGGGTTGAGACCGACTATGTCCAGGGGGCGATCGAGGGGCCGGTGATGACAGTTCTCCAAAAGCTCGAAATACGTTCGCATCTTGTCCGGGTTCCAGGAAGGGTCGCCCGTCAGCGAGGCGATGTACTCCCAATCGGCGTTGTGCGGGTACACCATTATCATGGCGTTGTGGGCGGTGCAGCCGCCCAGCGTCCCAGCCCTCGGATACAGTACGCCGTCGCGTTGGCGGACAAACTTATTGTCTCGCTGCTGCTGCGCCAGGTCGGCGTAGTGGCGCACGAAGAAGTCCCATTTCATGGCCACGTTCTCCGTGGAGATGGCGTGGAAACAAGGCACCTCGTAGTCCTCGGGCAGACGGTTGCCTGCCTGGATCGCATCGCCGCCGGAGAGTTGTCCGGGGTCGCCCCCCGCCTCCAGCAGCACAACGTCCTTTCCCGCTTCGGCGAGTCGGGCGGCTACCGTCCCGCCGCCTGCTCCGGAACCCACCACGACGTATTCGCACTGCATTTCTCAGTTCCTCCTTACGCCGGTCAAAACGTCTTGAGAAATTGGATCAACGACAGCTTGTCGGCATCGCTCAGGCCGGGCTCCTCGGCGAAGTAGCTGGTGCCGAAGTAGTGACCGCGGTTCACGATGAGATCCGGACACTTGCTGAGCGCAAGCAGCTTGTTGACCAGATCGTGGCCCGGATCGGTAAATACCTTGGCGGCTTCTTCGTCGCTGGCATTGGCCGGCAGAGCCTTCAGATCGCGTTTAATGGTGAGGAGCAGATCGAGCACTTCGGCGTCGCGAGCTAACTTCTTTGCCGGGTCGGTTTCCTCGCCGAGAAGATCCAGGTTGGCCAGGAGATTCACTGGCGTGCCTTTCGGAATCGGCCCAATCTCGATTTCGCCGTTATGCAGGAGAAAAGGAAAGAGCTTCTCGAGCGGTCCCACCAGACCCTGCAGGACGTCGGGAAGGTAGCCCCGCGGAACGCGCAGGAAGCTTCTGGCGGTAGTCCGGGCGATTTCGCTGGGCAGCGGCAGCCCGTTTGGAGCGCGCGGCATCGAATTGCCGATCACGTCGTCATGAGTGCGTTTTTCGGGCCACAGCATCTGCGTAATGGAATCCTGGAAAGAACTCATCCGCGCCTCGACCGAGGGCTGCTCCTCAAATTTGCCGACGCTGTTATTCAACAGGAACGGCGCGGTCGACCACAGGCTGACCAGCGAAGCGGGACGTGTGTAGCCCCGCCCGCCCGCGGGCATCGGATAGGTCTTCGGCTGGCCCGTAACCGGGTGGTAGTAAGTAATCGTGCCGACAGAAGGAAGGTCCTTGTAAGTATCCGAGGAGAAGTTATCCCAGATATTGTCCCGGATGGCGTTCGTCGCCAGCGGACTGCACGCGTTGGTCTGGAGTAGCGTGACGGGCACGCGGAACTCGCTGGCCAGGAAATTGCCGTCCAGGAAATCCTTGCGGAGCACAATCTCGCGCACCTTCTTCTTGAATTCGTCCGTCTTCGTCCATTCCCAATATCGGTTCCAGCACCCCAAATAGTTCGGACCGGAGCAGGAGCCGGGATCGCGATCCGCCGGAATGTCCGGCAGCTTGCTCGAATGGCAGCGCGCACACCGTTCGGCAAACACCTCCCGGCCGCGCTGGAGCTTGGTTTCGTCCGGCAGGAAGGGCTTGCTGCCGGGAGCATCCTTCAGCTTCTGCGCATCGGTGCTCTTCAGGAAGAACAACGCCATGTCCACAGTCTGCTGTTCGGTAGCCAGCCAGTAAGTGGAATTCTTCCGTGCCACGGCGATCTCGATGGGGGTAGTACGCTTGCCGCCGATCAACGGGTTGAAGTGCAGCAGCCACTCCTCGCTGAACAGGCCGATGTTGAGGTAAACCCGGTTGAGAGCGCCCAGGCCACCAACCGAATCGGAGCCATCCTTCAGCACTCGCGGCGACCACACCGTCGCCGGCGATTGGAAGAACTTAGTCAGCCATCCGAACTGCGGGTCGTCCGGCTTCACAAATTCGTTGAACTGTTTGTTGTTCAGGCCGCCGCCGGCGAGCGTTTCCTTGCCAGCCAGCAGGGCCCGCTCCAACCGCGGCCGGAGCAGGTAGACGGCGTTCATCGTGCGTGGATTGTCGATGTTGTCGGTCGAGACCAGCGAGGTGTCCAGGCTGCCTGGCTTGGAAGCGTGGAACAGTTGAAAGATGAAACTGCTCGGGTCGTCATCCCAATAAAATATCCGGTCGATCCAGAAGTATTGCGCGCCGACGTTTGAGCTGAGGTTCTCCCATTTGGGGTGCAGGGAGTCGGCGGGCGGGTGAATCGGGTTCGGTCCCACGTGACAGAAGCCGCAGGACATGCCCACGCGATATGGTTTGACCAAGTCCTTCGACTCGTAGTAGCTCCGGTCCTTGTAGTATCTGTCGGCGTCCCACTTGCTCGCCGCCTTTTCGTCGAACTCGGGATTGGGAAACAGCCGCAACCCGACGATGCCCGACGCCCAGCCGTAGTAGGAGCCAATCGGCATATTCTTCCCGCGGGCGCCGATCCTCACGCCGGGGTATTTTTGTTCGTCTTCGAACGGATCGGCCGGACAGCCCGGACCGGTCACGCGCCGGTCGAGCCAGAGATTATAGCGCTGCGGATCAGGGCCGGTGGCCTTCTCGAAACAGGGCTCGTTCACGAGACCAAGTCGCGTCCAGCGATTGTCGCGGCTGGCCGGTAGACCGGGGTACGAAGACAGCGTCTTGAGGAAATCGAGCGCGCCCACGCTGTTCACCGAGATCTTGTCCCAGAAACGATCGTTCCCGCCGGTCCATACGATCCAGGTATTGCGGCCCTTGATTTCATCCGGGGTTAGATTGATGCCGCCGTCCATGTCGTGGAAGTAATCGTCGCCGGCCGCAGGGAACGAACTGGCTTGGCGGCCCACCTGAAGGGCCTCATCCTGCACGTGTCCCGCTTGCGGTGTGTCGTGGTGACAACAAGTCAGGACAATAAGGTAGAACAGCACAAAAGCGCCGGTTCGAGACCGGCCAATCCCCGTCATGGTTGATCCTTCCCGAGGCGCCGGTGCAGGCGCCCCCACGAACGTGGAGAAAATGATATCACAGTCTCACCACACGTCTAGTGTCGTTTCGCGTCCAACCATTACAAATGGGGTCCGGCTTCGGGCAGGCCCTCGGCCTGCCCGGGTCCTTGGATGTCGGGTCCTTGGACCCGCTTGGCGCCTTGTATTGTGATATCATTCCGTGAGTTCACCCTGGAGGGGCCATGGCGGACCACAACGATCCCAACGCCGTTAATTCCATCTTCTCCGACATCGACCACAGCCCGGCCGACTTGTACGACCTTTTCGGGTTTCCGAGCCAGGATACAGCCGGCGGCGAAAAAGTCGTCATCGCGCTTACTTTCGCCTCCGTTCCGGACGCCGGCGTCCTAGACAGCGACCTGCTTTACCGCATCCTCATCGCCGCGCATCCACGCGTGGTCTGGCCGCCGAAGGACGAATTCACGCTGGAAGCACTGGGCCGGTATTTCGACGCGGTGAAGGACAAATATCTCGGCGCGCTGAAAACGGCCGAGATCCGCGTCACCATCGATCCGGCTCAAAAAGCCACCGTGAAATTCATCGATTTTCCGGGTGGCTCTTTCTCTACCGTGGTGGACATCGGCAAGGTTTTGGCCATCCAAACACCCGATGGCTACTCCATCCAGACGTTCATCGGCGGCCGCGACGATGCCTTCTTCAACGACCTGCCCGGCTTCTTCCGCTCTATCAACTACGCGCCCCAGTTCTATCACGTCCCGCACACGATGACCGAAGCGCGTGAGTTGCCCATCCCGAAAACGCTGCTGGAGTTGGAGGGCAACGATCTGTTCAATTACGATCCCAGCAATCCCCTCCTGGGACGCGGCGTGAAAAAGGATCTGCCCCCAGGCCCCTGGACCTGGAAGGGCGACCGGTTCAAGAAGGATGCGAACGGCAACTACCGCTTTGTGTATAGCGGCGAGGACGCACAGGCTGGTAAGAACGTCAACGCCATTATTCTGGAGATACCGCTCGCGTTCATCACCAGGTCGCCGGCCGCCAACAGAGTCGTGAACACGTGGGGAGAGAGTTGGGTGAGGAAGGCGGCGCACAAGGTCGAATCGATTCCCGATCATCCCGTCTGGCTGGAGCATCCCTTGGCGTTGCTGGAATCCGTCCGGCTTGACGAAGAGTTGAAGAAGTACAAGCTGGTGGACACCGACGGCCAGCCATTCGCGGATGCGGCCCTCAGCGAGCGCGAGGATAACCGGCAGCTCGGCGCCAATAACTTTTGGCTGGGGCCGCACTTTGTCAAACGCCTGGCCCATCTTGGGTGGGGTTTCGGACCGTCTATCAGCGCGCTGGGCCTCCAAACCTCCTTCGACCACGGCAACTCACCGGTGTCGGTCCACAGAACTTACTCGTCGGTTTTGGAAGCGTTCCCGAAAGTCCGGAAGACCCTTTTTCAGGGATTGCGCATGCCCGACGACTCGTGGAACCCGAGGGGTCTGGACATTCCATTGCGGCGTCCGTTCGAGATTTTCATTCCGAACGTCTGCGCCATCGACATGGACACCACCGGTACATGGCCCTTCGGGCGGCGTCTGGAGGACCAGGTCGCGACCAGGTTCCTGGCGCTGTTTCTAGACATGGAAGCGGAGTTCAACGGCAAGAAGTATCACATCGACCTTCTGAACGACCAGCCATTGTGGGATCATGCGCCGATCATGCCCAAGACGCCGCCGAACCCATTGAAAAACGACGTCGAGTTCTTGGACCACTTCCCGTATCTGGCGGAACCACATCCGTAATGACCCCGCCGACGGATTACCAGGTCGAGCTGGAACGAACCGGGACGGACATTGCCGATCTGAAGGACCGCCTGAAGGCGTGCCCAACCGACCCCGAAAAAGTGACGAGGCTGGCCTACCGCCTTTATCACCGAGCCTCGCTCACCGCTAACTTCCCGGATTTTGAAGCAGCCGAGGCGGCCATTGACGACGGCATCCGGCAGTTCGGGCCGAAGGAAGATCTCTGTCTTCTCAAAGCCACGTTGGACTTCCGGTTCCATCGCCTGGCCCTGGTAAAGCGCGATCTGGACATGGTTCCGGCTCTGCGCGGCCGTCCCGAAGGCCGGTCCATGCTGGCGGATCTCGATTTTCAGGAGGGCAGATACGAGCAGGCGAGAACGGCATACGAAGACCTCATCCGGGAGAACCGCACCTGGGACAACCTGGCCCGCCTGGCTTACTACAAGTTTAAGATGGGCGACGCGGAGGATGCCGACCGGCTGTATGTTGAGGCCGAGGACGAGCTGACGGCTAAGGAAATGCGCTCCTATGCGTGGGTGGAGCTACAGCGTGGGGTGCTGCGCCTGACGCGTGGATGTTATGAAGACGCCATGGCGCATTACCGGCGAGCCGACGTCGCGTACACCGGGCACTGGCATACCGACGAGCACATTGCCGAGGCGCTGGCGGCGCAGGGCCGGTTCGACGAAGCCATCGCGCTGTACGAGAGTGTGATAGACCGCGCACCGAGACCGGAGGTGCGGCAGACGCTCGGCGAACTCTATGTGTTCATCGGCCGGCCCGATCACGCTCAGCCGTGGTTTGACCAGGCGCTGGCCGGATACCTCGAATCGGCGGGGCGCGGTGATGTTCACTACTATCACCACCTCACGGACTTCTATGCCGATGTGCGTGAGGACGGTGCGGAGGCGTTGAAGTGGGCGCGTATGGATCTGGAACTGCGAGACAACTTCGCCACGCAGGCGGCGCTGGCCTGGGCCCTGTATCGGGACGGCCAGTTGGATGCCGCGCGCGACGCCATGGACCAGGCGCTGTCATCAGGCGTTTGCGATGCCGAATTGTTTTCCCAGGCGGCCGCGATCGAGCGTGCGGCTGGCCGGGCCAGCGAGAGCGCCCGGCATCTGCAGAAGGCGGAGGAGATCAACCCGCACTATCGGAATTTTCACGTTCACCGCTGAGTGGGCGGTCGCGAGGGGGCCTCTTTGCCCGAGCATCCGTACCCGTCCAAGCGCCGTGCGCACTCAGGGATAGCCCGGCAATTCTGGCTCGGACGGACCAGTCACTTCGAGAGGGCGGCTGGGCTGAACGCTAGCAATTGCCGCGCACGCGCTGGCCGCTCCTGCCTCAACTTTCGCACGTCGGGCCGGAACCTGCCAAGACTACCCCACCACCTCACAGAACCGGCATCCAAAGGTTTAATCGCGTTCGGCAGCTTGCTGGTCCTTGGCAATCACGAACGCTCTTCGAATCCTCCCCATGATCTGATCCGTCATTCCAGGAATGTCCTTCAGTTTCTCAGGATCAAAACGCCACCCCAACACGCTGCTGATTTGATGCGCCATTTGGATATCGACACCGAGCAATTCTTTGAACACCACTGGATCGCAGCCCTCGGGTCGAATCGGTTCGGGGTCGCCGCCTTCGATGAGCACCCTCTTCAGATTTCGCAGCGTTGGAATCGAGAGGTCCAACCCTGTACTTCCTGGAATCGTGGCAAATTTTTGTATAGTCCTGTGCAAATCGGCAACCTCACCGTTGAGCTTGCCGAAAGCCTCCGATATATCCTTGACCTGCTCTTCGATTTCCGGTCGAATCGTCGTCGAATGCTCATAGATAGCAAAGTTTACAGGCCATTCATCGGTGACCCGGCTGGCAGTTTCGGGATGGTAGTAGCTGATTCGGACGGAAAACTCCACTGGCACTCCCTTGGCTCCACTGAGGATTTCGGGAAATGAAAAATACACGAACCGGAAGCGTTGTCTCGGCGGGAACTTCGAGATCCCTTTCGCGAACAGCGAAGGCATTTCCCTATTCTGCGGCCAAGGCAGAGTAGCCGTGAACTCAAACCGAACTTCTTCGGCTATGACGTCGCCAGCATTCGCTACATCGAATGCAGCAACAAATCGCCGCCACTCTCCGATCTCGAACGTTATCAGCGGAGACCGTCGCTTACGTCGGTTTCGGACATCATTTATTTCGTAGTCCTCCATCGGCACCGAGCTGAAGTTGTGACGCTTGTAGTAGCACTTGTCCGATGCCTGGTGCGGCCCTCTGAAGGTCTTGGCAACCTTGACCACGTATACAGTTCTTCCCATCGAGACTGGCAAAGGCAAAATCCGAACATCGTCAATGCGGGGCGTTATTCCCGTCATGATGGCGGTTTCGATCCATTCCCTCGAACACTTCGAATCGTCAACGCCGCCGTCGATCTTCACCGGTAGGTGATCCTTCTCTTCAACGCCGTAGATCAGAACGCCACCATCGGAATTGGCAAATGCCGACACGTCCTTGGCGATGCTGTCACGAGCACCGCTGTGGATCGCAGCACTTCTCTTGTAGTCGAGGTGGATGTTCTCCTGTGCTTGGTCTAGAACCATCTTCTCGATATCGGCGATGCTTTTTGGAACGATCATTTCAGCCCTCACAATTGTGCTCACAGGCTTCAGAGACTGGGCCGAATTGACATTGTGTTCGAGCATCACAGCGGTGGCAGGAGCCCGACAATTGACAGGTTCGGACATGTTGTTTTTCCTTCACGTTCGAATCCTCGATATTTGTACAAGACTGTTCCAAACAAAACTGCTACGAACTGGGGATCGGGACGTCAACATGATTATCATTTCACGGAGGCGAAGTGATCAACTTAGGTATTTACTTCGCCGGATTCTCAACTTCCCTTTCTTTTTGCTTGCCTTCTCCGGAGATAGCGATCACAATAAACTTTTTCACGTCGCTGGACTGCGACGGGAAGGTGAACCACGCCCGTTCGGAAGCACGCTCATAGATGGCACTTCTATAGAGCGGCGTGTACGTGACCATGTTTCCATGACGCGAGACAACGCCGTGCTCTTGAGGGAGTACGGCGGCAGAGTCGTTCTGGCCTGCTCTTTTTTCGAGTGGCTGAATCACCTTACCCTCGACTTTGAGAACTACATGAACACCACCACTCGGGCCCCATTTGGTCAAGCTGCCAGCGTACATATTGTTGTAGCAGTTCGCCTCAAGCAAGACCTCCATGACGCCAAAAGGAAGGCTCTTCCTGATGTCGTCAACCGTAATGTCTCGAAGCTGGCGTTTTGCTTCAGCGGATTCCAATGTGATCCGGTCCAGGTCGGACAACATCAGAACCTTCTTTTCAATAGGATCACCGAACCCAGCACGATTTATCCGGTATTGCTGCTTCTTTTTGATGTCAGCCCACAGCTTCTTTGCAGGAGTCGATTTGCCAAGCTCCATCGCCGCTTGAATATCGGCGTCTCGCAAGGTTTGGGCGAAAGACGCAAGTGTCACGATGGCATTCAGGATAAGTAACTGCGGAAGGTTTTTCATAGCAATTCTCAGACTCGTGCCTCAGGCATCGAAAGGATATGTTATCAGATGGCGTTATCCGATTCAATTCTGCGGCCTGCCGTTTCAACCTCAAGGGCTAGCGCCGCAGCGGTTGTAACAAATTCACGGGACTGCGCGGCCGTCCCGAAGGCCGGTCGATACTGGCGGATCACTGGCGTGCCCAATGCGAATCTAACCTAAGGATCTGTAAATGATCACGACTGTCATGAGCCTGAAATGCTGGTATACTAATCTTACTAGGATCTTACCGAGAAACGTTGGCCATGGAAACCACAAAGTTGTCGACGAAAGGGCAGGTGATCCTGCCCAAGACGGTTCGGGATGCGCACGGGTGGAACGCTGGAACGGAGTTCGCCGTTGAAGACTCGCCCGGAGGCGTCACGCTCCGTCCGTTGAGACCATCGCCGCCCTCGCGTCTGGAGGACGTGGTTGGTTGCTTGCGATACACCGGTAGAGCCAAGACTCTCCAGCAGATGGAGAAAGCAATTGCGAAGGGGGTGAAGGAGCGGCGTGATCGCGGTCGATACTAACGTCGTCGTCCGGTTGCTTACCGCGGACGACGCGCGGCAGGCGGCGAGAGCATCTGCGCTCTTCAGAACTGAAGAGATATGGCTATCCAAAAGCGTGATTTTGGAGACGGAGTGGGTTCTGCGCAGTCTCTATCGTGTTAGCGGTACGAAGCTATCTACCGCATTGTTGGGGCTGACGAACCTCCCTACAGTGCGGGTTGAGGACCCCGCAGCGGTATCCAGAGCGCTGGAATGGACGTCATCCGGTATGGATTTTCCCGACGCGCTGCACCTTGCAAGCCGAGGCGAAAGCGCCAGATTCGTGAGCTTCGATGAGAAGCTGGTGAAGCGGGCGAAGGGCCTCGGTGTGGGCGGCGTGGCGCTACTTCACGTGTAGCGCTTCCCCAATATTATCAATGTGTTAGGCTTTGTTCGTCCGACTCGACGGCGCCGCGCCGACTGCCGGCGTGTCACCTGTGGCGGCTGATGCAGGCGACTCCGCCGTTGGCTTGTGAGAGGGTAGTACCGGCCCGCGAAGAAGGTGCCAGCTTCGCGGCGCCGGAACAGCACCTCGCGTTACACTGCGTTGGTTGGAGAAGGAATATTCAGGCCATGAAAATCACTACCCGAACGCTCGCCGCATTCTGGGCCCTGAATGTCGCGCTGGGGCTGAACGCGGCCTCGCCCACGCTCCCCGTGCGTGGCTTGCACGTAATTGCGCCGAAGCCGGACGAGATGGATGTGACGCTGCGGTTCATTCGCGAGGCATTTGCGAAAGAGGGCGTGAACACGCTGGTGATGGAATTCGATTATCGCTACCAGTTTACGCGCCGGCCCGAGGTGACTGACCCGGACGCACTGTCGAAGGATGACATCAAGAAAATCGTCGCGGCGTGCCGCCAGGCAGGCGTGCGGCTGATTCCGCAGATCAACTGCCTCGGGCACCAGTCCTGGGCGGGCAGTACGGCTGGTTTGCTGCGCGCTCATCCGGAACTGGATGAAACGGGGGGCAAGTACCCGCAGAACGCTGGGATCTACTGCCGCAGTTACTGTCCGCTGCACCCTAAAGTGCACGAGATCGTTTTCGACCTGATCGACGAACTAGCCGAGGCCGCCGAGGCGGATGCCTTTCACGCCGGTATGGACGAGATCTTCTTGCTCGGCGAGGACGATTGCGAGCGCTGCAAAGGCAAAAACAAGGCGGAACTGTTCGCCGGGGAGGTGAAGGCCCTTTACGACCACCTGGCGCAATCCGGCCGCACCCTGTGGATCTGGGGCGATCGGTTCCTCGATGGAGCCACTACTGGTATGGGGAAGTGGGAAGCTAGCATAAACGGCACCCAAGATGCGATTCGCATGGTGCCGAAGGACATCGTCATCTGCGACTGGCATTATGAGAGAGCGTTGCCGTCCACCACCTACTTCGCCATGCAGGGATTCCCCGTGGTGGCCTGCCCGTGGCGCAAGCCAAACGTCGCGCTGGGCCAACTTGCAGCGGTGCGCGATACACGGGCGCATGCGACCCGCGAGATCGGAGATCGTATGCAAGGTGTGCTGCAGACCACGTGGGTGCCGCTAGGACCGTTTGCGAAGGCGTATTTTGGTGAACCAGCCGGTGACATCGAAGTCCATGAAGCGGTCCAAACATTCCAGGTTCTGTTTGAAGAACTGCGTGCCAATCAGTGAACGGGCTGGCTTCATGCGGTCGTCGGTGCGCCGTATTCTCAAATCAGGTGGCTTCCCTGAAATCTGACACTTTGTGCGAGAAAGGTATTCGATGATCACACGCCGTGACCTTCTTTCTTCCGTCGCAACCGCTGCTGCCGTCCCTGGCATACTGTCCGCTGCGGCCAAACCGTTTCCGAAGGGCTTCCTCTGGGGTGCGGCCACCGCCGGCCACCAGGTGGAGGGCAACAACCTCAACAGCGATTGCTGGCTGCTGGAACACCTCCCGGAGAGCGCCTTTGCGGAGCCGTCCGGAGATGCCTGCGACCACTACCATCTCTACCCGCACGACATTCGCCTGCTCGGCGAACTGGGATTCAACACCTACCGCTTCTCGTTGGAATGGTCGCGCATCGAACCGGAGGAAGGCTTCTTCTCCCGCGCGGAACTGGAACACTACCGCCGCGTCCTGGCGGCCTGCCACGAAGCCGGCGTCACGCCGATGGTCACGTACTCGCACTTCACCGTGCCGCGCTGGTTCGCGCTGAAAGGCGGTTGGGAGAAGACGGACGCGCCCGGCCGGTTCGCCAAATTCTGTGAGCGCGCCACGCGCAGTCTCGGCGACATGATCGGATACGCCACCACGCTTAATGAGCCCGATGTCGCCGCCCTTCTCGGCTGGATGAGCCTGCCCAACGGCCAGACCATAGGCCAGATGATCGGCTCCAGGTTGCCTGTTATCCGCAAACAGTTGGGCGCGCCCGATTTTTCCAGCTTTGTTTTCGCGGACGGGCGGCTCACGCTCCCCAACCTGCTGCGCGCGCACATGCAGGGCAAGGAGGCCATCAAAGCCGTGCGCTCCGGTATCCCAGTGGGCGTCAGCCTGGCCATGTCCGATGACCAGCCGGCGTCATCGGGTTCGCGTGTCGAGGAGAAGCGGGCAGCGGTCTACGGACCGTTTCTGGAGGCCGCCCGCAAGGATGATTTCTTCGGCGTGCAGACCTATACACGCGCGATTGTCGCTGAGAAAGATCTGCCGCCGCCCAAGGACTCTGAACTGACCCAGACCGGGTGGGAGTTCTATCCCGAAGCGCTGGAGCACACCATTCGCTACGCTGCGCAGAAGACGGGCGTCCCTATCATGGTCACCGAGAACGGCATCGCCACGGAGGATGACGAGCGCCGCGTCGAGTACATCCGACGCGCGCTGGCCGGCGTCGGGCGCTGCCTCGACGATCATGTCGACGTGCGCGGCTACATACACTGGTCGCTGATGGACAACTTCGAATGGAACTCCGGTTTCAAGCCCAAGTTCGGGCTCATCGCTGTGGATCTCAACACGCAGAAGAGGAGCGTCAAGCCCAGTGCCGCATTTCTGGGCAACATCGCGCGCCGCAACGCGCTCTAACCAAAGGCGGAAGCGATTGTTAAGCAGACTAATGGGGAATCCGGGCGAACGGGAACGCGCTTCCGGGATGATGCCGAACGGCATTCCGGGATGAACCCGAACCGTGTTCCGGGATGAAGGTGAACACCGATTCCAGGATGAAGCCGAACAGTTTTAGGCGGACCCCGGAACCGTACACCAGTATCTGCAACGAAGACGGGCTGGAGGCTGCTCTGTTCGGCGGCCCGCCACGGGCTCGACCCGCGGTGTTGCCGATGCCAGACTTCGCCGAGCCGACAGCGGCAACGGCATCCGCACGTGACCCAACAGTTGCTATGGGAGGAATACCGCCAGGCCAACCCAGACGGCTATCGCTACTCCCGTTTCTGTGAACTGTACCCGCGCTGGGCCGTAGGCAGGATGTCGTGCTGCGCCAGGACCACAAAGCGGCCGAAAAGCTGCTCGTCGATTGGGTGGGAACCACCATCCCGATTTATGACCCCCGCGGTGGTCAGTGCAGCCGGCACATCTGTTTGTTGCGATGCTGGGAGCCATCTCCTACACCTATGCCGTGATGGTTACTTGGCACTGTACACGCGCCCCATCGCTGTTCCGAGATCTTGCGATGGCGCGTGCCGACGGAAGTTTGCGCAGTCTTCTGGCCAGGCTCAGCCGCATTGATGTGCTGGTGATCGACGACTAGGCAATGGCTCCATTGTGAGAACCCGAGCAACGCGACTTCTGGGAGATCTGCGAGGACCGCTACCAAGTGCGCTCGACGATCCTTACTTCGCAGCTTCCTGTCCCACGCTGGCACGAGGCGCGCGCTCGTCATGGAACTGGTGCCCGGCGAGACCCTCAAAGGTCCCCTCGCGCTCGCAACGACGCTGCACTGTGCCAAACAGATCGCCGATGCGCTCGAGGCCGCTCATGAGAAGTCCGGTAGCTCGGATGCCAGAGGCACGAGACGAGCCACAGGCTTGCCGCGTTTCGTCAATTGCTTAAGGCATTTGGCCTTGAATTCGCGCGCGGAAATTCGTTTTGCCGCATCCATATTCACCGCTCCATGACGAACTTCTCGTAGTGAGTGGCGCCGTTTTGTATCTCCACCTCTTTGGAGGAGCGCTTGCCATCCTTCTCAATTGCTATGTCGTATTTGCCTGGCAACAGCACCAGTTTCGCCGGGGTGACTTGGTCCGATGCCGTGCCGTTCACGAAGATGCGCGCGCCGGCGGGGATGCTTGCCAACATCAGGACGCCTCCGGGCACACGCATGGCGACGGTGGGGAGTTC
>Ga0209698_10003994_pt1 | contig 16288 bp, 11 predicted proteins | sample LitLauG_LLR_2012_FD_187203 | JGI IMG/M metagenome (GOLD analysis project Ga0209698, IMG submission 187203) | Freshwater sediment microbial communities from Pennsylvania, USA - Little Laurel Run_MetaG_LLR_2012 (SPAdes) (version 2) | ecosystem: Environmental > Aquatic > Freshwater > Creek >...
ATCCCCTGATGAATGTTGAGGTCATGGTTTTCCGGAAAACCTTCACCGCCAGCCGCCAGAATTGGGAAACGGTTGGTTCCGAGCGGACCAACGATCTCGGCCAGTTTCGTGTCGCTGGGCTCCTTCCCGGCCGCTATTTCCTGGCTGCCACTCCGCCTCCGTCTTTTCAGAGCATGGCTGCAACTCCCAAGAAAGTTGACCCGTCCAGCCCCCAGACCGAAACTTCCTACATTACGACTTACTACCCTGGCACGATCGATCGCAGTCAGGCCACATCCGTCGAGATCCGGGCGGGCGATGAATTGCCTGTCGATTTCTCTCTCGTTCCTAGTCGTACCTTCCGCATCCGCGGCGAACTGACCAACATGCCCAGCGGTTCCGAGGCCGGTGTCATGTTGCAGTCCCGCGATCTTACCTTCGTCGCAACCGCAGGCGCGGAAGTCCGCAAAGACGGTAGCTTCGAAATGCGCGATGTTCCCTCCGGAACATACACGGTACACGCCTTCATCCAATCAGGTGAAACTACTCTGACCGCGCATCGTCAAGTCACGGTCTCGAACACGGATGTCGAAGGGGTTCGTCTCTCTCCCACGCCCGGCGCTCAGATCCACGGACGGCTTCACCTGGAGGGTGATCGCGCCACAAATTTCAAGTCGTTCTTCGTTTCACTGGCGGACGAAAGCGATTCCACTTCCGTTCCCTGGATCAAGAGCGGCCCTGACAACATCGGACGAACGAAGGATGACGGCAGCTTCGAATTAAAAGACATTCCCTCCGGCAACTATCGCGTTCAGCTCACGACAGAGAGTCCGGACTACTTCCTGAAGTCTGTCACTGTCGAAGGAAGAACTGCTCCGGATTCGCGGCTGACGATCAATGAAGGCCGACTCTCAATCGACTTGTTCGTAAGTTCCAAGGCGGGCCAAGTCGAGGGCACTGTCGTCAACGACAAGGACGAACCCGTTCCTAACGCAGTCGTCGTTGCCGTGCCTGAACCGAAGTATCGCAAGCAACCAGACCATTACCAGCACTCGCTCGCCGACCAGCGTGGCCACTTCACTCTCCACGGACTCATCCCGGGCGGTTATACGGTGTTCGCGTGGGAATACTTGGACGGCGATCCCTACTACGATCCCGATTTCCTTAAGGCTCACGAAAGTGAGGGCCAGACCCTGCACATAGAAGAAGGAGGGCACGCCGCCATCACCTTGAAAGTTGCGGCGACCGACCAGGAGTCGCCGTGACCCGCCAAGCCATTCCTAGCCGCCCGTTAATCTCGCAAGCGATTCATCAGAAACATTTTAGTCCTACCTCCACAGGTGACACCTCCCGCTTCAGTTAGAATGAGAGGCTTCCACGGTCTCAGTTGACGAAACATGCTTAACGGCGCCCCCATTTCGTACGCGGCATTCCTGTTTCTATCCGCCCCGCGGGGTATCGGGCCGTACCTCCGACAGCATTTTCTCGACAGGACCTTCCAGGGCCTGTATCACGCCAACGCCTTCGACATTGCCCTGCTCATCCCGTACTTCGTCGTCCTGATACTCCTGGCCTCCTACGGCATGCACCGATATGTGCTGGTTTATCTTTATTACAAGCACAAGAAAAACCGGACCACCGAACCCAAGGAACTCTTCCCGGACCTGCCTCGCCTGACAGTCCAGTTGCCAATCTTCAACGAACAGTACGTCATCGATCGGCTTCTCGACGCCGTGTGCAAGCTGAAATATCCGAGTGAGAAGCTCGATATCCAGGTGCTTGACGACTCGACCGACGAAACCGTAACCGTGGCTCGCAACCTCGTCGAGCGTTACGCCGCCCTCGGCCATCCGATCACATACCATCACCGCACCAATCGCCACGGCTTCAAGGCGGGGGCGCTCGCCGAGGGATTGAAAACCGCGAAGGGGGAGTTCGTCGCTATTTTCGACGCCGACTTCGTTCCTCCCGACGATTTTCTCCTCCGCACCATTCATCACTTTACCGATCCCCGCATCGGCATGGTGCAGACGCGCTGGACTCACATCAACCGCAACTATTCGTTCCTGACCGAGGTGGAAGCCATCCTTCTCGACGGTCACTTCGTTCTCGAGCACTCCGGCCGGGCCCGCAGCGGCGTCTTCTTCAACTTTAACGGCACCGCCGGAGTCTGGCGCCGCAACACCATCGACGAGGCCGGCGGCTGGCAACACGACACCCTCACCGAAGACACCGATCTCTCTTACCGTGCGCAGCTTAAGGGATGGAAGTTTATCTACCTGCAGGATGTCGAATGTCCCGCCGAGCTTCCAGTCGAGATGACCGCCTTCAAAACGCAGCAGGCACGTTGGGCCAAGGGCTTGATCCAAACTGGCAAAAAGATTCTGCCGAAGGTGATGAAGAGTGATGTGCCGCTGCACGTGAAGATCGAGGCCTGGTACCACCTCACCGCAAATCTCAGTTATCCGCTGATGATCGTGCTCTCCGTGCTTCTTCTCCCGGCGATGATCATTCGGTTCTACCAGGGCTGGTTCCAGATGCTGTACATTGACCTGCCCTTGTTCATGGCTTCCACGTTCTCGATTTCCAGCTTCTACCTGGTATCGCAGAAAGAGCTCTTCCCTCGCCGCTGGCCGCGTGCCCTGCTCTATTTGCCTTTCCTTATGGCGTTGGGGATCGGGCTGACCATCACCAACACGCGGGCGGTGCTCGAGGCTCTCATCGGCAAGAAGAGTGCGTTTGCGCGCACGCCAAAGTACCGAGTCGAGACCAGGCAGGACAAAGTAGGTGCGACCAAGTATCGGCGTCGGCTCGGCTGGGTGCCGTGGGTCGAAATGCTGATCGGAACCTATTTTGCGCTGGCCGTGTACTACGCCGTCGACAACGAAAACTACATCACGGTCCCCTTCCTCGTGCTTTTCGTCGTCGGCTACTGGTACACAGGGCTGATGTCGCTCCTGCAGGGACGCTTTTCCGGTTTGACGCTGAGCGCCGAAACTCACACCAAGCCGTTCCCGGTGGGCGTGTAGAAGTTTAACCACAGAGGGACACAGAGATCGCGGAGGATTCCAGTTCTCAGCTTTCAGTTCTCAGTTCCAGTTCTCATCCAGGGTGCGCTTCTTTTCACCCCAACGGATTCCCACAAAGGGCACGAAGGCACGCGAGGGAGACCACGGAGGCTAATATCTTCGTGAAACTTCGTGTCCTTCGTGGTTTACCGGTCTTTTCTGGTCCGCTGGGAAACTGATCCACAACCCATCCCTTTCCTGTCACACCGCCGTTCTCCTGCGGTACAATCCCATCGCGCCAACAACACTGCCCTGGCACACTAATCGGCTGCTCCAAGGAGGATCCGATGCCCCAGTTGCCAAAATCGCTCGCCGCTCTTTCCCTGGCCATTATTCTTCTGCCGCTTGTCAGTTGCGGCTCAGCCCACGACACTGACGAGAAATACGTCCTGGTCTCCGACAACCTGCAAATCCCGTATTGGCAAACTGCCGCCGCCGGATTCACTCAATCCGCTGCCCCGCTGCGAGTGAAGATTGACATCGTCGGTCCCGACAACTTCGACGTTGCCGCCGAAGTACAGGCTTTCCGCGAAGCGGTACAGAAGAAGCCCACCGGAATTCTGGTCTCTGCCGCCGACCCCAAGCTGCTGAAAGAGGAGATCGACAAAGCCATCGGCGCAGGCATTCCCGTCATTACCATTGACGCCGACTCGCCTACCAGCAAGCGCCTCTTCTTTGTTGGGACGAACAACTACCAGGCCGGCATCATCGGCGGCCAGCGACTGGTCAGTGAGCTGAAGGGCAAAGGCAACGTTGTGGTCTTCACGATGCCGGAACAAGCCAACCTGGCCGATCGCCTGCGCGGCTACCGCGATGCGATCGAGAACCATTCACAGGTCAAAATTGACCGGGTCGTCGACATCAAGGGAGATCCACGCGTCGCCTTCGACACGGCCACGCAGGTTCTGGGAAAAGAAAAGGACAAGATCCAGGCCTTCGTCTGTCTTGAAGCCCTTGCGGGCAAGGAAGTCGCGACGGTCCTGAGCAATAATGGCGTCAAAGACAAGGTCGTGATCGCCATGGATACCGATCCCGACACGCTGGAGTGGATTCAGAAGGGCGTTATCGCGGCTACGATCGCGCAGAAGCCCTACTCAATGACTTTTGTGGGATTGAGAATGCTGGACGACCTTTACCATCACAAACTCAATTCGCTGGATGTTGACTGGTCGAAGAACAGCTTCGCTCCCATTCCGGCCTTCGTCGATACCGGCTCCGCGCTCATCGACAAGTCGAACTTGGAAGCGTTCCTTCAGAGCAAGAAATCGGTAACCGGAGGGCAGAAATAATTCGTCGGCGAACCAACCGCTGCGAATTTCGCATCGTCGTCTACATCAGATTGTCATCCTGAGCGCAGCGAAGGACCTGCTTTATTCCTGCCTGGCGGGCGCCTCACCCTTTCGCGCTCTCCGCGAAAGGGTGGGATATATGACTGGGTCACCAGTTCGCCTCAGCTATGAAGATGCCAAGTTCGAGGCGAGCCACTTTGAAACTGACCCACCATCTTCTGCCCGGTCTTTCGCTCCCCAGCCTGTTTCTTTTGGTATGCTAGCTTATCGTGCGGATGATCTGGTGGTACTTCATCCTGGGCTTTAGCACTCTTGTGGTTTTCCTTGTGGCTGTTGCCCTTTTTATGAGGATTCGCAGCCACATGCGGGCGTCGCACTCCGCCCCTGCACCCAGTGCGGACCCCACCGAGCACCAGAGCTGATCCGATCCGAGCGAGCCGCTTCATTTGCGCGAGGAGTTAAGACATCATGACGAGAATCGCCGCTACTCAGACTCTCAACACCGCTCGAACCTCCGAGTGGGTCCGCCAGATCGCCATCGTCATCGGCGCTAGTCTCTTTATCGCCGTTTGCGCCCGGGTCACCATCCCGCTACCCTTCACGCCGGTCCCGCTGACCCTGCAGAATTTTGGCGTGCTGCTGGTCGGCATGACCCTTGGCAGCCGACGCGGCTTCGCCGCCCTTGTGCTTTACCTCGCCGAAGGCGCCTCTGGCCTGCCCGTCTTCAGTTTCAGCCCAACCGGCCTCAGCGGGATAGCACAACTTTTGGGTCCAACGGGCGGCTTTCTGCTTGCGTATCCATTTGTTGCTGGAGTAGCCGGCCTGATCATGGAACACGGACGCCGCACCTTCGCCCGCGCCGTTTGCGCCGGCTTGATTGCCGAAGTCATCCTCTTCGCAGGCGGCCTCGGTTGGCTTGCAATCCTGACCCACTCTGTGGCTCAGGCCGTTCGTTTCGGTCTCTACTGGTTTGTCTTCGCAGAAATCATCAAGATCATGTCAGCGGCCGCGCTCTCGGCTCGCCTTCGCCGCGCTACCCAGGTTCAATCATGACCATTCTCAACGCCCCTGCGGAAAATTTGTCCGGTGAAGTTTCCTCCGACGAAGTGAAAGGTTCCATGAGTAGCAGTGTTTCCGCTCCCGTTCGCGAGATCACCGTCGCCCACAGCCCCGACTCCGACGACGCTTTTATGTTTTACGGCCTCGCCACCAATAAAGTTCGTGTGCCCGGCCTGCGCTTCACCCACACTCTTTGCGACATCGAGACCCTGAACCGCAAGGCCAAAGACGGCGTCTACGACGTCACCGCCATCTCCTTCCACGCCTATCCTTATATTCAGGACAAGTACGCCCTCCTCCCGAGCGGCGGCAGCGTGGGCGAAGGTTATGGCCCCATGATCGTCTCCACCCGCTCCTTCACGCAGCACGAGATCAAGCGCAAGCGCATCGCCATCCCCGGCACTCTCACCACCGCCTACCTCGCATTGCAGCTTTTCGCGCCCGGCATCGAAACCGACGTCGTCCCCTTCGACCAGATCATTCCCGACGTGCTCGCTGGAAAGCATGAAGCCGGACTCATCATTCACGAAGGTCAGCTGACCTATTCGAAGTCAGGACTGCAGCGGATCGTCGATCTTGGGAAGTGGTGGAATCGCGTCACGGGACTTCCGCTGCCTTTGGGCGGAAACGCGATCCGTCGAGATCTCGGCCCTGAACTCATGTCCAGCGTGGGAACTGCTCTGCGCAACAGTATTCAGTACGCGCTCGACCACCGCGACGAAGCTCTGGCGTACGCCATGCAGTTCGCCCGAGACCTTGATCCTCAGCTGGCCGACAAGTTCGTCGGCATGTACGTGAACGAGCGTACGCTGAACTACGGTCCCGACGGCCGCGAAGCCATCCGCCGACTCCTGGACATGGGCCACAAGGCGGGCATTATTCCGTTCGCCGCACGTGTAGATTTTGTGGAGTAGGGGTTGCCAGGGCGGCCTTCTTCTCGTAACAGCTCGCTCACCCATCGCTTCCAGCAGTTCCATCTGTCCAAAAAGCGCCGGCGGCAAGACCGTGATGTAGTCTCGAATCCCCATACGAGACTGTCAGCACCGCTTGCCGCCTACCCGAGCCATGACGGACGGGGGACACCTCACACGCCATTCTTACTGTGGGGCTACGCTCATCCCGCCGTGTCCTGCTCCGAGAACTTTACTGTGATCGGCCAGCCGAATGTTCTCGTAGTTCTTCCGCAGAGCGACGATCCGGTAATCGAAGGTTACGCTCGACGTCCCCCCGCCCAACTCGCGCACCTCGAATGCACTCGGTGTTTTCTGGCTGACGTACAGGCCTCGGCAGTCGCCATTGGGAGTCAGGAACACGTGATATTCCATCTGGGTGTTAACGGTCTGCGCATATTTCGATTCCAGTTGAACGACCGCGGCACCATTCGTAAGGTGCTGAGAGCCGAAATCTTCAAACCAATTCTGTGGAGCCTCGATCGCTGACAATGCAACTTTATGTTGTCCCTGATCGATGGGAACGACGGCATTCTTGGAGCCGGTGCAGAAAAAACTAGCCGACGTATCGATAAAACAGCCGCCGACGCTATTGAACGCGCCGAAGGGATATCCACCACTGCTGGAGTTGTTCTCCCCATAGATGGTGTAGAAATCTGCGGTATTGTTCGCGAAGAACCCGGCATTACGATTGTCCGTTGTGCCTTGGATCCCATTATTGATAGAAGAGCCTGTTCCACCGTCACCCCAGACTCCTGCATTGATATTCTGTTGCAAGAGACCTATTCCCGTCTGGCTTTCCCCAGACGTCGAATTCTGGCCGTAGGTTCCGGCACCGGAACCAGACGATGACTCGTTGCTCCCGTAGACGCCATATGCAGTTCCGTTTGAGGTGGTGGTGCCGGATACGACGGAGCTACTCGAGGCTTGCGCAGAGACGCTACCAGCGACAGTGATCGTCCCGCTCGACTGCTTCATAATCGAGTTCCCAATACTATGGGCGCCTGTAAACACCGGGATCTTGCCCTTGGTGCCGCCGCCGGTTACATTCGTCGCGGGCGAGTCTTGCCCAACCACGTAAACCCCGCAGCTCAGGACACATAGTGTGAAGATCCGAACAAACAACTTAGACCTCGTTGCTGACGCGATGATCGTTCGTTTCATGATCTTGTCCTCTCCTCAAACGTTGTGATGGCTTTCGTGAAGTACCTTCAAATTAGGCTCAGTAGCCTGAAGTGCACTTTGCTTAATGGTTGCGATCCCCAGTTCCTCGATCGCGCGCTAATCGCACCATCCGTCAAAGGGCGAGCATCGTGACCCAGTGCCTCCGCGCTGGCAATAGTGGCAACCCTGTCGGAATCTTAATTTTCATATCCTCCTAACCAATTGAAAACAAACGAGCATGTCTCAAGATGACCGAGGCAAGGTAAAATGCTCCACCTTTTGAGGGGGCGTCGTGGGGTCAGACACAGCCAGAACTCTTCATTCGATTAATTTCGGGGAGGACTTTGAGTTCGATTTTCGCGCTTATCGGCTGCGGCGCTCCGGTCGTGTGCTCAAACAAGAGCGCATCCCCATGGAGGTTCTGGCAGTCCTGCTAGAGCAGAAGGGGCAATTGGTCAGCCGGGAGCATCTGGTAGAGAGGATATGGGGCAAAGGCACTTTCCTCGATACCGACAACAGCATCAACGGTGCAATCCGCAAGGTCCGGCAAGTCCTGAAGGACGACCCCGAACAGCCACGTTTCATACAAACCGTCATGGGAAAGGGATATCGCTTTATTGCACCTGTAACGTATTCCTACGTCCAAACACCCGTTTCTCCGACCCTTGAAGTAGCTCCTGAACTTCCACCTGCTGGACCCGTGACCGACAATCGTGTCCTCGGACGCGGGCCGGCCTTGCTTGGGATTGCTACGATCCTGATCGTCGCCACGCTTGGTTACCTTCAGTGGTCCCGTTACCGTGTTCGACCGGTAGCGCGGAACGGCAAAGTCATGCTCGCAGTTCTTCCCTTCGAGAATCTCACCGGCGACGCAAGCCAAGATTACTTTAGCGACGGCATGACCGAGGAAATGATCGCTCAACTGGGAAATTCCGATCCCCAGCGCCTGGGAGTGATCGCTCGCACTTCGGTGATGCAGTACAAGCACAACATTAAGGGACTGGATCAAATCGGTCGTGAACTGGGAGTTGAGTACACGATGGAGGGCAGCGTCCGGCGGGATTCTGGCAAGGTGCGGATCACCACGCAACTGATTCAGGTAAAAGACCAGACTCATCTATGGTCGGCGCAATATGATCGTGATTCCAGCGATCTCTTGGCCCTCCAAAGCGAGATCGCGCAAAAGGTTGTCTCAGAAATTGAACCTAGGATCGGGGTCCACGAACGAGCCTCTACCCATCCGTCGTTCCTTTCAAAGGAGTCCGAGGCTTACGAGTTGTATTTAAGGGGTCGTTACTTCTGGAATAAGAGGACCTCCGAAGGCCTGCAGCAAGCAATCGACTATTTTCAGCAGGCAGTCAGCAAAGATCCCGGCTACTCCCGGGCCTACGCCGGCTTAGCCGAGGCTTACGCCCTTACGGGAGCCTACAGCAGCGCCCCTCCGGTTGAGGTCATGCCGAAAGCCCGTGCCGCCGCACTGCGTGCCGTGCAACTCGACGAAGCGCTTCCCGAAGCTCACACCGCCCTGGCGGTAATTGCCCAAGACTATGACTGGGACTGGCTGACCGCTGGAAAAGAATATCGGCGCGCGATCCAGTTGAATCCTAACTACGCGACTGGCCACCAGTGGTACGCCGAATGTCTCGCCCTGCAGGGCCGTTTCGACGAAGCATTTCCGGAGATCGAGACAGCCCGTCAGTTGGATCCCCTTTCGCTTATCATCGCGGCCGACTACGGCGCGATTTTCTATTTCTCGCGCCAGTATGACCAGGCCATCGAACACTTCCATACCGTGCTCGATATGGAGCCGAATTTTCCGCGCGCCAAGATGCTGGTCTGGGCGTATGCACAAAAGGGACGGTTAGCAGAGGCACTGGCGGAAGCGGAAAATTCACGCATTGATGGCCCTTGGAAGTGGGCGATGATCGCCTACATCTCCGGCCGATTAGGTGACCAGTCCAAGGTCAAACTCGCTCTCGATCAGCTGCAAAACCTGCGAAAACAGGGCACTCCGGATCCTATGTCATTTGCCGTCGCCTACATCGGCAAGGGGAACCGCAACCAGGCCTTAGCGTGGTTGGAAAAAGCCTACCTGGCACGTTCCGGCGGTCTTACCGCCCTCAAAGTGGATCCGACTTACGACCCGCTCCGCGCTGATCCGCGCTTCCAAGTCCTGATCCACCGCATTGGTCTAGCGAGATAACTCGGCTACGACGGAAACCAGCAAACGTGGCCGGCCCCGGTCATCTTCCGTATCCCGCGATGCGTACACCCACAACCGCGGGAAGATTACCCGGCGCCCCTCCTGGGGTTCGCATATCGTTCACCCGCTTATTTCACAGCTTCGTGAGCTGGGTCACAGCAATTCATGCCGTCGGATGGGAATATCGCAGGTTAAGCGACTCACGTCTTCATTCATGACCTGGCTGCATTTATGCAGCCTCACTTAGGAACACAAGATGGCAAATGTGAATACGAAAAAAGGTGTGATCGGAATTCTGACCGGTGGTGGCGACGTACCCGGCCTCAACCCTGCGATCCGTGCGGTCACCATCCGCGCTCTCCGTGAGGGCTGCCAGGTCATCGGTATTCGCCGAGGGTGGGCTGGACTGGTCGACATGGTCCACGAAAAAGACTACGACAACAGCGAGAATTTCCAGATTCTGTCGGAAGATCTGGTCAACCGCGCCGGCCGTACGGGCGGTACCTTCCTGCACAGCTCGCGCACCAACCCGGGCAAGGTGAAGAAGTCCAGCGTTCCGCCGCACCTGCAGTCTGCCTACAACGCCGAGAAGAACGATCTGACCGCTGAGGTTCTGAAGAACCTGGATTGGCTCGGCATTGACTACCTCATCCCCATTGGGGGGGACGACACGCTTAGCTACGGCGTGCGCCTTTATCAGGAAGGCGTGAAGGTGGTCGCCATTCCCAAGACCATGGACAACGATGTCCCCGGCACCGACTACTGCATCGGTTTCAGCACCTGTGTGACGCGCACCATCTCCATGACCAACAGCCTGCGCACCAGCGCCGGCTCCCACGAGCGATTCATGGTGCTTGAGGTCTTCGGTCGCTATGCCGGGTTCACCGCCATGCTGCCCACCATGGCCGGAGCCGCGAACCGCTGCGTAATCCCGGAGCACAAGTTCGATATCGAGCGGCTCACCGAGTTGCTGGTCTCTGACCGCCAGAAGAATCCCAGCCACTACTCCGTTGTCCTGGTCTCGGAAGGAGCGATGTTCGAAGGCGGAGAAATGATCTTCGAGGCTGAAACCACCGACGCCTTCGGGCACAAGAAACTTGGCGGCATCGGGGACCTGGTGTCTGAGAAGCTGAAGGAGCTTTCTCCCAAGTACAACAACGGAAAAACCATCGACGTCATCAACCAGAAACTCGGGTACCTGGTGCGCTGCGGCGATCCCGATGCCATCGACTCCATCGTCCCGATGGCTTATGGAAACCTCGCCCTGGACCTGCTCCTGGGCAAGATCCACGGGCGCCTTGTCGTGCTCAGGAATGGGCGCTACGACAATATGCCCATTGACACCGTTACTGCCTCGAAAAAAATTGTGAACGTAAAAGAACAGTACAACGTCGACCGCCTCCGGCCGCACTACAAGAGCTTCGAGATGAAGCCGCTGTTCATCATGACCAGCGAGATGGGATAGAGGGCTGCATATTGCGATGTGGCGTCCCAGACTTAAGCAGAGGATGCGCAGCGATGGGGCCACGGGCAGTGGGAAGCAGGCGCGTGCGAGAGTCATCACGCCACTATCGATCTAAGAACTCAAGCTAAAGCTGCTCTGCGGTTCTCCTCCCCGGTTCCAACTCGGGAATCACCAGCCTGCCTCCTCGGTGCTTTTTGCCGTTTGCCAAGCTCGAAAAGTACGACAATTTGGATAGCAGATTCCTTCGCCCCAACGAAGAGCAATCCCGTTCGGGAATGCAACCCCCCTGAGGTGAGCCCCGGGCATCCACTTCCCTGGGCGAGTGAGTTCCCCTCGGCAGGAAGCGAATTGCCGTAAACCAGAAGAAGCAAATTAAGGCGAGGAGGATTTATGATCCTGCGCAAGTTTTTCGGCGCACTATTGCTTCTACTGGTGTTGGGCATTTTTTGTACTGCCCAACAACAAGTCGAGGTCAAGAAAGTGCCGATCAAGAATGTCCCGGCAATGTCGGGTGAGAAGATGTATGTGACCTACTGCGCGGCATGTCATGGCGCAGATGGAAGGGGAGCCGGGCCAGCAGCCAAGGCTCTGAACACTTCCCCAACGGATCTCACCCTTCTGGCCCAGCGTAACAAGGGCAAATTCCCTGAAAATCACATCTACCAGACAATTCTCGGCGATCCCGAAACGCCGGCACACGGCAACAAAGACATGCCGGTCTGGGGGAGTCTGTTCTTCTCCCTGTGTACCCCGGAACCCTCCGCCACAGCTGAAGTTCACCAGCGGGCGTCGGTTCTCACCAAATACGTGGCGTCGCTGCAGAAATAGTCTCAGTCCAGCTGTTTCACGATACTCTGTCACCGGTGCCGCCCGCTGGCCGGGCGGCATCTCTTTGCGTGGAGGGCATGATCGAGCAGAAGAACGACTCTCGCAAATCACATTTCATTCCGCTACCATGTTCCACGCTAGCTTCTGACCATGACCTCAGGAAACCTCGGACGTCGCCAGTTCGTACAAGGAATCGCAACTCTCGGAGCTCTCGCCGCCGCAGGGGCAAACCCGCTTCGCGCCACTGCCAGCACTCTCGCTACAGCCGGGGCTCCCTCCATCCGCTGGCCCAAGCTGGCCGGTAGTCCTGTCCTCGACAGTCTTCATCCCGTCATCGAGCATTCCCGCGACGTTTATACGCATGTCGAAAGAATCCAGGAAGTGGCCGGCTGGATGGCGTACGAAGAACTCCCCATGCCCGACTACGCTATTCCACTGGGTGTGGGCGACGGCAAACCCGACGACACCATCGACTTCATCCTCACCGCCGACGTTGTCGACACCGCATTCACCGACTTCACTACTCACGAGAAATTTCAGGTCGACTACGCCGGACGGCACTGGTCCGATTCCGACGCGCTTTTCGCCTGCATGAAGCGAGCCATGGACAATGGCACTCCCATGCTCGACGGCAAATTCCTTGCACGGGTTACGCGGCCGGAACTGCAGCGCATCTTCGCGGGCAACATAGAAATGCCCATGCTTGACGAGAAAATGGAAGTCTGGCACCAGGTAGGAACAGTCCTCGCCGAAAAATACGACGGCCGCTTTCACAACTTCGTGAAGTCCTGCTCGCCTCGTCTCTACGACAACGGCAACGGCTTGGTGGACAGGATGGTGAAGGAGTTTCCCCGCTTTAACGATGTCAGCGACTACGACGGCCACACCATCAAGATCTACAAGCTCCCCCAGCTCGGCCTCTGGTTGACCTACGCCAGTCTGCGCAAAACCGGCCAGTTCCGCCTCGACGATGTCGACAAGATGACCGCTTTCGCCGACTACATCGTTCCCGTCGCTCTGCGCCTGCTCGGCATCACCAGCTATTCACCCGAACTGGAGCGCGCCATCAACGGCCACCAGATGATTCCCCGCGATAGCCATTGGGAGGTCGAGATTCGCGCCCACTGCGTCTACGCCACGGCGCTGCTTTGCGAAGAGGTCAACAACATCCGGCCGAAAGACATGCAGATCATCATCCCGCAAATCGACGCGCGCCTCTGGGTGCCGTACCACACGACGACCTGGCCGCATCATTTGACGAAGACGATTATGTATTAGGGACCGGCCGGGACTGCTGATGAAGACTCTCATTGTTTTCGCGCTGTCGTTCCTGCCCGCCGTCTTCTGCGGCGCGTCGGACGTCAGCTCGCAAACTGTCCGATGTGACGGCTCCAAATATCAATATGTGCTTTTCTCCCCGGCACAAAAGCAGGCCCTTCCAGCGATCTTGCTCCTGCATGGGGCCGGCGATCACGCCCCCGATTTCCTCGCGGCCTGGAGGTCCTTTGCCCGTAAGCAGCAAATTGTCCTGATCGCGCCTGAGCTCCCGCGTGATCCCAAGTTCGAAGACGCAGCACCCAATGTATTTCGCTGTGTTGTGGATGATGCCAGGAACCGGAGGGCCATCGACCCTCACCGCTTATATGTCTTTGGCAACTCGATGGGCGGATATTTGGCCTACGACGCCGCCATGTTTGATTCGGAGTATTTCGCCGCGGTTGCGGTTCACGCCATGGGAATCGCCAAGGAATACGCCTCGATTGTGGACCGCGCCAAACGCAAGATGCCCATCGCCATCTATATCGGCGTCCGCGACCAGCTCGTCCCCATCGCCCGAGTTCGCCAGACGCGAGACCTCTTAACCAAGGCAGGGTTCTCAGTCCACTATCTCGAACTGGAAGGCCACGATCATAACTACTATGCTCTGTCTGACCAGATCAACGCTGACGCATGGAAGTTTCTAAGCGAGCAGCTGCTGCCATAGCTCTGAAGGTGGAAACTGACGCCGGAAATGGTTCTGGGAGAGGACAGGGCTCAGTCATGCCGGCCGAGTTGGGGCCAATGGCTAACCGTAAAAGGGTAACAGCTCTTCATCTCACCCTGAGCGCGAACGAAAAAACCGGATCAATGTCGACCGGAATACCCGACGTCACCTTGAGCGCCGCTTTCAGCTCCTCCGGCGTCGTTCCATACTTCTTGAACCAGTTCTCCGCCCGCACCCGATCGCCCGTCGCCTCAATCTGCAGCAACTCTTTGGTGAGATCGGCAAACGCATCCGGCACTTTCACGAAGTCAATCGCGTATCGCCCCGAAGTCTCGCGCTTGATCGCGCCCCGCTCCGAGAGATAGTTGAACTCCATGATCTCTGCCCGGCCATGCGCCTCGGCTACCCCGAATCGCACTGTACGGAAAATCCCCGCAATGTGCGACGCGTAGTAATAATCGAGCTTGTCCTTCGGCAATGCCCCGTGGTCTACCAGCCACTTCAACGCATACATTCCGACCACGTCGGCCTTGGCCTCTTCCAGTGCACTGAACATCGGTCCAATCGCCTCGCGAATACTCATTTTGCCCGCACCGGTCCTCGCAAACGCAGGCCCCAGACCGTGACTGATCTCATGCATGATCGTGCCCAGCAGGTAGCCTTCGCCCGAAGCCTTCGCAGCTTGCTCCGGACGCATCATCACCCTCGCCACCGGAAGGATCACCTCGTTCACGCGCGCGTCCATGAAGTTCTTGAAGAAGATCTTTTTCGTGCCCTTCTGCTCATGAATCCGGGGATCGTTGGGCAAGTTATCCGCGACCGCCTGATAACCATGCGTCAAATCACCACTGCGAAATGGAGCATCCATTACCTCCAGCGGCGTCTCCTGCCCTTGCTTCGACGGCCGGTCTTCCGCCGCCAGCGGCAGGGCGTCCTGAATCTGGGGCACGTATTTCTGGAACATCTCCAGCTTCTTGCTGTCCTTCTCGTCCCGCACCAGCACCGCCGCCCCGTACGATCCCTTCACTCCCATAAGATCGTCCATATAGGTTTCATACGGTGCGAAGATGATGTCGAACTTCGGATTCTTCAGCTCCATCCATGCCAGATCGCTCGCGAAGTAGTCGTCACTCAGCAGCGCGTCTGCCCGCAAACGCAGAAACTTTGCGAATGCCGCGTCGTCGCTCAGTTCCGCCGCTTCACGCAACGACTTCGCCGCCGACTCCAGAAATTGTCGGTATGCAATGTGATACGGCAGCCCTTCCAGCTGGCTCCCGTGCCACCGCACCACCGTCGTCGTGCTGTAGATCTCGGCTTTCTTCTCGGGATGCTCCTTCACGTATTGCTCGATCTGCTCCCGGGTCAGCCCCTGCGGATAAAAGCCGTGCCCGGGCGGCATCGGATCGGCTCCCACGAAAGGCTTGTTTTCCTCCAGCAGATCGAATCTTGACGCATTGATCCACAAATACCGCCGCAGCAAACCATCCCTCTCATTGCGGCTTCCCTCGAGCGACTGGTACAGCGTCAGTCCGTCCGGATCGCTCTGCCGCCAGAAAATGTCTTCGAGTAACCGGCAGGCATCCACCAGTTTCTCCACCATCTTGCGCTCGCGAACACTTAATCTCGCGGAGCCAATGGGCATGCGCACTCGCTTGAACTTGGCCACTCGCTCGGCCAGATCAGGCGCGACCTTCAAATCTGCGGATTCCGCGCCCCTGGCGGCTGAGCCGGTCATGAATTCTGCTTTCTTTTTCGCAATCTTCGATGGTTGATTTGTCTGAGCTGGACTGGTTGTGACCATGAGAAGAATGAGTGAAACCCAAATCCCCAAGCCTGAAATTCTCATTTCAAAAATTCTAACAGACCCATTCCCTCGCAGATGAATCGATTCCCACTCCCGCAACGCGCGCCGCCCACGCTATCATGTTCTGGCATGCTCGCTCCCGGTCAAAACAACGGCGCTCAGACTCTGCTCATCGATGCCGATGACACGCTCTGGGAAAATAATATTTACTTCGAACGCGCCATCGCGCGCTTCATCTCTTTCCTCAACCATCACGAATACTCACCCGAGCAGGTAAAAGAAATCCTGACCGACGTCGAGCGCGAGAGCATCGTCCAGCACGGTTACGGTCTGCACAGCTTCGCCCATTCTCTGGTCGAGACCTTCGAGAAACTCGCCGTCGACCCCATCACTCCCGAACTTCACAAAACCATCAACAGTTTCGCTCACGAGATTGCCGACCACCCCGTCGAACTCATCGCTGGCGTCCCTGAAACGCTGCAGTACCTCTCGCAG
>Ga0209698_10003995_pt1 | contig 16286 bp, 13 predicted proteins | sample LitLauG_LLR_2012_FD_187203 | JGI IMG/M metagenome (GOLD analysis project Ga0209698, IMG submission 187203) | Freshwater sediment microbial communities from Pennsylvania, USA - Little Laurel Run_MetaG_LLR_2012 (SPAdes) (version 2) | ecosystem: Environmental > Aquatic > Freshwater > Creek >...
CACAATCGCCGCGTGCGAATTCCCCCTCGACCCGCACGACCCCCGCCGGCAACAGGCTGGCGCCGCCTTTCAAGGCTCGCACCGCGCCTGCGTCGACCACCAGTGCGCCGCGCGGCTCCAGCGCCCCGCCGATCCACACCTTTCGCGCCTGCATCGGCGTCGACGGCGTCAGGAACCACGTGCAGGGGCCGCCCTGCCCGATCCGGGCAATCGGGTGCAGCACCCGCCCGTCGGCGATGGCCATGTGGACGCCGGCCTGCGTGGCGATGCGCGCCGCCTCGATCTTGGTGCGCATCCCCCCGCGCGAAAATTCCGACGCCGCCCCGCCCGCAATGGCTTCAATCGCCGGGGTCACGCGCTCGACCAGGGGAATCAGCGTCGCCAGCGGATCGTCGTTCGGCGGCGCGGTGTAGAGGCCCTCGATGTCGGAGAGCAGGATCAGCAGATCGGCGCTCGCCATCGTCGCCACGCGCGCGGCGAGGCGGTCGTTGTCGCCGTAGCGGATTTCGCTGGTCGCCACCGTGTCGTTTTCGTTGATGACGGGGATCGCCCGCATCGCCGTCAGCCGCGCCAGCGTCTCGCGGGCGTTGAGATAGCGGCGGCGCTCCTCGGTGTCGTTAAGCGTCACCAGCACCTGCCCCGCCACCACGCCGCGTGTGTGCAGCGCCTCCGCCCACGCCCGCGCCAGCGCGATCTGCCCGACGGCGGCGGCCGCCTGGCTGTCCTCCAGCCGCAAGGCGCCCTTCGGCAGCCCCAGCATTGTGCGCCCCAGCGCAATCGCGCCTGACGACACCACCAGCACCTCCGCCCCCCGCCCATGCAGCGCGGCGATGTCTTCGACCAGGGCGTCGAGCCAGGCCTTCTTGAGTGCGCCCGCCGCCCGGTCGACCAGCAGCGAGGAGCCGACCTTGACCACGATTTTCTGGAACTGGCCGAGTTTTGGAAGATCCGTCACCGTTTCCAACCACGTAAAGGAGGCGTCCGCGCTGCTAGAACGTCTGGAAGGCGTCATCAAGCGGCGCGGCCTCGCCAACGACACGCAAATTCCGTAAGTCACGCGCCGCAGTCTCCGCGCGGGCGCGGGAAGGGATTGGGTATGCGCAGCATTTATGAGCTTTCCGAGCGCGAACTCCTCGCGCTCGCCGTCGCCAACGAGGAGGAGGACGGGCGCATCTATGCCGATTACGCGCTGGCGATGCGCGACGAATATCCGTCCTCGGCGAAGGTTTTCGAGGCGATGGCGGACGAGGAGAACGAGCATCGCCGCTCGCTGATCGAATTGTTCCGCGAGAAATTCGGCGAGCACATCCCGTTGATCCGCCGCCAGGACATCAAGGGCGCGCAAAGCCGCCAGCCGCTGTGGCACATGCGCCCGCTGCCCATCGAGCGCGTGCGCAAGGCCGCCACCGACATGGAGGCCGACGCCGCCCGCTTCTATCGCCTCGCCGCCACCCGCACCTCCGACGCCTCGATCCGCAAGCTGCTGGGCGACCTCGCCGCCGCCGAGGATCGCCACCAGCGCGACGCCGGCAAGCTGGAAGAGGAGACGCTGACCAAGGACGCGGTCGAGTCCGAGGACGAGGACGCGCGCCGCCGTTTCGTCTTGCAGATCATCCAGCCGGGACTGGTCGGGCTGATGGACGGTTCTGTTTCGACGCTGGCGCCGGTGTTCGCGGCGGCCTTCGCCACGCACGACACCTGGAACGCGTTTCAGGTCGGCATGGCGGCCTCGCTGGGCGCCGGCATCTCGATGGGTTTTGCGGAGGCTTTGGCCGACGACGGCAAGCTGTCGGGGCGCGGCACGCCGTTCCTGCGCGGGCTGGTCTGCGGCCTGATGACGATCGCGGGCGGCATCGGCCACACGCTGCCCTATCTGATCTCGAATTTCTGGACGGCGACGGCGCTGGCGGCGGCGGTGGTGGTGATCGAACTCGCTGTCATCGCCTATATCCAGTACCGCTACATGGACACGCCGCCGCTGTCGGCGGTGGCCAAGGTGATGCTGGGCGGCGCGCTGGTGCTGCTGGTCGGCATCCTGATCGGCAGCGCCTAGCGCGAGGCGCGGACACTGCTCAGGCCTCCGCCGCCGCCAGCTTGACCGCGAGCAGCCCGAACCCGGCGGCGAAGGAACGGCGCAGCCAGCCCATCACGCCCGGCCGCTCGATCACCTTCTCGCGCAACCAGCCTGCGACGGCGCCGTAAACCGCGAAGACGGCGAAGGTCAGCGCCATGAACGCCAGACTGAGCGCCGCCATGTCGACGAGGGGCGCCTCGGCGTCCACGCCGACGAACTGCGGTAGGAACGCGACGAAGAAGATCGACAGCTTCGGGTTCAGCAGATTGAGCGCGATCCCATCGGCCAGCACGCGCAGCGCGGGCTTGCGGGGCGCGTCCGAAGTGACGCGCAGCGTCCCCGTATCGGTGAACATGCCCCAGGCCATGTAAAGCAGATAGGCGACGCCCAGCCATTTGACGGCGGAGAACGCGACGGCGCTGGCGTGCAGCAAAGCGGCGAGCCCCGTCAGCGCCGCGGCGATATGCGGCAGGATGCCCAGCGTCGAGGCGAACGCCGCCCAGACGCCCGCGCGCGGACCCTGAGAGAGCCCGGCGGCGAGCGTGTAGATCGCCCCGGTTCCGGGCGTGGCGACGATCAGCAGCGCCGTCGCCCAGAACGTCCAATGATGCAGCGCGTCCATGTTCGCCTCCTCCGGCTTCCCATTCTGAACGCAAAGGAGGCCGAAGGAAAGCGGGCGCCAGTGGCGCGCGATTTGTCAGCGATGCGCGACCGCGAGATCGTTGTCGCCCCAGCCGCCCCGCACCGGCGCCCCGACGAAGCCATGCGTGGCGCCGTCGATCGTGGTGTCGAAGCCGACGATATTACCGAAGTCGTTGATCCCGTTGATCGTCGTCGAGGTCGCGCCGGCGACGTCGACCGTCGTGAAATGACCGTGGTCATAGACGAAGCCGTGCGTGGCGCCATTGGCGTCGACGTAGTCGCCCACGATCTCGCCCCAATTGTTGACGCCGAGCGCCTGAGTAAACGTCGAGCCCGGCGCATTCAAAACCGTCACGTGACCATGATTCCAGATGAAGCCTTCAGACGTCGTCGCCGTCGGCTCCAGAAAACCGACGACTTCGCCAAAATCATTGATGCCCGTCGCCTGGCTGTTCACATTTGCAGGAAGATTCAAATATTTGAATTTCCCGTTCGCCTCCACAATATAGGCGCGTTGTTGGGTCATTCCCATGGGATCGACGGAACTATAGCCGACTTCCTGATGGCGATCATTTATGCCCAACAACTGGTTGAACGCCGTATTGGGCGCATCGACCGTCGTGAAAACATTGTTCCTGTCGATGAAGCCGTGCGTCACGCCGGCCTGATCGACGTAAAACCCATCGGTGGCGCCGAAATTGTTGATGCCGACAACCTGGGTCTGCGCGGAATTTGGAAAATTCTCCGACGCGAACCCGGCGCCGAACGAGAAGGTCTCGCCCTGATTGATCGCCATGCCGTGATAGCCGACGATCTGATTGAAATCATTGATGCCCAGCAGTTGCGTGAACGTGTCGCCGGCGACGTCCTCCGTTTTGAAGGCGTAGGTGACCGGCCCCTGGAAATGGTTGAATTCGCTCATGATAGATCTCTCCGTTTCGCTGACGCGCAAGCGGCGTTGCCGCTACAGGAGGGCGATCCCCAGTTCTCACCCGGAGTCAGTATATCGGCGCCAATATGGTCACGATGTGACAAAGGCCACACACCAACCAGGCGGACTTGTTTGGTGGACTTCCGCGCGCCTACAACTTTGCGATTCGCCCCTGCCCCTCCAACAGCGCGATCACCGCGTCGGCGCTGGCCTCGGCGCCGAGTGTGGCGGTGTCGATCCGCAGTTCGGGCGCCTCGGGCGCCTCATAAGGTTGATCGACGCCGGTGAAATTCTTGATCTCGCCCGCCAGCGCACGCTTGTAGAGGCCCTTGGGATCGCGCTTGATCGCCTCGGCGATAGCGGTATCAACAAAAATCTCGAAGAACTCGCCCTCCGACGCGATCTCGCGCGCCAGACGCCGCTCGTCGCGGAACGGCGAGATGAACGCCGTCAGCACGATTAGCCCCGCGTCGGTCATCAGCCGCGCCACTTCCGCCACGCGGCGGATGTTTTCGACGCGGTCGGCGGCGGTGAAGCCCAAATCTTTGTTGAGGCCGTGGCGCACATTGTCGCCGTCGAGCAGCGCGGTGTGGACGCCGCGCGCGTGCAGTTTCTGTTCAACCAAATTGGCGATGGTCGACTTGCCCGCTCCCGACAGGCCGGTGAACCACAGCACCGCAGGCTTCTGATGCTTGATCGAAGCCAGCGCCTCGCGCGTGACGTCAAAACCGTGGCGATGCACGTTGGTGGCGCGGCGAAGCCCATGCAGCACCACGCCCGCCGCCGCCGTTTCGTTGGTGTTGCGGTCGATCAGGATGAAGGCGCCGAGGTCGTGGTTCTCCGTATAAGGATCGAACGCGATGGGCGCGGTGGTGGCGATGTTGCAAAGCCCGATCTCGTTGAGCGCCAGCGTCTTGGCCGCAAGTTTCTCCTGCGTGTTGACGTCGATGCGGTGTTTGAGGTCGGTGATGTTGGCGGGGACAGTGCGCGAGCCCAGCTTCATCAGATAGGAGCGGCCCGGCAGCATCGGTTCGGCGCTCATCCAGATCAGATGCGCGGTGAATTGGTCGGCGACCTCGGGTCGCGCGTCGGGTCGGCAAAGCACGTCGCCGCGTGCGATGTCGAGTTCGTCGTTCAGCGTGATCGTCACCGCGTCGCCGGCTTCCGCGCTTTCAGACGGCGCATCGGCGACGAGGATCGCCTTGATCTTCGACAGTCGCCCGGAATTGGCGACGGCGATCTCCTCGCCGACGCTTATGCGTCCCCCTGCGACGGTCCCCGTGTAACCCCGGAAATCGAGATTGGGCCGGTTGACCCATTGCACCGGAAAACGGAACGGCGCGGCGATCCGGTCCTCGTCGACGTCCTGAGTTTCGAGATGTTCGAGCAGCGTCGGCCCCTTCCACCAAGGCGTGTTGGCCGAACGCTCCGACATATTGTCGCCAAAGCGCGCCGAGAGCGGGATTGGCATGAGCGTCTTGAAGCCGAGGCCCCTGGAGAAGTCTCGATAGGCGGCGACGATGTCGTCAAACACCGGTTGTCTGAAATCAACGAGGTCGATCTTGTTGACCGCCAGCACGACATGGCGAATGCCCAACAACGACACGATCAGCGAATGGCGGCGCGTCTGCGGCAACAGCCCCTTGCGCGCATCCACCAGCAAAATCGCGAGGTCCGCGTTGGAGGCGCCCGTCGCCATATTGCGGGTATATTGCTCGTGGCCGGGCGTGTCGGCGACGATGAACGAGCGGACCGGAGTGGCGAAATAGCGATAGGCGACGTCAATCGTGATGCCCTGCTCGCGTTCGGCCTCCAACCCATCGACCAGCAGCGCGAAATCGATGTCGGCGCCGGTGGTGCCGTGCTTTTTCGAGTCCTTCTCAAGCGCGGTGAGATGATCGTCGAAGATCAGCTTCTGCTCGTAGAGCAGCCGCCCGATCAGCGTCGACTTGCCGTCGTCGACGGAGCCGCAGGTGAGAAAGCGCAAAGTGGGCAGGCTCATCAGAAATACCCCTCGCGCTTTTTCTTCTCCATCGAGCCCGCCTCATCTGTGTCGATCAACCGCCCCTGCCGCTCCGAGGTGGTGGAGGCTTTCATCTCGGCGATGATCTCGTCGAGCGTCTCGGCATCCGACTCGACCGCGCCCGACAGGGGATAGCAACCCAGCGTGCGGAAGCGCACCTTGCGCATCTGCGGCGTCTCGCCAGGGTTCATCGGCAGGCGGTCGTCGTCGACCATGATCAGCGTGCCCGCCCGCTCGACCACCGGGCGGACTTTGGCGAAATACAAAGGCACGACGGGCAAATTCTCGCATTTGACGTATTCCCACACGTCGAGTTCGGTCCAGTTCGACAGCGGAAACACCCGCATCGACTCACCCTGCCGAATGCGCGTGTTGAACAGCCGCCAAAGCTCTGGCCGCTGATTGCGGGGGTCCCACGCATGCTGCGCCGAGCGATGCGAGAAGATGCGCTCCTTCGCCCGGCTCTTCTCCTCATCGCGCCGCGCGCCGCCGAAGGCCGCGTCGTAGCCGCCTGCGTCCAGCGCCTGCCGCAACCCTTCCGTCTTCATCACCTGCGTATGCAACTGGCTTCCCGAGGCGATGGGGTTGATCCCGCGCGCGACGCCGTCCTGATTTATATGGACCCGCAGGTCGAGCCCCAGGCGCCGGGCCGTCGCGTCGCGAAACGCGATCATCTCGCGGAACTTCCAGGTGGTGTCGACATGCAGCAACGGGAACGGCAGCGGCGCCGGCGCGAACGCCTTCAGCGCGACATGCAGCATGACGCCGGAATCCTTGCCGATCGAATACAACATGACCGGCGAGCTAAATTCTGAAACCACCTCACGAATTATGTGAATTGATTCCGCCTCAAGGCGCCGCAGGTGGGGCGGCAGGATACCCGGCATCAAGGACTCCAGAGCAGGCGCACGGGCGCCCCGTCGAGGGCGAGCGTTAAGGGCGCCGAAAGCAGGCGACGTAGGGCGGCTCAGGCCCCGCGTCAAGGCGCCGAGGGCGCATCATCTCACCTGTCGGCCACCGCGGCGTCGCCTGCACGCCGCCATTCCGCAACACCGACATCGCCTTTTATTTCAAAGCGCTAGCAAAATTCGGCATCCTTAACCTAACGGCAACCGTTTTTGCCGAGATTAGCTCCATAGCTCTGGAAATTCTTGCAATGACGTCAATGTTTTCTCGCCTCCTTGCGCGTTCCTTGCTTTACGGCGCCGGCGACGGCGAAGAAGCCTCGCTCAGCGGCGACGAACGCGCGCAATTGCGCGCCCAGCAGATCGCAGCCGTCATCACCCTCGCCCCTGCGATGATGGGCGCCAATCTTATCAACTGCCTGATCACCGTGAACCTGTTTCGCGGCGGCGGCCACGATCCCTTTCTCACCGTCTGGTCGGCGGTGCTCGTCGCTTATCTTGTCGTCTGGTTTCGCCAGTGGCGGCTGGCGCGCCTCACTCTGCGCGACCGCGCTTCGGCGCGCGGCGTGCGCCGCATCACGCTGATGGCGGCGGCGGCCGCCGTGCTCTGGGCGGCCCCGACCCTGTTCCTGTTCGTCGACGCCACCGAGACCCAGCGCGCCATGCTGGCCTCCAGTCAGGCCGGCATGATGACGGGGGGCGCCATCGCGCTCGCCACGGTCTGGGAGGCCGCGATCACTTATTTCCTCGTCATCGAATCCGCGTGCCTGATCGCGTTCCTGGTCCACGGCGGTGCGGCCTATGAGAGCCTGGCGGCCATGTCCGGCATCTTCGCGGGCTGCATCGCGGCGGTGGTGATCGAGCGCGGGCGCTCGTTCGTGCGCCAGTTTCTCGCCTCCCGCGAACTCCACGAAAAGAGCGAGGTGATCAGCCTGTTGCTACGGGAGTTCGAGGCCAACGCCAGCGACTGGCTGTTCGAAATCGACCCGCGCGGGCGCCTTGTGCGCGTCTCGCAGCGACTGGCCGAGTTGATCGGCGAGCCCGCCGAGGCGCTGGATGGGCGCGAGGTCGCCGATTTCCTGACCAACGCCCGCACGGCGCCGCGCACTTCGCCGCTGGGCCGGCTGCTGCGCGCCTTCCTGCGCCGCGAGCCGTTCCGCGACATCGTGCTCGCCGTCGAGCTGAAGGCCGGGGAGCGCATTTGGTCGCTGACCGGGCGGCCGGTGTTGGGACCGGGCGGAGTCTTCAAGGGCTATCTGGGCGTCGGCGCCGATGTGACGGAGGCGCGTCGCGCCGAAGCCTCGATCCGCCGCATGGCCAATTACGACGGCCTCACCGGCCTGCCCAATCGCGCGCTGCTGCATCAAGAGCTGGACGCGGCTATCGTCAACATGCGCGAGCGCGGCGGCGGCTTTGCGCTGTTGGCGCTCGACCTCGATCGCTTCAAGAACGTCAACGACACGTTGGGCCACGGAATCGGCGACCGGCTCCTCATCGAAGTCGGCGCCCGCATCGGCGCGCAACTGGGCGAACAGGACGTCGTCGCACGTTTTGGCGGCGACGAATTCGTGATCCTTTACCGCAGCGCAACCGGGGAATCCGACGCGGACGCGCTTGCCGCCCGCCTCGTCGAGACCCTATCGACGCCTTACGAGATTTTCGGCCACGTCATCGTCGTGGGCGCGAGCGTCGGCGTTGCGATGGCCCCCGCCAACGGTGAGAACGGCGACGATCTCTTGCGCAATTCCGACCTCGCGCTCTACCGCGCCAAGGCGGACGGGCGCGGCGCGCATCGGTTCTATTCGGCAGAGATGCACGCCAAGTCCAAGGCGCGCCGCCTGCTCGAACTCGACCTGCGCGAGGCGCTGCAATCGGGGGCTCTGGAAGTGCATTTCCAGCCGCTCATAGACATCGAGAGCGCTCAGATCACCGCCTGCGAGGCGCTGGCGCGCTGGCTGCATCCCACCAGGGGTTATGTGCCGCCCATCGAATTCATTGCGCTCGCCGAGGAGACCGGGCTCATCGTCGCGCTGGGCGCCTATGTGCTCAGGCGCGCCTGCGAGGTCGCGGCGACCTGGAAGGGCGACATCCGCGTCGCGGTCAACCTGTCGGCGTTGCAGTTCAAGTCCGGCGACCTCGTCGGCCTCGTGCGCGAAACGCTGGAAGTGACCGGCCTGCCGGCCACCCGGCTCGAATTGGAGATCACCGAATCGATCCTGATCGAGGAGAAAGACGAGGTGCTGCGCCGTCTCTCCGAACTGCGGGCGCTGGGCGTCCACATCGCGCTCGACGATTTCGGCACCGGCTATTCCTCGCTCTCGTATCTGTCGAGCTTCCCGTTCGACAAGATCAAGATCGACCGCTCGTTCGTGCAGAACGTCGGCGAGCGCCCGGACGCAGCGGCGATCATCGGGGCGATCACCAAGCTCGCCAGCACTTTGGGCATGTGCACGACAGCCGAGGGCGTCGAGACGCAGGACGAACTCGACTGGTTGCGCGACAACGGCTGCGGCCAGGTGCAGGGCTATCTGATCAGCGAGCCGCTGCCGGCCGCCGCCATTGCGCTTCTGACGGGCCTGCGCCTCGACCCGCTCAACGGCGCTCGCCGCGTCGCTTGAGCTCAAGAGACATTTCAGGGCCATCCAAACCAACTGCTCCAAACCGGATAAAGACCTTCTCGCCTTCGGGGAAAAGGTGGCCGAAGGCCGGATGAGGTCCCGCCCAAGACCGTGTCTTGCGAGCTTGGCTCGCCAACTCTTCTCCCACGAGTCCTGCAACTGGAAGGCGAATTACACGTCGGCGGGGGTCACGAAATGTTCGAGCCGGCCGACGCCCTGCCCGAGATCGGACCAGTCGGGGCGGTCGAAGGCGATCACGGCGAGCGCCGAAGTCGGGAATTTGCTGGCCAGCCGCAGCCGGTCCCTCGCGTCGCCCTCGCCCGCGAGCAACGCCGCGATCTCGGCCATGCCGGGATTGTGGCCCACCACCAGATGCGTGCGCGCAGAGGCGGGAAGCTCGCGCAACAGGCCCAGGATGAGGAAGCGGCTGGCCTCATAGAGCGCGTTTTGCTGCTGCGCCTCGAAGGGTTCAGGCTGCTGCGAGCCGACGATCTCCAAAGTCTCGCGGGTGCGCGCGGCCCCCGAATAGAGAGCGCGGTCGGGGCTCAGCCGCCGCCCGGCCAGCCAGGCGCCAATCCTGCGCGCGTCCTGCCGGCCCCGCTCGGTCAGCACGCGCGCAAAATCGTCCTCGCTCGACAGCGGGACGGCCTTGGCGTGACGCAGAAGGAGAAGACGCCGCATGGATGAACCCTACCCTCGCCGCCCGCGCACGCCAACTGGGGAGGTAGGGAGAAGGGAAGTCGCCGGCGCCTCTGCCTACTCCCTCCTGCCTACTTCCTTCATCCCCCGCCCTCGCTGATTTCACCCACATGGGTGGTGGGATAATGAAACGAAGCGTAGCGGATGACCAGCACCGCCAGCGCCAGAATCAGCGTGCCGCCCGCCAGAATGAGAATGCCGATCTCCGGCGCGCTCTCGTTCTGGACGATCAGAATCATGTGCCGCGTCAGCGCGGTGATTCCGACATAGATGAGGAAACGCACGGGCAGATGGTTGGTGCGAAAATAGATGCCGACCATCGAGCCGATCTCCAGATAGATGAACAGCAGCAACAGGTCTTCGAGGCTCACCGTCCCCCGCGCCATCATGCTGGCCCCCGCCCGCACAGCGGCCCAGACCGTGCAGGCGCCGATGACGAACAGGCCCGTCAGATGGAACGCCTCGGCCAGCAACGTGCCGATGGGGTCGACCATTTGGCGAAGCCGGCGTCCTGCAAGCGAATGTCTTGGCGCGTCAGTCATCTGGCGACCTCCTCGCCCCGACTTTGCCGCGAAGCCGGGCGGGCGGGCAAGGCTCTATTCCGCCGCCTGCAAAAATCCGCCCGACTGGCGCGCCCACAGCGAGGCGTACAGCCCCTCGCGGGCGATCAACTCGCGATGCGTCCCCGTCTCGACGATGCGGCCGCCGTCGAGCACGACCAGCCGGTCCATGGCGGCTATCGTTGAGAGCCGGTGCGCGATGGCGATGACGGTCTTGCCGGACATCAGGGTTTGCAGGTTCTCCTGGATCGCCTGTTCGATCTCGGAATCCAGCGCCGAGGTGGCTTCGTCTAGCACGAGGATTGGCGCGTCCTTCAACATGACGCGCGCGATGGCGATGCGCTGGCGCTGCCCGCCCGACAATTTGACGCCGCGCTCGCCCACCAAAGTGTCGTAACCGGCGCCGCCCAGCGGGTCCGTCAGCCCGGCGATGAAGCCGTCGGCGTGCGCGCCCCGGCCCGCCGCGATCATCTCCTCGCGGGTGGCGTCGGGGCGGCCATAGAGGATGTTCTCGGCGATGGAGCGGTGCAACAGCGAGGTGTCCTGCGTCACCATGCCGATCTGGCGGCGCAGGCTCGCCTGCGTGACACGCGCGATGTCCTGCCCGTCGATCAAGATGCGCCCGGCCTCGACGTCGTGGAAGCGCAGCAGCAGATTGACCAGCGTCGATTTGCCTGCGCCCGAGCGGCCGACGAGGCCAACCTTCTCGCCGGGCTGGACGGTCAGCGACAAATTGTCGATGACGCCGCCGCCCTTGCCATAGTGGAACGTGACGTTCTCGAAGCGGATTTCGCCGCGCGTCGCGGTCAGTGCGGGCGCTTCGGGCCGGTCGTCGACCACGCGCGGCTTGGCGAAAGAGCGCATCGCCGCCTGCACCTGGCCGACGCCGTCGAAAATGCCCAGCGTCGTCCACATCACCCAGCCCGACATGATGGCGACGCGCAGGCTGAGGCCCAGCGCGACGGCGATATCGCCCAGCGACAGCGCGCCCCGGCTCCACAACCAGATCGACAGCCCGCCGACGGTCGCGATCATAAGATTGTTGCCGCCCATGATGAACAGATTGAGCCAGGTGACGATCCGCGTCTGGCGATGGCCTGCGGCGGTGAAGGCGGCGATAGCCTCGCGCCCGTCTTCGTCTTCGCGTTCGAGGCGTGCGAACAATTTGACGGTCTGGATATTGGAATAGGCGTCGACGATGCGGCCCGTCAGGTTGGCGCGCTGATGCGCGAACTCTTCGGAAAGGCGGCGCAGGCGCGGCACCATCACCACCAGCACGCCGATGTAATAGACGATCCAGAGAAACAGCGGGATCGCCAGCCGGATATCGGCGCGCGCCAGCAGCACCAGCGCCGTCGTCGCGAAGGTGGCGACGAACCACAGGGCGTCGATGGTCTGCACCATCGACTCGCGCAACGAAGCCGCGCTCTGCATGACGTTGGAGGCGATGCGCCCGGCGAAATCATTGGCGAAATAGCTCATCGATTGGCGCAGCACCCAGCGATGCGTCTGCCAGCGGATCAGGTTGGAGAAGCCCGGCGCGATGCTCTGCTGCGTCAGCAGATCATGCGCGAACCCCGCCAGCGGGCGCGCGACCAGCACCAGCGCGCCCATGCCGAGGAAGGTCCAGCCGTGGCGCTGGAACACCTCAGAGGGCGGCGTGTCTCGCAGCATGTCAATCAAGACGCCTGAAAAGCTCAGGATCGCCGCCTCCAGCACCGAGACGACGAGGCCGACTACGGCGAGCGCGACGATGAGCGGCCAGATCTGCCGGCAATAGCGCCAGTAATAGGCGAGCACGGTCGGCGGCGGCATGGATTCGTCATGCGCGCGGAACGGGTCGACTATGCGTTCAAACAGGCGGAACATGGGAGAGTCCAGTGGCTGGCTCTTCTTACGCCAGACGGGCGCACTACAGGCACGTCGTGTCGCGATTTTGACCGCCGCCCCGCGCCGTCCATTCCACCGCCGTCTCCAGCCGGTCGTTGCCCCAGAACACCTCGCCGTCGGGCGTGACGACGCAGGGCGCGCCCGGCAGGCCCAGCGCGCGCGCGTCCTCGACGGCGGCTTTCAAGGCCGCCTTGCCGTCGGGCGATTCGGCCTGCGCCAAAACCGACGCCGCGTCATGGCCGCAATCGGCGAGAGCTTGCGCAATCGCCCCGCGCTCGGAGATCGGGCGGCCCTCGCCGAACTCGGCCGCATAAATCGTGCGGCTGAAGGCGGGGCGCGCTGGTTCCGGCAGCGCCTGCGCCGTGCGGGCGGCGAGCAGCGTGTTTTGCGGGAACGGGTCAGGACGCTTCAGCGGCAGCCCCAGCGCGGCGCAGATGCGCTCCATGTCGCGCCACATGTAGCGGCCCTTGACGGGAAAAAGGTTGAACGGGGAATCGCGCCAGCCCTGATCGGCGAACAAGGGCCCGAGCAGGAACGGGCGCCAGCGCACCGCGACGCCCTGCCCGGCGGCGAGCGCTTCGATGCGCATCGCCGCCGGATAGGAATAAGTGGAGGCGAACTCGTACCAGAAGTCGATTGTTAGCATTGGCGCGCCCCCCTCGGGCGGATGAAGGACGCGCCTTTGTCGGCCTTTACGCCGCGCGGGACAAGCCGCGTTCAGCCAGCGTCACGCGCGCCTGAGCCCAGTCGCGGGGGCCGTTGTGCATCTCGTCATCCTGCGCCACGCGGCGCTGGATCATCAGATCGGCGCGGTTGGTTGGGGCGGCGTTGAGGATTTCGACCAGCAGGCCATAGCGGGTCTCGCCCAGACTATAGACCTCGCCCTTGAGCCGCATCCAGCCGGGGACGCCGCCAGTACGCAAAGCGGCCTCGATGGCCTCGCCCTGCGGCGCGAGCCGTATGCGCAGCGCCTCGGCCTTCGCCCAGGCTTGGGCGATGGGCGACGGCGCCGCGGCGAGGGCGGGCGAGAGGGCGGCGACGGCGCCGAGCGCGCCGCCGACGAGGATCTGGCGTCGGGAAATCGTTGAAGAGGACATGAAACACTCCGGTTGGGACTCCGGAGCGCTGGACGCCCTCCGGTCAGTCCGGATGACGTCGCACAGCACTGCCCACGACCATTTCTGAGTGCTTCGGGATCGCGCCGATTTCGTGGCGAAGCGCAAAAAAAAACCGCCCTGCGCTTTCGCACAGGGCGGCTTGGCGAGTGGCCTCGCGAAGACAGGCCTACTTGGGCGCGTCGGGCGCGGGGGTCGCGTCGGGGGCCGGGGTCTCCTCCGCCTTTTTCTTCATCTTGTGCGACTTGCTCATCTTGTGGGCTTTCATTTTATGCATCTTGTGCATCTTATGCGCCTTCATCGGCTTGGCGTCAGCCGCGTCCGGCGAGGCTGCCGGCGTCGCCGGGGCGGCGTCCTCGGCAAAGGCCGCGATGGGCGCGAAGGCGAGCGCGGCGGTCAGGCCGAGGGCTGCGATTGTCTTGAACATGCCTGCATCTCCTGAAAAACGAATCCAACGGGACCAGTTGAATAACAGAAATGTGACGCGCCCGACATGAATTGGAAATGAACGGTCCCATTTCGCACAGGTTTGACGCGCCGGCCCCGACGCGCTTATCGAAAAGGCGAAGGGAAGCCCATGTCGCATAACACGTTCGGCCATCTGTTCCGCGTGACCACCTATGGCGAGAGCCACGGCGCGGGAATCGGCTGCGTGATCGACGGCTGCCCGCCGCGCATCCCCCTCGACGTCGCCGAAATTCAGGCCGACCTCGACCGCCGCCGCCCCGGCCAGTCGCGCTTCACGACGCAGCGCCAGGAGCCCGATCAGGCGCGGATATTGTCGGGCGTCATGCTCGACGAGACAGGCGCTCAGGTGACGACGGGCGCGCCGATTTGCGTCCACATCGACAATGTCGATCAGCGCTCCAAGGACTACGGCGACATCAAGGACAAATACCGTCCCGGCCACGCCGACTACGCCTACGACGCCAAATATGGCATCCGCGACTATCGCGGCGGCGGGCGCTCTTCCGCCCGAGAGACGGCGGCGCGGGTGGCGGCGGGCGCGGTGGCGCGCAAGGTGATTGCTGGAGTCAGCGTGCGCGCCGCGCTGGTTCAGCTCGGCAAGCTTCTCATCGACCGCACGCGCTGGGACTGGGATGAGGTCGCCAACAACCCGTTCTTCACGCCAGACCCGGATGCGGTGGGCAAGTTCACGCATTATCTCGACGCGATTCGCAAGGCGGGGTCTTCGGTTGGTGCGGTGATTGAAGTGGTCGCCGAGGGCGCGCCCGCCGGTTGGGGCGCGCCGATCTACGGCAAGCTCGACGCAGAGATCGCCTCCGCCCTGATGAGCATCAACGCGGTCAAGGGCGTCGAGATCGGCGAGGGTTTTGCTGCCGCCTCGCTGACGGGCGAGGAGAACGCCGACGAGATGCGGGCGGGCAACGATGGACGGCCCCGGTTCCTCTCCAACCACGCGGGCGGCGTACTGGGCGGCATCTCGACAGGCCAGCCCATTGTCGCGCGCTTCGCAGTCAAGCCGACATCCTCCATTCTCCAACCGCGCCAGACGGTGACGCGGAGCGGCGAAGAGGCCGATATCATCACCAGGGGCCGCCACGACCCTTGTGTGGGCATCCGCGCGGTGCCGGTCGCCGAGGCGATGGTCGCCTGCGTGCTGGCGGATGCGTTTTTGCGCCATCGCGGCCAGAACGGATGACGCCGCTCGCCGACGCCCTGCGCCCGCAGCGGCTCGATGAGGTCGTCGGCCAGCCGCATCTGACCGGGCCGGACGGCGCGCTGACGCGGCTGCTGGGGGCCGAGTCGCTGGGCTCGATGATCTTCTGGGGGCCGCCGGGGACCGGCAAGACGACGCTGGCGCGCATGGTGGGAGAAGCCGCGAAGGCCGAGTTCGTGCAGGTCTCGGCGATCCATACCGGCGTCGCGGATTTGAAGAAGCTGTTTGAAGCCGCGCGCCAGCGGCGCGCTTTGGGCGAGCGCACGGTGCTGTTCGTCGATGAGATCCATCGCTTCAACCGCGCGCAGCAGGATTCGTTTCTCCCCGTGATGGAGGACGGCTCGATCTCGCTGATCGGCGCCACCACCGAGAACCCGTCGTTCGAACTCAACGCGGCGTTGCTCTCCCGCTCGCGCGTCTTGGTGTTCCGCGCGCTCGACGCAGAGGCGATTGCGGCGTTGATTGAACGGGCCGAGCGCGTCACCGAGCGCAAACTGCCGCTCGACGACGACGCCCGCGCGGCGCTGATCGGCATGGCGGACGGCGACGGGCGGGCGGCGCTGACGCTGGTTGAAGAGGTTTGGCGGGCGGCGCGGCCGGGCGAGGCGTTTGACGCGAAGGGGCTGACGGAGATCGTGCAGCGGCGCGCGCCGATCTACGACAAGGCGCAGGACGGCCACTACAATCTGATCTCGGCCTTGCACAAGACCGTGCGCGGCTCCGACCCCGACGCCGCGCTCTATTATTTCGCCCGGATGCTGGATGCGGGCGAAGACCCGTTGTTTCTCGCCCGCCGCATCGTGCGCATGGCGTCCGAGGACGTCGGCCTCGCCGACCCGCAGGCGCTGGTGATCGCCAACGCCGCCAAGGATACGTATGATTTTTTAGGCAGCCCCGAAGGCGAACTCGCCATCGCGCAGGCGCTGGTCTATTGCGCGACGGCGCCCAAGTCGAACGCGCTCTATACCGCCTACAAGGCGGCGCGGGCGCTCAGCGCGGCGACGGGCTCGCCGACGCCGCCCAAGACCATCCTCAATGCGCCAACCAAGCTGATGAAACAGGAAGGCTACGGGGCGGATTATTTTTATGACCACGACGCGCCGGATGCGTTTTCGGGGCAGAATTACTGGCCGGAGAAGGTGGGGCGG
>Ga0209698_10003996_pt1 | contig 16286 bp, 16 predicted proteins | sample LitLauG_LLR_2012_FD_187203 | JGI IMG/M metagenome (GOLD analysis project Ga0209698, IMG submission 187203) | Freshwater sediment microbial communities from Pennsylvania, USA - Little Laurel Run_MetaG_LLR_2012 (SPAdes) (version 2) | ecosystem: Environmental > Aquatic > Freshwater > Creek >...
CCCTGCCAGCCCCCCGAGCGAGCGGGACGGCCAGATCGCCGCTGCCGACGTGCGTGCCGTCGTCGCCGGGCTCACGCTCGAGCGCCCACCGCCTGACGTCATGCTCCTCGACGGGCCCACCCTCGATCCGCCGGTGGGCGCCGACCGGGCCCCTCCGGGTGTGGGCGCGGCCCCCGCTGGCGGGGGCGCGGCGGCCGGCTCCGCCGTCGTCGAGCGCGACGGCGGCGACGTCGCCGTCCTGAGCTTCACCGCGGGCACCGCCGGCGCGCCGCGCGCCGCCATGCTCACCCACGCCAACCTGCTCGCCAACCTCGATCAGCTGCGCCGCCACCCCGGCCCGCGCGTCGGTCCCGACGACGTGGTCCTCGGCGTCCTGCCGCTCTTTCACGTGTTCGGCCTCAACGTCGTGCTCGGCGCCGCCCTCGTCGAAGGAGCAGCAGTGCTGCTGGCCGACGGCGCCGGGCCCGACCTGCTCCCGCGCATCGTCGAGGCGCGCGTCAGCGTCCTGGTCGGATCGCCCGCCCTGTACGCGGCGCTGCTCGCCTCCCCGCCCGCGCGCGACGAGGCGAGCGGCGCGGTTCGCCTCGCGGTGTCGGGTGCCGCCCCCTGCCCGCCTGAGCTCGGCGCCGCCTTCCGCGCCCGCTTCGGGGTGCCGCTGCGTCAGGGGTACGGCCTCACCGAGGCCTCCCCGGTGGTCACCGCGGCGGTCGATGACGACCACCCGAGGGCGTCGTCGGTCGGCATCCCGGTGCCCGGCGTGGAGCTGCGCCTCGTCGACGCCGAAGGTGCCGATGCGCTCGACGGCGATCCCGGCGAGGTCTGGGTGCGCGGCGCCAACGTGTTCGGGGGGTACTGGCGCGATCCCGAGGCGACCGCGGCGGTGCTGAACGAGGACGGCTGGCTGCGCACCGGCGACATCGGGGTGCTGGGCGACGACGGCCAGCTCTCGATCGTCGACCGGGCCAAGGACCTGATCATCGTGTCCGGCTTCAACGTGTGGCCCGCCGAGGTGGAGGCCGTGATCCTCGACCTGCCCGGCGTCGCCGAAGCGGCGGTCGTCGGACGGGACGATCCGATCCGCGGCGAGGTGGTCGTGGCCTATGTCGTCCTCGAGGAAGGGGTCGCGCTCGAGGCCGAGGCGATCCGGGCGCACACGGCCAGCCGGCTGGCCCGCTACAAGTGCCCGATCGAGGTCATGATCGTGGCGTCGCTGCCCCACGGGCTCGCAGGGAAGCTGCTGCGCCGGGCGTTGCGCGAGCACCGGCGCTGAGCGGTGGCGCCCCCGCCCCCGCCCCGGCGCTCGTGGCCGCGGTGGGCCTCGCACCGGCCGCGGCGCTCGGCCACCAGGGTCGTGCCGGGGGGATGGCCCGCTCGCCCCGTGCTGCGCCGGCGGCCACCAGGAAGCCGGCGAAGATGCAGACGATCCCGGCGAGCAGCGTGATGGCGAACGCGGTCATCGCACCGACGACCGAGTTGAGGGTGCCCCCGGCTGCGAGGACGAGGGTGCCGGCGGCGATGAGGCCGTTGGACCACAGGAGGTGTCGGGGCGCTCGTTCGCGCCAGACCCGCCAGGCGCTCCACACCGCCCCGGCGAGGATCACGACGGCGCCACCGGCCGATCCGAGGGCGGCGAGGATCCTCGGCAGCGGTTGGAACACCGCCGACCCCTGCGCCAGCTGGTCCCGGGGAAGCGGCGCCCGCAACCGGGTGCTGACGAGGACCCCGGCCGCGAAGACCACGAACGTGCCGACCACCACGGCCGCACGGTCTCCGGTCCTCCGGCCGCCGAGGAGGTAGACCGTGCCGAGGGCCAGGACCGGGACGTCAGCGATGGCGCCGAAGAGGTAGAAGATCCGAAACGCGGCCCCCGACCACCCCGCCTGCGCGCCCGCCGCCAACGCCGCCGCGGCGAGGGCGAACATGCCCAGGGCCACGGCCCATGCCAGCTCGTGGCGCCGGCGCCTCGACAGCCAGCGCTCGAGGGTCGAGAGCCCGAACGCCGAGGCGACGAGTGCGGCAGCGACGGCGACGGCGGTCTGGAGCGGATGGTGCATCCCTTCGGGAGGCTATGCCGGGCCGGGCCGGGCGGGGCATGCTCTCCCAGCCACCAGGTGGCGTGGTCGCGGCCGCGGGCCGCCCTGGGCTCTACCGGAGCCCCGTCGGTATCCTGGGAACATGAGGCCCGGTCGCGACATCCCGGAGGCGACGGTCGCGCGGCTGCCGGTCTACCTGCGGGCCCTGCTCGAGGTGGCCGAGGTCAAGACCTCCACCATCTCCTCCGACCGCCTGGCCGACCTCGCCGGTGTGAACGCCTCCAAGGTGCGCAAGGACCTCTCCTACCTCGGCTCCTACGGCACGCGCGGCGTCGGATATGACGTCGAGTACCTGCTGTACCACATCAGCCGGCAGCTGGGCCTGACCCAGGACTGGCCGATCGTCATCGTCGGGGCGGGCAACCTCGGGCGGGCGCTGTTCAACCACAAGGGATTTGCCGAGCGGGGTTTTCGTGTCGTCGCACTCTTCGACGTCGATCCGGCCAAGATCGGCGAGCGGCTCGGCGGCGTCGAGGTCCTCGCCATGGACGAGCTCGACGCGACCGTGCGAGACGCGGGGGTGGCCATCGGGGTCGTCACGACGCCCCCCCAGGTGGCCCAGGAGGTGGCTGATCTCCTCGTCGGCGCCGGTGTGAGCGCCATCTTGAGCTTCGCACCGGCGGTGATCAACGTCCCCGAACACGTGTCGCTGCGCAAGGTGGACCTGTCGATCGAGCTCCAGATCCTGAGCTTCTACCAGCAGCGGGGCACGGTCGGCCTCGTCGGCTCTGCGGGTCGGGCGCGGCCGGGTGCGGACGATCTCGGCGATCTGGGTGGCGCCCTGGCCGGCCTCGGCGGGTAGGCCGGTGCCGATCGACGCCGCGCTCTACCCCGTCAACCTGGTCGTCGCGGGCCGGCGCTGCCTCGTCGTCGGCGGCGGTGCGGTGGCGGCGGCCAAGGCGGCCGGGCTCGTCCGCTGCGGTGCCGACGTCGATGTCGTCGCCGCGGTGATCGGACCCGAGGTGCGGTCCCTCGACGTCACCTGCCACGAGCGTCCCTACCGCGCCGGCGATGTCGCCGGGTACCGTCTCGTCGTGGCTGCGACCGGCGACGCCTCGCTCAACCGGGAGATCTACGAGGAGGCGGACGCGGCCGGGATCTGGGTCAACGCCGCCGACGACCCGGCGTCGTGCAGCTTCGCGCTGCCGGCGGTGGTGCGGCGGGGCCCGATCACCGTTGCCGTCGGCACCGGCGGCCGGAGCCCGGCACTGGCGTCGTGGCTGCGTGCCCGCCTTGACGAGCATTTGGGCCCGGAGTACGAGATCCTGGTGGAGCTGATGACCGACGCCCGCGCACAGGTCAAGGCCGCCGGGAGATCCACCGAGGCGATCGATTGGCGAAAGGCCCTGGATTCGGACATGCTCGATCTGATCAGAGCGGGCCAGGTCAGCCGAGCAAGGGAGCGCCTGCGAGCGTGTCTGTCGTCGTCGTCGGACTGAACCACCGGACCGTCCCGCTCGAGCTCCTCGAGCGGATGACGGTGGCTGATCCCTACCTGCCCAAGGCGCTCCAGGACCTGCTCGGCCGGGAGCACCTCACCGAGGCAGTGGTCCTGTCGACCTGCATGCGCACCGAGATCTACGCCGTGGCGGGCCGGTTCCACGGAGCCATGTCGGACGTGCGCAACTTCCTCGGCGAGTGGAGCGGGACGGAGCCGGACCGCTTCGGCGACTACCTGTACTCCTTCTACGAGGACGGCGCCGTGTCCCACCTCTTCCAGGTGGCGTCAGGGATCGATTCGGCGATCATCGGTGAGGGGGAGATCCTCCACCAGGTGCGCGACGCGTGGGAGCGGGCCCGGCGGGAGGGCTCTGCCGGTCCGATCCTCACGCGCCTGTTCCGCCATGCCATCGAAGTGGGGAAAAGGGCCCGGTCGGAGACGGCCATCTCCCGGGGCACCACGTCGTTGTCGCAGGCCGCCGTGGCCATGGCGTCCGACCGCCTCGGCGACCTGGTCGGGCGCACCATCTTGGTGCTGGGTGCCGGCGAGATGGGCGAGGGGATGGCGCAGGCCCTGGCGGCGGTGCCGAGGATCGGGCGGGTCCTGGTCGCCAACCGGACCTGGACCCGGGCCGCGACCCTCGCCAAGCGCTTCGGGGGCGAACCCCTGGAGCTGAGCGACCTGCCGACCGCGCTCGAAGAGGCCGACGTCCTGCTCACCTCGACGGGCGCGCCGAGCGTGCTCCTCGAAGCCGCCGACCTCGAGGCCGTGCTGCCCTCACGCCACGGGCGCCCGTTGCTCGTCGTGGACATCGCCGTGCCCCGGGATGTCGATCCCGGCGTCGCCAGCCTGCCCAACGTCACCCTGCTCAACATGGACGACCTCAAGGCCTTCGTGGAGGCGCGCATGGCCGAGCGGCGCAAGGAGATCGGCGCGGTCAACCAGATCATCATCGACGAGGTCGGTCGCTTCGACGAGGTCAGCGCGCAGCGGGAGATGGCGCCTCTCGTCGCCGCGCTGCGGGAGCGGGTCGAGACCATCCGTCAGATCGAGCTCGAGCGTCACCGGGTGCGCCTGGGCGAGCTCGGGGACCGCGAGCGCGAGATGGTCGACGCCGTCACCCGAGGGGTCCTGGCCAAGCTGCTGCACGAGCCGACCGTGCAGCTCAAGGACAACGCCGGGACGGCCCGGGGCGACCAGCTGGCCGAGGCCGTCCACATCCTCTTCGATCTCTGAGCCGGGGACATGGCCCGGGAGCGGCTTCGGGTCGCCACGAGGGGCAGCGACCTGGCCCGCTGGCAGGCCTCCTGGGTCGCCCGTCGCCTGGGGGAGGCCCACCCCGGCCTCGACACCGAGCTGGTCCTCGTCGAGACATCGGGCGACCTGCGCCGGGATGTCCCGATCCCCGAGCTCGGCGGCCAGGGCGTCTTCGTCAAGGAGGTCCAGGGCGCCGTGGCCGATGGCCGGGCCGACGTCGCCGTGCACTCGGCCAAGGACCTGCCGTCGGTGGCGACCGCCGGGCTCCACCTGGCGGCGATCCCCGTGCGCGGCGACCCCCGCGACGCGCTGGTCGGTTGCCGGCTGGCCGACCTGCCCGACGGCGGTGTCGTCGCGACCGGATCGGTGCGCCGGCAGGCGCAGCTGGCGGCGCGCCGCCCCGACCTGGTCTTCGTCGGCCTGCGCGGCAACATCGGGACCCGGCTGGCGCGCGCCGACGCCTTCGACGCCATCGTGGTGGCGGCGGCCGCGCTGCACCGCCTGGGGCTGGAGGCCCACATCGCCGAGACGCTCCCGCCCGAGGTGATGCTCCCCCAGGTCGGGCAGGGCGCGCTCGCGGTGGAGTGCCGCAGCGCCGACGCCGCCACCCGGGCGCTGCTGGCCGTGATCGACGACCTCGACGCCCGGGTGGCGGTCGAGGCGGAGCGGGGCTTCCTCGCCCGCCTCGGCGGCGGCTGCGACCTGCCGGTCGGGGCCCACGCGACCGTCGACTCCGACGGGGTCGTGACCATCGAAGGTGTCGTGGCGAGCCACGACGGCCAGCTCGTGCTCCGTCACCGCGGCGAGGGCTCCGCCGACAGCCCCGGCGAGCTCGGTGCGGCGCTTGCCGACCGACTCCTCCACCGCGCCCGCGGGACGTCCCTCCTGGAGGCGCTCGGCGGTGGGGGCCGTCCGACCGCGCCGACGTGACGGTCTACCTGGTCGGCGCCGGACCTGGCGATCCTGGTCTCCTGACCGTGCGGGGCGCCGAGGTCCTCGCCCGCGCCGACGTCGTGGTGCACGACCGCCTGGCCGACCCCCGGGTCCTCGCCCTCGCGCCCGAGGAAGCCGAGCGCATCGACGTGGGCAAGTCACCGGGCGCACCCGTGGCCCAGGCCGCCATCAACCGCCTGCTCGTCGAGCACGGCCGCCGGGCCCGGACGGTGGTCCGCTTGAAGGGTGGCGACCCCTTCGTCTTCGGACGGGGGGGCGAGGAGGCGCTGGCGCTGACCGCCGCCGGCGTCGGCTTCGAGGTCGTGCCCGGCATCACCTCCGCGGTCGCCGTGCCCGCCTACGCAGGGATCCCGGTGACCCATCGGGGCCTGGCCACCTCCTTCACGGTCGTGACGGGTCACCGCCGCGCCGAGCTCGACCGTGACACCGACTGGGACGCCCTTGCCCGGGCGGGGGGCACGATCGTGGTGCTCATGGGAGCCGCCCATCGCGGGGCGATCGCGGACCGGCTGATGGCGGGCGGGCTGGACCCCTCCACCCCGGTGGCCGCGGTGAGCTGGGGCACCCGTCCCGGGCAAAAGACGCTGCGCACCACCCTCGCCGGCCTCGGGGCGGCGCGGACCGACCCGCCGGTCACCATCGTGATCGGTGCCGTCGCCGCACTCGACCTGGCGTGGTACGAGCGGCTCCCGCTCTTCGGCCGCCGGGTGGTCGTGACCCGCGCGGCACCGCAGGCCTCCGAGCTCTCCGATCGCCTGTGCGAGCTCGGTGCCGAGACGATCGAGGTCCCGGCCATCGAGGTGGTGGAACCGACCGATGGTGGCGCCGGGCTGCGCGCCGCGGCCGAGGCGCTCACCGGTGGGGGCTTCGACTGGGTGGTGTTCACCTCCCCGCGGGCGGTCGAGCGCTTCGTCGGCGTGCTGCGCGATGCCCGAGCCTTTGGCTCCACCCGCATCGCCTGCATCGGGCCGGGCACCACGGCCGCACTGGCGGGGCACAACCTGGTCGCCGACCTGGTCCCCGACCGGTTCGTGGCCGAGGCGCTCCTGGCCGCCTTTCCCCCTGGACCGGGGCGGGTGCTGCTGCCCCGCGCCGCGGTTGCCCGCGCCGTGCTCCCCGACGGCCTCACCGCTCGTGGATGGCAGGTGTCGGTCGTGGAGGCGTACCGCACGGCCGCCGCCCAGCCGGCCGCCGACGTCGTCGCCCGCGCGGCGGCTGCCGACGCCATCACCTTCACCTCCTCGTCGACGGTCACCAACTACCTCGCCGTGGCCGGGCGCGACTCGGTACCGGGTTTCGTGGCTTGCATCGGGCCGGTGACGGCGACGACCGCGAGGGAGGCGGGGCTCGTCGTCGACCTCGTCGCCACCGACCACTCCGTGGCGGGGTTGGTCGCGGCGTTGGCCGCAGCCTCGATCCCCGCGTTGGCCGGCCCGCGCGGAGGCGACGATGATGGAGGCTGATCCTTACCGAGGAGTGTTGCCGTGGCCTTCCCAGAGCGCCGCATGCGCCGGATGCGGCGGACGCCGGTGCTGCGCCGCATGGTCGCCGAGACCCGGCTGTCGCCCGACGACCTGATCGCACCGCTGTTCGTCCGGCAAGGGATCAGCGAGCCGTGCCCGATCCCTTCGCTGCCAGGCGTGGTGCAGCACACGCGGGACTCGTTGGTCACCGAGGCGCGGCGGTTGTCATCGCTCGGGGTACCTGCCGCCGTGCTCTTCGGCGTCCCAGCGGCCAAAGACCCCGAGGGCTCCCAGGCGTGGGCACCGGATGGCATCGTGCAGCTCGCCATCGCCGACCTCAAGGCCGACCTCGGCGACTCGTTCGTCGTCATCGCCGATCTCTGCCTCGACGAGTACACCGACCACGGCCATTGCGGCGTGCTGGACGGACGCGGATCGGTCGACAACGACCGAACCGTGGAGCTCTACACCCGGGTCGCGCTGGCACAGGCGGCAGCCGGTGTCGACATCGTCGCACCGTCGGGGATGATGGACGGACAGGTGGCTGCCATCCGGTCCGCGCTGGACGGCGCCGGCTTCGCGGATCTGGCGATCCTCGCCTACGCTGCGAAGTACGCATCGGCGCTCTACGGACCCTTCCGCGACGCGGTGGATGTCACCATCGCAGGTGGCGGTGACCGAAAGGGGTACCAGCAGGACCTCCGCAACCGGCGTGAGGCCCTCACCGAGGTGGCCCTCGACGTGGCCGAGGGCGCCGACATCGTCATGGTGAAACCCGCGGTCACCTACCTCGACGTCATCGCGGCCGTCCGGGCCGCCACGGACCTGCCACTCGCCGCGTACCACGTGAGTGGCGAGTACGCCATGATCAAGGCGGCTGCCGCGCAGGGCTGGATCGACGGCGACGCGGTGGCCCTGGAGCAGCTGACCGCGGTCAAGCGGGCCGGGGCCGACCTCATCCTCACCTACTTCGCCGCCGAGGTGGCCGAGGCGCTCGATGACTGACCGGGTGGTCACCAACGCGGCGTTGTTCGCGCGGGCCCAGCGGGTCATCCCCGGCGGCGTGGACTCGCCGGTGCGCGCGTTTCGCTCCGTCGGCGGGACGCCGTACTTCGTCGCGAGGGGCGAGGGCCCCTACGTGTGGGACGTCGAGGGCCGCCGCTACATCGACTACGTCCAGTCCTACGGCGCGTCGATCCTCGGCCACGCCCACCCCGCAGTCGTCGAGGCGGTCACGCGCGCCGCTGCGCTCGGCACGACCTACGGGGCCCCCACCGAGGGCGAGGTCCTCCTCGCCGAGGAGATCTGCTCGCGCGTCGCGGGCTGCGACCTGGTCCGCCTGGTGTCGAGCGGCACCGAAGCGACGATGTCGGCGGTCCGGGTGGCGCGCGGCGCCACCGGGCGCGACCGGGCCATCATCTTCTCCGGCTGCTATCACGGTCACTCCGACGGCTTGTTGGCCGGTGGCGGCAGCGGGGTCGCGACCCTCGGCCTGCCGGCGAGTGCCGGCGTGCCCCGAGCGTCGGTCGCCGAGACCATGGTCGTGCCCTACAACGTCGTGCCCGCCCTCGACGACGACGTCGCCTGCGTGATCGTCGAGCCGGTGGCCGCCAACATGGGCCTGGTCCCGCCGGCGGCCGGGTTTTTGGCCGGACTGCGCCAGGCGTGCAGCGACGCAGGTGCGGTGTTGATCTTCGACGAGGTCATCACCGGCTTCCGGGTGGGCCGCGGCGGCGCGTCGACCCTGCTCGGTGTGCAGCCGGACCTGTGGTGCTTCGGCAAGGTCATCGGCGGGGGCCTCCCGGTGGGCGCCTTCGGCGGTCGCCGCGACCTCATGGAGCAGCTCGCCCCGATCGGCCCCGTGTACCAAGCGGGCACGCTGTCGGGCAACCCGCTCGCCACCGCCGCGGGCCGCGCCGTGCTCGGTCTCCTCGACGACGCGGCCTACGACGAGCTGTCGCGCATCGGGGCGCGGCTGGCCGAGGCGTTGGCGGCGGCCTTCGCCGAGGCGGGGCTGGTGGCGCAGGTCCCGGTCTTCGGGCCGCTGGTCGGGGTGTTCTTCGCTTCGTCGCCGGTGCTGGACCACGACGGGGCGACCGCATCGGCGGGGACCGGTCGGTATCCGGCCCTCTTCCACACGTTCCTCGACCACGGCGTGGCCATCGCACCGGGCGCCTACGAGGTCCTCTTCCCCTCGCTCGCGCACGCCGAGGCCGACATCGAGCGCACTGCCGTGGTCGCCGCCGACGCCGCGAGGGCGGCCCTGGCGGTCTGACCCCCCCGCCGCCGACACCGCCTCGGGGCGGTACCCGTCAGCCGGGGACGGCGCGGGTGCCGTGGTGGCTCATGTCGCCGACGAGGTCCACCATGGAGTAGTCGCGCGCGCAGTACCTCCACGAACCGCCGACGCGCTCGAAGCGGTCGTGGTAGCGACCGGCGATGATCGGCTGCAGCGCGAAGCCGGGGGTCTGCTGGAACACCGTGTAGTAGGAGCGACAGTTCGCCGTCCCGGCTCCCTCGTCGACCTCGACGATCGGGTTCGTGATGACGTGCTTGGTCCGGGGCGTGCCGTCGTCGTAGCGGACGATGAAGTCCCGCCACAGATCGAGCACGCCGGCCGAGTCGATGGTGCCGTCCCCGTCGCCCGCGAGCACCTTCAGCCGGGCGTGTTCGAACAGCGCGGCTGCGCCTTCGAAGTCGCCGCCGTCGATGCATTCGGCGTAGCGGTACAGCAGGTTGGTGATCTGCGTCTCGCTCGGAACCACGGTCCCCCCTGGATGGGCTCGGCCGGCGATGCTAATCGGGTGGCCGGTCCGGCGGTGCGCCGAGGCCTCGACGCTCAGGCGGCGGCGTGGTCGGGCACGAGCCGGGCGATGGCGGCCACCGCCCGGTAGGCCGCCTCGGCCGGACCGAGCTCGTCGGGGCGCATGAGGTTGGCCATGATCTGCATGATCCACTCCATGAGCGGGCGGCTGCGCATGCCGGTGGACACCAGGAGGCGCATCAGCTCGGGGTGCCCGATGATCTTCACGAAGGCCCGGGCCACCTTGTAGTACAGCCCGTAGGTCTCCTGCAGCCGGGCGGGGTAGGCCTGCAGCGCCATCCCGTCGCCGCAGCGGAGCGCCTCGTGGATGGCGTCGGCCGCCATCCTGCCCGTCTCGTAGGCGTAGGCGATGCCCTCCCCGTTGAAGGGGTTGATCACGCCGCCGGCGTCGCCGACCACCAGGTAGGTCGGTCCTGCGTGGGGTCCGACCGACAGGCCCATGGGGAGGCGGCCGCCTGTCGGCGGGCCGCAGCTCGTCTCCGGCCGCAGGTCCCATGACGCGGGTGCGTACCGGACGAAGCTCTCCATGAGGTGGGTGGTGTTGACCGCCTTCCACTGGTTGAAGGTGCTGAGCAGGCCGATGCCGACGTTGACCCGGCCGTCGCCTACCGGAAAGATCCACCCGTAGCCGGGCAGCACGTTGCCGGCCCGGTCCCGGATGTCGAGCCAGCTCTCGATCCAGGGCTCGTCGTGGCGAGGCGACTCGTAGTACCCGCGGATGGCCATCCCGAGCGGGTAGGCGCGGTTGCGGCTCGTGCCGAGGGAGCGCCCGAAGCGCGAGTTGGCGCCGTCGGCCACCACGACGTAGCGGGCCCGCACCGCCTCGGTCCGCTCGCCGTCGGGCCCCTTGCGCCGGATCACCGCACCGCGGACCAGGCCGCCCTCCACGATCGGGGCCACCGCCTCGCTGGCCTCCCACACCGCGGCGCCGGCCTTGTCGGCCCGCTCGGCCACCAGGGCGTCGAGGTCCTTGCGGGTGATGATGTAGCCGTAGTCGGGCAGCTCGGGGTGCCGCGGCCAGTGCATCTCGATCGTCCGCCCGAAGGCGTGGGAGCGCAGGCCGCTGTAGCGGTGGAAGGTGGATAGCTCGTCGGCCAGGCCCATGTCCTCGAGCTGGCGCACCGAGCGGGGCGTGAGGCCGTCCCCGCAGGTCTTTTCCCTCGGGTAGCGCTTCTTCTCGAGGAGGATCACGTCGTGGCCGGCCTCGGCCAGCCAGTAGGCGCAGGCCGCGCCCGAGGGGCCGCCCCCGACGACGAGGACGTCGGTGGACGCGGTGGTCGCGGCCGCTGCCGGATCGATCACGCGCTCACGAGCTCAGAGCTTCGTCCGCTCGTAGGTGACGACGGCTTCGATCTGGCTCTCCGACAGCGAGCTGGCGAACGCCGGCATGCCGCCCGTCGCCGGGCCGCGCTGGCCGCCGGGTCGGTTGGGGTCGCCGTACTTCTTGCCGGCGAAGGGGGCCGAGCCGGTCTTGACCCAGCTGATCTGGTCGGCGATGTTGGGGAAGGTCAGCACGGACTGGCCGCCGTGGAGGGCCGGCCCGACGCCACCCTCGCCGTTGGCGCCGTGGCAGCCGGAGCACCCCGCCGAGTGGTACACGGTGTTGCCGATCACCAGGGGATCGGTCGAGGTCGCCTTCTGGTGCTTGCCGAAGGCGGCGGGGAAGAGGAACGCCCAGAGGGGGATGGCCACCAGCACCGGCATCACCCACATCGGGATCTTGGACTTGTGCGGGCCCCGAGCCGGCGCGACGTACGTCGGTGCCTCGACGGCCGCCTGCTCGTCGACGATCGGCGTCACCGCCGCGGACCCCGCGGCTTCGACCGCGCCCGTCGCCGCCCGGGCCGGGCGTGCCTCGGGCGCCTCCGCGCCGGCCCCGGCATCCGAACCGCCCGCCTCGTCTCCGCCTCCCCCGCCGAGTGCGGCGCGCCGCTCACGCGACCTGCGCAGGAGGTGCTCGGGGATCTCGGTCAACGCCTACCTCCGACGGGCTCGACCGGGAGGGCAACCCGGCCGGCTGGCTGTGGTCTGCTGGTGCTGCTCGGTCTGGCCTGACGGCCTTCCTGCACTGTAGGTCCGCTCGGCGCGACACAACCAACCACCGCGTCGTCGCGGGACCCACACGAGAAGGCCCAGAAGGCCGATGTGCTGTGGATCCGCTCCAGGTGCTAGAACCGAAACCCGTCAGGAACCATCGGCGGCGTGCCCGCCACCGGTAGCATGTGAGTACGTTCACGAAGTCGGAGTTCGCAGGCCGGAGCACTAGGAGAACGGCTCGAGGTGACCGCTTTCTACACGTCCGTCGTGGTGACGCTGTTGCTCTCGGGGCTCATCGTGCGCGAAGGCAAGCGCCGTCGGCCCGGTACCCGCATGACCTGGGGCGAGGCGTTCGTCGCCGCCCTCTTCGTCACGGGGATGCTGCTGATGATCTACGGCGTCGTGCCCGACCGCTTCCTCAAGTGGGCCGACGGCGAGCTCAAGTGGCGCTCCGACAAGATCGGCATCCCGCTCGGCCCCTTCGGCCACTACCTGCACAGCTGGTTCGGGGTCGGGACCCACAACCTCCTGTGGCACAACGGGATCAAGTTCGGCGGCGGCGGCAAGATCAACTTCACCGCCCAGGACATGCGCGACCTCATCGCCACGGTGATCTACGGGGTCGGCCTCGGAGGCCAGATCGGGATCTGGATCTGGTGGAACGGGCGAGGCAAGAAGGCGGCGCAGAGCGCCATCGAGGCCTCTTCGGCGTACGGGCGCCCGCTCGTGCGGAGCACGTGAGGGACGGCTGAACCATGGCGCGCACCGATGCCAACCCGCCGATGCCGTACTTCCCCGGCGACTACACGCTCACCGAGATCCAGCCCGAGGACCTCTCCAAGGCGGTCAAGCCCAAGCAGTTCCTCCACATCGACCAGTCCGAATGCATCATGTGCGAGGGCTGCGTCGACATCTGCCCGTGGAAGTGCATCCACATGCTCTCGGCCGACACGGTCGCCGAGTCGGTGGACACCGACCAGCCGGGGGTCGACCCCAACGACCACGTGGTCTTCGTGGTGGACGAGGATGTCTGCACCCGCTGCGGGCTCTGCGTCGACCGCTGCCCGACCGGCGTCATCATCATGGGCCGGGCCGGGGTGGCCGCCCGTGACGGCGACCCCCACCAGCGCGACAACAAGCACGGCTATTCGTACGGCATGCGGTTCTAGAGGGAAGGACGACGTTGGCCCGACTCTTCGGCCTCGGCAGGACGGCGCAAGCCAAGGAGCGCAAGGCTCCCGGCGCGGTGGTCTCCGACGGCATCGGCAAGCTGCAGGGATCGCAGTTCTGGACCTCGGTGTTCCGACCCGGGTCCATCTTCCGCAAGGGCTACACCGACAGCCCGCGCAACCGGTCCTACGTGATCATGAACAGCGTGCTGTACCACCTCCACCCGGTCAAGGTGAAGCGGCACGCGGTCAAGGTGAGCTACACGCTCTGCCTCGGCGGGCTGTCGTTCTTCCTGTTCATCCTGCTCACGGTGACGGGCATCTTCCTGATGTTCTTCTACCGCCCCACCGCGGCCAACGCGTGGGGCGACATCAAGGGCCTCCAGACCGCGGTCACCTTCGGCCTCCTCGTGCGCAACATGCACCGATGGGCCGCCCACCTCATGGTCCTGTCGGTGTTCTTGCACATGGCCCGGGTCTTCTACCACGGCGCCTACAAGCCGCCCCGGGAGTTCAACTGGGTGGTCGGCGTCATCCTGCTGACGCTCACCCTGCTGCTCTCCTTCACCGGCTACCTGCTCCCGTGGGACCAGTTGGCGCTGTGGGCGGTCACCGTGGGGACCAACATGATGGGCTACACGCCAGTGTTCGGGAGCCAGGTCCGCTTCGTGCTCCTCGGAGGCACCGAGATCTCCTCTTCGACCTTGTTGCGATGGTATGTCCTCCATGTGTTGATGTTCCCCTTCGTCATCGTCATCTTCATGGCCGTCCACTTCTGGCGGGTCCGCAAGGACGGCGGCATCTCCGGGCCGCTGTGATCGCGTGGACGGAAGGTAGGTAGGCATCCATGGCTGAAGTCCCCGAGCACCTCCTGAAGCGGGCCGCCGAGCGCAAGGCCGCGCTCGAAGCCAAGAAGGCCGCCGAGGCCGGCGGGGCCGTGCCCGGCGCCGAGGCGACAGCACCTGCCGCGGCCACCGCCGGGGCGAGCGCGGACGAGGTCGCCGCGTCCAACGCGGAGGCCGAGCAGACCGGCAAGATCCCGGCCCACCTCCTGGCGCGCAGCCAGGCAGCCAAGGCCAAGGCCTCCGCCGGTGGCGAGGGTGCCGAGGGCGGGGGCACCACGACCGCGACCGCCACCCCGGCGGCGACCGGCGCGGCTGGCGCGGTCCGGGTCACGAGCGCGGCGGCTGCCGGTCCGGGCCTGGTCGGCCCGGCGGGGCACACCCAGCGCCTGCTCACCGTCGTCAAGGCCGGTTCGATCCAGGACGTCAAGGCCACGCCGACCGACAAGGTCAGCGTCTGGCCGCACCTGCTCGTGGTCGAGTTCGTCGCCGCCCTGGCGATGACCGCGTTCTTGCTGGTGTTCTCCACCTTCGTCAACGCCCCGCTTCTCGGGCAGGCCAACTACAACCTCACGCCCAACCCCTCCAAGGCGCCCTGGTACTTCCTCGGCCTCCAGGAGCTGCTCACCATGTTCCACCCCATGGTGGCCGGGGTCATGCTCCCCGGCATGGGCCTCGTCGGCCTCGGGATGGCGGGCTACGTCGACAAGAACCCGAGCAACAAGCCCGAGGACCGCAAGTTCGCCATCGCCCTGTTCACCTTCTTCATGATGTTCTGGGCCGTACTGGTGATCGTGGGCTCCATCTTCCGTGGTGAGGGCCAGAACTTCATCCTTCCGTGGCGCCAGGGCGTCCACGAGATCTTCGACCTGTAGGAGCGGCGCAACACATGAGCACCGGCGCCATCATCGGCATCGCCATCGCTGTGGTCATCGTGCTGGCCGCGGTGTTCCTGGCGGCGACCAGCATCCGCAGGGACCGCTCGTCCGCGGTCGGCGTGTTGTCGCGCGAGACCCGCAAGCGCGATCGCAGCGGTGCCGCGGTCGCCGCGGTCGCCGGCGCCCACGAGGCGCCGCCCACCGGCCGGGAGATCGAGCGCAGTGCCGCCCTCGAGCGCACCCGCGGGGAGCTCGCCGTACCCGCCCGGGGTGGCCCGCCGGCCCAGGTCGGGCCGGTCGACCCCGAGTCCTACGGGCAGAGCCGCCGCCAGTTCCTCAACCGGGGCATCGTGGGCCTGATGGTCGTGAGCATCTCGGGCTTCGGCGCATCGGTCATCGCCTTCCTGTGGCCCACGGTCTCGGGGGGCTTCGGATCCAAGATCACCGCCGGAACGGTCGGCGACGTGCAGAAGGCCCTCGCCACCAAGCAGCCGTTCTACAACCCTCAGGGCCGCTTCTACATCAACCCCTACCCGACGGATCCGGCCACCATCGCCAAGGCGAAAAAGGCCTACACCGACGCCCTCGTGGCCGGCATGGAGCTCGGTTACGTGGCGCTGTACCAGAAGTGCGTGCACCTCGGCTGCCGGGTGCCGTGGTGCACGAGCTCGCAATGGTTCGAGTGCCCCTGCCACGGCTCCAAGTACAACCGGGTGGGGGAAAAGAAGGGCGGCCCCGCGCCCCGCGGCCTCGATCGTTTCGCCATCAGCGTGTCCAACGGCAACATCGTCGTCGACACCAAGACCGTCTACGTCGGGCCGCCGATCGGGACCAACACGACCGGCCAGGGCCAGGACGGCCCGCACTGCGCGTGAGCCCGTCCCCGACCTCCAGGTGCCTGGTCTGGCGCCGAGGGTGCACCGCTCGGCAGGATGTGGCTGCCATGGTTGTGCCCGTGCCGTCCCCAACCGATTCCAACCCGGGTGAGGCCCGATGATCGTCGCCGTCTCCAGCCCCCAGAAGCTCGGCATGGTCGTCGCCGTCGCGCTGGTGGTGGGCTGGGCCATCTTCATCCTGGCCCACCTCAGGCGCAGCGGGGTCCGGCCGGGCAGCGAGCGGGAGACCGCCCCCAACCGCAAGCCGTTGCCAGCCGATGACGAGCTCGAAGGTCCCCGTCTGGAGCGGGTCCTGGTGGTCGCCATCGTGCTCCTGGTCGTCATCGCCATCGGGCTGCCGCTGTACTGGACCAAGGAGCCCACCCGCGAGAAGCAGTCCAACCGGGGCTTCGACAACCGGGCGGTCGAAGCGGGCTTCTCGCTGTTCCAGCC
>Ga0209698_10003998_pt1 | contig 16282 bp, 12 predicted proteins | sample LitLauG_LLR_2012_FD_187203 | JGI IMG/M metagenome (GOLD analysis project Ga0209698, IMG submission 187203) | Freshwater sediment microbial communities from Pennsylvania, USA - Little Laurel Run_MetaG_LLR_2012 (SPAdes) (version 2) | ecosystem: Environmental > Aquatic > Freshwater > Creek >...
GTGGGATTCGACCAGATGTCCCGCGGCAGCGTGCGCAGCGGCGGCGGTCTGGCGCCGTCGCGGTACACCGAGAAACGGCCGCTCCACGATCCGGAGCACGTGGATATCGACTGGCCCAACGCGCATGTCCAGTACGGTACGGCCGCTGCGGTTCCGGCGCCGGCCGAGGGCGCGCAGGACCGGCTCAGCCTGCAGTTTGAACTGGGCGCTCTTTATCGCGAACACCCCGAGCGTTTTGGCGCAGGCGCCGTTTTCGCGGTGCAACTGGTAGGCACGCACTCGATAGACGACTGGAAGTATGTATCGGCCGGCGAGGAAGACGTTGTGACAGGCCGCGGGACCGTCAAAGCCGTGCACCTGTCCGCGCGCCGCCCCGTTCGCGACACCGAGGAAACGATGGACCTCTGGCTGGCGGCCGATCTGCACCAGTTGCCCGTGCGGATCCGCATGGTCGATCGCAATCATGCGGTCATCGATTCCGTGCTGCAAAGCGTGCAGTTCCCTTAATCTGCCCAGGAAGCAGCCATCATGTTCGACATCCGCAGAATCGAGGTTCATTCGGTCAAGGACTTCGTCCGCGAATACCTGATGATTGTCCTGGGCATACTCACGGCGCTGGGTCTTGAGCATCTCGCCACCGAGCGGCACCACCACCATGAGGCCGAAGAAGCGCGCCAGCGCATCGTCGCGGAACTGCGCACGAACCTGGCGGAAGTGCGCAACGTCCAGGTGGTGAATCTGGAGCGCATGAAGCCGCTGAAAGCGCTCGGCGATGAATTGCGGGAGGAGATCCGCTCCGGCGTATCCCGGCAGGAAGTCAACCGGCGCGTCAATACGGCGGCGCACGGCCAGCTGAAGGTGGGTTTCGTCCTGCCGACACTGCGGCGCGAGGCCTGGGATGTCGTCGTCGCCAACCAGTCTGCGAGCTATATAGAGCCGGACGCGCTGCTGCGCTATTCCGCCGCCTACGCGACCCTGCGCGATGTCAGCACCCTTTTGCAGGGAGCGACCAGTCTCGTCAACCAGCCGCACATGCTCGATGTTTTCGCCGATCTCAGCCTGGAGCGCGCCGACCCCGTTGACCTCGTGAAGGTTGTCGGCCAGATCCTGTACACCATCAGCGCCGCGCAGGGAAATATGCGCGAATTGCAGACCGCGCTGGAAACATCGCTGGCGGCCGAGGGCGATACGGTGCCAGCATCCGCCGCTGGGCCGGCCGCCGCGCCGGCCCCTAAGCCGACCATTGCCGCTCCGGCCGCGGGCGGTTGAACCCCCGGCTGCGCAGGACCGCCGCTCAACGCCGTGCCTTGTGGAATGCTAGCGCGCTGCGACTACGATGCCGGGGCCTGTGGGCATTACGCCCGCCGGCCTCGCAGCGGCCTGCGCAGCCCACTCCTGCCGCCATTGGGCCAGTTGCGGCCGCACCCGCTCCAGGCTGCGCAGCTTCACATGCCCGAACCCGCGGATTTCGTCGGGAAAGCTGGCGAGTCGGATCGCCAGCGTGTGGTTGCCGGGCGTCAGACCGCCGCACACCTGCGCCACGATTTCCTCGTACTCCCGTAGCAGTTCACGTTCGGCCTTGCGTTCGGCCGTGTACCCAAACGGGTCGAACGGCGTGCCGCGCAGGAACCGCAGCTGAGCGAGCACGGCGAAGATTCCTCCCATCCAGGAACCGAACTGCATCTTGCGCGGCAGACCAGAAACCGGATCGCGCCGCGACAGCAGTGGTGGCGCCAAGTGGAAACGCAGCCGATAGCGGCCCGTGTAGCGCGCCGCGATGCCAGCGTGAAACGCCGGATCGCGGTGCAGGCGCGCCACTTCGTATTCGTCCTTGACCGCCAGCAACTTGAAATAGTTGCGCGCCACGGCGCTTGCCAGGGGAAGGTCGCCGTCGCCGGCTGCAGCCACACGGGAGCGCTCTGCCTGCGCCACCCGCTCGACGAGTTGTCCATAGCGCTGTGCCAGCGCGGGACCCTGGTAGGCCGTAAGGAAGCGCGCGCGCACCGCGACGAGCTCGCCGGGCGTGCGGGCGGGCGCCACCGGTACGCCCGTGCGTCCCTGGGCGGCCGCAGCTGCCCGCGCCACGGCCGCGGCATCGTGTACAGCCGCGCGGCCCCATTCGAAGGCCCGCTTGTTGGCCTCGACCGCCACGCCGTTGAGCTCGATGGCGCGCAGCAGGCTGTCATGGCGCAGCGGAATCCAGCCTTTTTGCCAGGCGGCGCCCAGCATCATCGGGTTCGAGTACAGGGCGTCGCCGAGCAGCTCCGTCGCCACGGAATCCGCCGCCAGGAAGGCGCAGTCCCCATCCTGCCCCAGCGAGTCGCGGATCTGTTGTGCGAGACCGGCCGAGGGAAAACGCCAATCGCGCTCGCGCAGTGCGGTAGCGGTAGGCGTTTCTGCCGTATTGAGCAGGGCGCGCGTGCGGCCGCGCTGCAGCTTGCCCAGAACCTCCGCACCGGTGCTGACGACCAAATCGCAGCCCAGCAGCAGATCCGCTTCGCCCATCGCGATGCGGGTGGCGTACAGGCGATCCGGACTGGCAGCGATCTGGACATGCGAAAGCACCGCACCGCCTTTTTGCGCGAGGCCGGCCATGTCCAGCACCGAGACGCCCCGCCCTTCGAGGTGCGCTGCCATACCGAGCAGCTGACCTATCGTGACGACACCGGTGCCACCGATCCCCGCGACGATGATGCTGGTGTTGCGGCTGTCGGTGGTTGCCGGCACGATCGGAAGGGGCACCTCCGGAAGCGCAGCGCGGCTGGGAACGGGCGCGCGCAGTTCGCCGCCCTCGATGGTCACGAAGCTGGGACAAAAGCCGTCGGTGCAGGACATGTCCTTGTTGCAGGACGACTGGTTGATGCGCCGCTTGCGGCCGAACTCGGTGTCGACGGGCTCGACCGAAAGACAGTTGGATGCGACCCCGCAGTCGCCACAACCCTCGCAGATGAGTTCGTTGATCACCACGCGGCGGCGTGGATCGGCAACCAGCCCGCGCTTGCGCCGCCGGCGTAGTTCGGCGGCGCAGGTCTGGTCGAATATCAGCGCCGACACGCCGTTGAACGCACGCAGATCCACCTGGACGGCCTCGAAACGCTCGCGCGGCTCGACCTGCACGCCGGGCGCGAAGATGTCGCCGTAAGCGTATTTCCCGGGATCCTGGGTGACCACCACGATGCGCTGCACGCCCTCGGCGGCGAGCTGGCGCGTGATCTGCGGCACGGTGAGGGTGCCGTCGACCGGTTGCCCGCCGGTCATGGCCACGGCGTCGTTGTAGAGAATCTTGTACGTGATCGCCACGCCCGCGGACACGGCCGCCCGGATGGCCAGGCTGCCGGAATGAAAGTAGGTGCCGTCGCCCAGGTTGGCGAAGATGTGCTTTTCGTTCGTGAAGGGCGCGTGGCCGATCCAGGGCACGCCCTCGCCCCCCATCTGGCTGAAGGTAGCGGTGCCGCGATCCATCCAGGTGACCATGTAATGGCAGCCGATACCCGCCACGGCTCGTGATCCGTCGGGGACCTTCGTCGAGGTGTTGTGGGGGCAACCCGAGCAAAAATGCGGCGCGCGCTCGGTGACCACGCGCGGCACGGCCAGCGCGCGCTCCTTGGCATCGATGACCGCGATGCGGGCATCGATACGCGCCCGCACTGCCGGGGGTAGCTCGAGCTTGCCGATGCGCGCCGCGATGGCCTTGGCCACGATGGCGGGGGAGAACTCGTAGTGGGCCGGCAATATCCAGTTGCCCTGCGGCACCGACCATTCGCCGCCATCCTTCTGGTCGAACTTGCCGATCACGCGCGGAATCTGCTTGCCGCTGCCCAGCCACTGGAACAACTCTTCCTTGAGCTGGTATTCGATGACCTGGCGCTTTTCCTCGATGACGAGGATCTCGGTGAGTCCCTCGGCGAACGCGCCGATGGCGTGCGGCTCCAGCGGCCAGGGCATGGCGCACTTGAACACGCGTATGCCCACCTGCCGGCACGTCGCCTCGTCGAGCCCCAGGTCCATCAGGGCCTGGCGCGTGTCCAGATAGGCCTTGCCGCTGGCCACGATACCGAAGCGCGCATGGGGCGCGTCGATGACCGTGGCGTTGAGCCGGTTGGCTCGGCAGTAGGCCAGCACGGCGTAGAGCTTGTAATCGAGCAGCCGCGCTTCCATTTGCAGCGGCGTGTCCGGCCAGCGGATGTTGAGGCCACCGGCCGGCATGCGAAAGTCGGTGGGAAGCTGGATGTCGACACGGTCCGGGTCGATGATGACGGAGGATGCCGCCTCGACAACCTCGGTGACGCACTTGAATCCCACCCATACGCCGGCATAGCGGCTCATGGCAAAGGCGTGCAGTCCCAGGTCGAGGTATTCCTGCACGGTGCTGGGGAACAGCATCGGGATCATGCAGGCTTTGAGCAGGTGATCGGACTGATGGGGCAGGGTGGAGCTTTTTGCCCCGTGGTCGTCGCCGCAGGCGACAAGCACGCCACCCAGCGGACTGGTGCCGGCGGCGTTGGCGTGCTTGAAGACATCGCCGCAACGGTCGGCCCCCGGTCCCTTGCCGTACCACATGCCAAAGACGCCGTCGTAGCGTGCGCCGCTGAACATGTTCACCTGCTGGGTGCCCCATACGGCCGTGGCGGCAAGATCTTCGTTGATGCCCGGCTCGAACTTGACGTGGTTTTTCTCGAGGTGGCGCTTGGCGCGCCATGCGGTCTGGTCCACGCTGCCCAGCGGAGAGCCCCGGTACCCGGAGAGAAAGCCTGCCGTGTTGTGACCCGCCAGGGCGTCACGCTGGCGCTGCAGCATGAGCAGGCGGACCAGCGCCTGCGTGCCATTGAGGTAAACCCGGCCGCGCTCCACGGTCCATTTGTCGTCCAGGGTAGCGGTGGCGAGCGGATGCCGCAGGGCATCGGGCAGTGGTGCGTTCATCGAAATACCCTGTACCAAAAATCGTGTCTTTGGAGGCACGCCGCAGGGCTGTTGGCCTTGGCATGCACGGCTGGTGCCGCGGGGCGACAGTCTTATGGACTGGGCCGCTGCGGCGCTTTCGCGAAGCGCAGAGGATACTCCCGGGAGGCGCTCTGGAGTGTTTTTCCAGGCGCGTCAGATGCGCCGCCAGACACTCGCCAGCCACGGTTGTTGCTCCCGCGGCAGGCCTTGGGGGCGGAAGTAATGCTCGAGCTCGATGAAGCCCGCGGCCAGCAGGTACCGGCGCCATGCGGCGAGGTCGTGATAAACCCCGTAGCGCCCACCGTTCCAGCCTTCTTCGTTATCGCCGCGCGGGTTGGAACTGAAAAGCACGCCGTCGGCCTTCAGTGCCGCATGCAGTTGCGCGAGCACACGGGGTAATTCCCGGCTGGGCACATGGAATAGGGAGGCATTGGCAAACACGCCGTCAAAGCGCGCCTGCGGCAGCTGGAGGTGCAGGAAGTCCTGCTCCCAGACTTCACAGCCCGAATCGGCGCGTGCCATGTTGGCAAAGGCGGGCAGGCCTTCGACGCCGACCGCGATGTGGCCCAGCGCCGTGAATGCGCGCAGGTCACGGCCGGGGCCGCAGCCCAGGTCGAGAATCTGCAAGGGCGCAGTGCCATGGATGTGGCGCAGCAGCGCCGCTATGTTCTGGCGGACATCGTGGTCGCGGGTGCCGGCGCGAAATTCCTCGGCCCGGGCGCCGTAGTGGGCCAGGGTGCGGGTGGTGATGTCTTCCGGTGTTTCGTGTTGTGAATTCATGAAGGGGTAGCGCGATTGGCCCGCAAGGGCGACCACCACGTCGCCGGAACCGGCAGGGCACACCCGCCACACGCCCGCGAGAGCCCGTGCGTCACCTTGCCAGCTGGTTGATCTCGATGATCGGCATCAGCACCGCCAGAACGATCAGCAGCACCACAAACCCCATCGTCAGAATGAGTGCCGGCTCCAGCAACGACGTGAGCAGCAGCGCGCGGCGCTCGGCCTCGCGTGCATGCATGTCAGCGGCCCGGCCCAGCATCTCCGGCAGCTTGCCGGTGGCCTCGCCCGAGCCGATGAGGTGGATAAGCACCGGCGGAAAGAGGCGCAGCCGCCCAGCCTTGGAGCGATCGTCATCCTCGGCACGCAGGGCGCGCGACAAGGACGCGCCCTCGCGCACACGCTGCGTGGCATCGACCACGCGGCTCTGCAGGGCCATGTTGGTGACAGTTTCGCCGGCGGCCTGCAGGGCGCGCAGCATGGGAACGCCCGATCCGACCAGTATGGCCAGCGTGCTGGCAAAGCGCGCCGTGTTGACCGAGCGCGATAGCGCGCCGACGATGGGTAGCTGCAGCACCTGGCGGTGCCACCGCAGGCGCAGCGCATCGATGAGCAAGGCACGATGGACGACGTAACCCACGGCCGCACCGCCCACCAGCAGTATCCAGCCGTACCCGCGCAGGAAAGCGGAAATGGCGATCATCACCTGCGTGATGAGCGGTAGCGCCTGCTTGGTCTGGGCAAACACCTGCACCACCTGCGGGATCACGTACGTGAGCAGGAAGATCACCACCAGCAGTGCCACGGTGGTGAGGATGATCGGGTAGACGAAGGCCAGAGTGATCTTCTGCTGGAGCCGGGCGCGCTCTTCGATGAAGTCGGCGAGGCTGCCCAGCACCGAGCCCAATTTGCCCGATTCCTCGCCGGCAGCAATAAGGGCGCGGTACATCGCCGGGAACTGGCGGGGATGCCGCGCCAGCGCGTTGGAGAGCGACATGCCGCCGCGCACTTCGCCACGGACCGAAGCCATCATCTCGCGCATGGACTGCTGTTCGCTTTGCTCGACCAGCACGTTGAGTGCGTCGGCGATGGGCAGTGCCGCGGCCAGCAGGCTGGCGAACTGGCGCGTCAGTACCGCCAGCTCGGTCTGCGACAGGCGCCGCCCGCGCAAGGCACCCGGCCGGCGCCGCATCGCATCGGACTCCACGGCCTCGACCGACAGTGGCACCAGACCCTGGTTGCGCAGCATCTGGCGCGCGAGCCGCGCGCTGTCGGCTTCGAGCACGCCCACCTGGTCCTTGCCCAGGGCGTCGGCGGCGGAGTAGCGAAAGGCGGTCAAGCGGGGGTCAGTCCCGCGTAACGCGCAGGATCTCTTCCATGGAGGTGACACCGGTGGAGTACCAGCGCATGGCATCGGCGCGCAGCGGCAGCATGCCGGCGGCTTCCGCCGTGCGGCGGATTTCCTGTTCATTCGCGGCGCCATGGATGAGCGACCGTATGGCGTCGTCCACCGGCAGCAACTCGTAGATGCCGGTGCGGCCGCTGTAGCCGGTGCCGTTGCACCGAGCGCACCCGACGGGCTGGAATCCGCCGCCCGAAGCATCGGGCTTGCGGCAATGCGGGCAGAGCTTGCGCACCAGGCGCTGCGCAAGAACGCCGAGCAGGGAAGACGACAGCAGGAAGGGTTCGATTCCCATGTCGATGAGCCGCGTCACGGCCGTGGCGGCATCGTTGGTGTGCAGCGTTGCCAGCACCAGGTGGCCGGTGAGCGAAGCCTGCACGGCGATCTGTGCCGTCTCGAGATCGCGGATCTCGCCGATCATGATCACGTCGGGGTCCTGCCGCAGTATGGAGCGCAGTGCCCGCGCGAAATTCATGTCGATCTTGGCATTGACCTGGGTCTGGCCCACCCCGGGCAGGTCGTATTCGATGGGGTCCTCGACCGTCATGATGTTGGTCGTGGCGTGGTCCAGCCGCCGCATCGCCGCATACAGCGTGGTCGACTTGCCCGAACCGGTGGGCCCCGTGACCAGCAGGATGCCGTGCGGCTGGTGGAAGAGGCCGTCGAATATCCCCAAGGTGCGGTCCGACATGCCCAGCGTGGTGAGGTCGATGCGTGTCAGGTCCTTTTCCAGCAGCCGCAGCACGACGCGTTCGCCATGGCCGGTGGGCAGCGTGGAGACCCGCACGTCGATGGCGCGGCCACCCACGCGCAGCGTGATGCGCCCGTCCTGCGGCAGGCGCTTTTCGGCGATATCCATGGCCGCCATGATCTTGATGCGCGAAACCAGGGCGGCGTGCAGTGCCCGCTTGGGCCGGACGATGTCGCGCAGGGTACCGTCCACCCGGAATCGCACCAGCGAGGATTGCTCAAAGGCTTCGAGGTGGATGTCGGATGCGCCGTCGCGCGCCGCGTGCGTGAGCAGGGCATTGATCATCCGGATGATCGGCGCGTCGTCCTCGGTTTCGAGCAGGTCCTCGATGTCGGGAACGTCCTGCATCATGCGGGTGATGTCGATCTCCCCCTCGATGTCGCCGACGATCTGCTGGGCGGAATCCTCGGGGCGCGAGTAGGTCTGCGCGATGGCCTCGGCCAGCACCTGGGCATCGACGATGCTGGGTCTGACTTTTCCGGGGAAAGCGCGCATCACCTCGTTGAGGGCGTCGATGCCGGTGGACTCCGTTATCCAGACCTCGGCCTCGTGATCGCTGTGCGGCTTGAGCAATATGGCGTTGTCCCGCGCGAAGGCGTAGGGCACGTACTGCTGGGCGCTGCTCATGGTGCCTTGGGCGGATTGTCACGCAGCAGGACAGGCGCGTAACCCATGCCGCGCAGCAGCGCCACGGTGTCCTCGATGCTGCGCTCACCACGATCGACCACGATGCGCAGTTGCGTGCTGGCGGCGCCCTGCGCCGCCACGGGCTCCCAGCGCGTCATCACGCCGCCGTTGCGCAGCTGCCTTTGCAGCTGCTGTGCCTCGACGGTGGTGTCGACAACCGCCACCGAGATGCGCGCGTCCTGCGGTACCGCTGCAGCGGCAGCGGAATCGGCGGGCGAGGGCGGCAGCGGCGGAATGGTCAGCGGCATGTCCTTTAGCACCAGGTTGCTCTGCGGTGCCGCATTGGTCAGCTCGTTGCGGACATAGGCATAACGGTCCACGGTGAGCACGTGCGAGGCAGCCTCGTCGCGCACCACGGTCGGCCGCAGGAAAACCATGGTCTGCGTCTTGGTGTGCTGGCGCGAGTCGTAGCGGAACAACTGGCCCAGCCAGGGGATGTCGCCCAGGAGGGGCACCTTGTTCTGGGTTTCGTTGACCTGATTCTGGATCATGCCGCTGATGACCACGAAGTTTCCGTCCTCGACGATGACGTTGGTCTCGAAGCTGCGCTTGTTGAGGGTGGGGTTGGTCGGATCGGTTCCGGGGGACAGCGAGGAATCCTCAATGTAGATCGTCAGGCGCACGGTACCGCCTTCGGAAATCTGCGGCTTGACGCGCAGCTGCAGGCCGATGTCATGGCGCTCGAAGGTCTGGAAGGGCGATACGGTGGCCGTGGAGTTGGTCGACGAATACGAGCCGGTGACAAAACCTACGTTCTGGCCGACCAGGAACTTGCCTTCCTCGTTGTCGAGGGTCTGGATGTTGGGCCGGGAGAGGATATTGGCATTGACCTTGGTCTCCAGCGCCCGGGCGAGCACGGAAATGTTGGTCACCGAGCCCAGCCCGGGAATGTTGATGGTGCCCTTGACCACGCCAATATTGAGACCCTGGCCCAGCGAGCCGATGCTGCTCGCCGCGCCGATGATGTTCTGCGTGCCGGAGGTGCCGCTGGTGCCGAAATTGGTGCCGCCGATCACATTGGTGCCGCTGCTGTTCAGGCCGTTGAGGTCCTGCCACTGGATGCCGAACTCCTGGGTATTGTCGGCGTTGATTTCCGCGACCAGAGATTCGATCAGCACCTGCGCCGGGCGCACGTCGAGCTTGTCGACGATGGCGCGGATATTGCGGAACACGGTCTCGGGCGCCGAAATGATGAGCGAGTTGGTGGCGGGGTCGGCCTGGATCATGCCGGCCAGGCCGTTGCGGTCGCCGCCACCGCCTGCGGAGTTCGTGGAGGTGGTGGTCGTGGTGTTGGAGCCGCCACCCGCGCCGTTCAGTCCGCCCGTGTTGGAAGAGCCGAAAGCACTGTTACCCGTTGCGCCGCCGCCGGCGCTGCCCATGCCGGAGAGCCCGCCGCCCGACGTTCCGGAGCCCCCGGACGACAGGCTTGCCGTGCCGCCGGCCTGCGCGATGAAGGTGGGGTCGGACGACAGTACGGCGCGCAGCAAGGGCGCAAGCTTGGTCGATTGTGCGTTGCGCAGGTAGATCACATTGATATTGCCCGGCGTGGCGCTCGGCTGGTCGAAGCGCTCGATGAGCGACTTGGCCTGCTCCAGCCGCGCATGACTGGCTGCGCGCAGGATGAGGCTGTTACTGCGCGCCTCGGCCTGCACCAGCACCCGCTGGCCCGAGTCCACGCCCTGGCCGCCGGTGCGCGAGCCTTCGTCGAGGACCTTGTTGACGATGCCCGCGATGTCCGATGCCAGTCCGTATTTGACCGGCAGCACCACCACCTCGGAGGTTGCCGGGGAGTCGATGTCCTCGATGATGCGGGCCAGGCGGCGCAGGTTGTCCGCGTAATCCGTGATGACCAGTGTGTTGTTGGCGGCGTACGCGGCGATGGTGTTGTTGGGAGCGATGAGCGGACGCAGCACCGGCACGAGGTTGCTCGCCGATTCGTATTGCAGGCGGAACACCTGCGTGACGACCTGGTCGCCGCGCGGCATCGCCGCCGCCGGCGGTGTGACGCGGCCGCCCTGCAACTTGGCGTCCGCCTCTAGCAGAACGCGCGCCACGCCACCGGCATCAGCCGATTCCACCAGCGTATAGCCCTGCAGGCGCAGCGCCGATAGCAGTTCCTCGTATGCCTGGCGCCGCGAGACCGGCCGCTCGGTCACGAGGGTCATGGTGCCCTTGACCCGCGGGTCGATGACGAAAGTACGGCCGGTGAACTGGCCGATGGCCCGCACCACGGCCTCGATGTCCGCGTTGACGAAGTTGAGCGTGACGCTGTCGTCGGACCCATGGCTGACCGCGGCGGTCTTGGCAGGGTCGGCGGCGGGGGCCGCAGTGGCCGGGAACGGCCGGTCGCGGTTCATGGGATCGGCCGATGCGCTGCCGGGCATCAGCACGGCGGCACCGGCGGTGAAGAGGCCGGCCACGATGCCAGCGAGGGAGCCGGAGGCAGCGCGGCGCGGTAAGGCTAGGCCATTGCTCATTTGTCAGGTTCCGAAATTCAAGATGGCGCCGTCACCGTCGCGCCGGCCGAGCAGGGAGATTAGCCCGGATAGTTGGGTTGCCGTTGCTTCGTCGGTTCCGGGCAGGACACGGGCACTGCCCCGGAAACGCAGCTGGTTGCCTGCTGCGATTGTGCCATTGCCCGTCATTTCCATGGGTCCGGAGAGCGTCTCCAGGTGCAGCGTCGCGCCGTCAAAGACACCATCGGTAACAAATCGGTAATGGCCAAATGGCACCACCGGACTGAGGCGGCTGGACGCGTCCGTCCACTCGCCGCGCAGCGCCCCGCGCAGGGCGCCGTCCTGCACGTGCAGGGTGTCCCACTCCAGTTGCAGGGCGCCGCCCGGCTGTATGGTGTTCCAGGGCGCACCGAGGCCCTGCAGCACTGTCGCGGGCAAGTGCAAGCGGTCCGGGTCCACTACTGCCGAGGCGCGGTCCATGCGCAGCGCGAGCGGGCTATCGAGCACCGCCGGATCGGTGAGCGTGAGGTCCACGGATCCGAGCAGCAGCCGGCTCGCCGCAAGGTGCCAGGCGAGTCGGCCTGGCAACTGCGTTGCGGGCAAGCCCGCAGTGCCAGCGGTAAGGATGATGTCGGCCTGCCCGTCCCATATCGTGCCGGCGGGGTCACCCAGCGTCACGCGTCCTTCGGTCCACTTGCCCAGCGCGTGCCCCGCCAGGCTTGCGGGCGCCATGGCAATCACCACGATTGCCACGCTGATGGCGGCCACGGCGCCTATGGCGAGAACTCGTTTCATGGCGTGCTGCTGCCGGTCCTGCAAGGCCGGATGCGGTGGTTCAAGCGCATAAGGGTGGCATCGCTGCGGGCAAAATGCGCTAGGCGCGGGGCAGCCGCAGCGTCAGTTCGATATCCGTATTGCCCGGGGTCGCTGCAGCTTTCACGGTGACGGTGACGGCGTGCACGCCCAGGGTTTTTTCCGCCGAAGCCAGCCAGGTGACCCATTTGCCGTAGGGAACATCGACGAAGCTCAAGTGCAGATCGCCATTGGGCGCAGGCACGTTGTGGGCGGCCTGCAGGCCGGCCGAAGCAAGTGAAGTGCCCACGGCCGCGCGCGCATCGGCCAATCCCGGCGCACCCACCGGCGGCATGCTGCGCAGGTTTTTCGCCTCGGCGACCAGCGTCTCGAGCTCGGCAGCCTGGGCGCGCGTCTGCGGCAGCAGCCGTTGCAGGCGGTCAATGCCGTTTACCGCAGGCGCAATCAGCGCGAAGTAAAGGATCAGGCCGGCCAGGAACAATCCACCCAGAGTGAGGATCCGGCGTTCGCGGGGCGCGCGCTCGGACCAGAACTGCCGGAACTGCTGTAGAGCGTCCATGGTCATTTCCTCAGCGGTGTCAGGCGTGCCGAGCCATCGGCGTCGAAATTCACCGTCAGCCCCATCGCGGGCGCGCGCGCCTGCAAGGCATTGCGCAGTGCCGGATCATCCCCGCTGCCGGGCTTGAAGCGAACCCGGTAGACGCTGTCGCTGTAGTCAATCCCCGCCACAATGCCTACGGGCGCCGTCGCGAACAGCTGCAAGGCCTGGGTGTCGAGTACCGAAAAATCGTCGGCGGACGGCCGGCCGGCCCGGGCACGCAGCAGGGCCACCGAGCGGCGTGCCTGCTCGAGCAGATAGGCGTCCGGTTCGTTGGGGAATCCGTCTTTAAAGACGCGGTGCATGGACGCCCGCTGATCCTGGAAACGACCGTCGAGCTGGAGCCAGTAGGCATTGAGGCCGCCGATGGCGATGGCAGCACATACGGCCATCCAGGCCAGCGGGGCCTTCCACGCGCCGTCGCGCGTCAACCGCGACAGCAGGCGGCCGGAGAATCCGAAACCGCCGCTGGTCACGAAAGCACCCTGCAGCAGGTTGACGGCTCCCGCCGCCGCGCGTGGGTCGGCCGCGGCCCCGGCGCGCGCGATCACGAGCTGCGGTGCTGCCGCAGCAAGCGCCGCGCAAAGATCGGCAAGGCCTGCGTCCTCCAGGTCCTTGGGGGTTCCGAACAGCATCAGCCGCCCGATGGAGAACTGGCGGATGGCGAGCGCCAAGGTTCCCAGCGCGCTCGCGTCCGCATCAAAAACGTAGCCCTGGTCCTGCGCGGTGCGCAGCAGGCCCTTGCCCGCGGCAATCCGCGCGCTGAATACGCCCTCCGCCGGGGCGGGTACGACATAGAGCTCACTGTAGGCGGCCCGGGCAAGCAGCTGGGATTGCGCGAAGGCTTCGATGGTCCGCGACAGCGTTGCCCGATCGATCGCCGCGACCGACAGCAGGCTTTCGCCGGGACTCATGTCGCCAGCACCGGTGCGCCCCGCGGCAGCGGGCGCGGGCGCCGATGCGAAGTGGCAGTCGGCCGGGTCGGACAGCATCCGGTCCTCGAGCAGGTTGGGCAGCGCCTGGCGCAGTCGCGCCTCGCCGAGCGCCGGCGCCGCGATCGTGGCGGTGTAGACGTCCAGGCCGTCGAAGACCAGATCGAGCGCGCGCGCGCGCGGCAGGCTGCCAATGGCCGCCGTGCCAGCCTGCTGCGTTCCGTCCGCCTCCATGGCGAGATAGTCCACGATAGTGGCGGGACCGGGAGCGGACCGGGCACCGCCCGCCCAGTTGCGCCGCGCCGGCACGAAGACGAGCAGTTGCTGGGCCACTGCGCGCGTTGTTGTCACAGCCTTCATGGTTCCCGCTCCCAAAGCACGTCTACGCCACCCTGTGCACCCGTACCCGAGCGACGCACGAGCGCCTGCATGGTCGTTGCCGCGCGATCCAGTCGCACCGTGCCGTGAACGATAAAGTATTGCGAGTTCGTCGATATTCCGGCCACCGATATGACGCCGCCACGGCCGTGCAGGCGGTTCTGGATGTCGCCGACACTGAGAAAATAGGCGCGGTCGCGCTCGGCCGCGAGTGCATTGGCGTCACCCAGGGAAAGCTCAGGTATCACGGCTGCCATGATCTCGGGGCCCGCTGTATTGAAGTTGACCGGCGTGCCGGTCTGGTCGAGCAGTATGACGAAGTGCGCCAGGGTATGGGCGGTTGCCGGGTCGATGCCGGGAATTCCCGCCAGGTCATCTGGGAATACCGGCGGTATGGGCCGGTTGGCGCCTGTGTTCGAAGTCGCGCTGCCGTTGTTGCCACCGTTGTTTCCGCCGCTGCCGCCACCGGCACCGGCTGGCGGTAGTGCCGCCGTGCCGGGCGGTATCCCCGCGTAGGCCTGCGCCATGTAGAGCGCCACCAGGCGCGCCGTGCCGCCGGGCGCGCCGAGCAAGGTGGCGAGCTTGTCGAATGCCTGCAACTGCACCGGATTGATGACGCCCGCAGCGTCGATCAGGTTGCGCAGGTTGAAGCGCGCCTGGGCGTCCTCGATGCCGCCCTCTAGGGTGGCCTGCGATGCCAGAGGCGCTGTCTCGCCCAGTTGATCAAGGCGCGTCTGGGCCAGCGGCTGGGCCCAGGCGTCGCTCAGTGCATCGAAGGCCGGATGGGTCTGATCCTGCAATATGGCCCGCGCCCAGTCCTGCGCCGCGTGCAGCAGCAGCCGGGCCTGGGCCGCTGTCTGCTGGTTCTCGATCGTGCGAAACAGCACGAACTGCCGCCAGAAAAGGTCCGAGACGATGATGGTGGCGAGGGCGACGACAAATAGCGCGACCACCACCGCCGCGCCGCGCTGGATCTTCACTCTCGAGGCGAATCCTGCCCGCTGCACGCCTAGCCCACCGCAAAGACGCGCCGCAGCGCCGTTCCGTCGTGGCGCAGCAGGCGCACTTCGACACCCACGGTATTGGCCGTATCCGCATCGCTCGCCGGCGTGACCCAGCCGACCGTGTTGCGCCACACCCGTACCTGCATTTCATCGACCTGTGGCACCAGGCCGACGCGGTCCATGGTGACAGCCGTCGCGCCCTGGAAATAACGCTGCGCCGGCGTGCTCTGCCGTTCCAGCGTTCCGTCGACGACCCGGTAGAGAATGGTCTGCGCTGCCGTGGCGCGGCTGCCGTCGGGTGATGCCGTCAGTCGCAGGATCTCCAGGGTCGTGCGGCCGTCGATCGCCAGTACGCGCAGCGTCTGTCCCGGCAAGGCAAACAGGCGTGCATTGCCCGGTGCGTTTGTCAGGTCGCGCTCCATCTGCCCGAAGCCTGCGAGCACCGCGTGCACCACGTCGTTCTGCGGCTGCAGCCGTTCGCGTGTCGCTGTCAGCGAGGACAGTCCACGCCAGGACATCACGGCAACAACCGCCAGTATGGTGATCGCCACCAGCAGTTCAAGCAGTGTGAAGCCCCGCCCGTTGCGGGCGGCGTGGCGTGGTGGGTTGGCGCGGATGCGATGCATGGCGGGTCGCTGCGTCAGTTGATGGGCAAGAGTCCCATGAGATCGGCGAACTCACGCGCGCCATCGCCGCGCGTGGCCACGTGTACCTCCACCCGCCGAAAGAACGGGTTGGGGGTGGCACTGACGCTCTGCGTGCAAAGGAAGAGCACGCCGCCCTGCTCGCAGTCGTACTGGGATTCACCGACGCTCACCTGCTTGCGGCCGAAACGCAGCTCCAGCAGCTGGTTCTCGGCGACCATGACCGCGTACAGCTTGAGGTCCACTTCCCGGGAGTTGTTGGTGAGCGCCATGGCCCCGCGCAGTGCCGCCGTCAGCGCGACGGCGATGATGGTCAGGGCTACCAGCACCTCGAGCAGGGTAAAGCCACGGCTGCCATGGCCGTTGACGCACGCACGGGCGCCCTGCGGCGCAGACCTATTGCGCAGCGCTTGCATGACCGTTGGCATCGAAATCGACGCTGACGCTTGCCAGTTCGTTGCGCAATTCGAGGCGCCACGGCGGCTGCACCCATTCCCGGCCGGCACTGACGCGCAGTGGCGGGGCGTCCGGGTTGACCAGCATGCGCGCTGTGCCACTGGCCAGGTCAACCACCGCGAGACGCGTCAGCGGTGGTTCCCAGGCCCGGTCGTGCAGCAATTCATCGCTAGTAAAGGCAACGGGCTCCTCGGCGGTACCCATGAAAAAACGGTAGCTGCGCAAGTCGGCTTCCCAGGTCACGGGGACATGGCGCAACCGCGCCTCGTCGGCGGCTATACCCATGAGCAGGCCGATGCGCTCGGCCTGCCGCAGCAGCGCCTGGCGCGGATCGGGCCGGGTCGTGATGGTGACGACGCTGGTCAGCAGGGCAATGACGACGATGACCAGCACCAGCTCCAGCAGCGTGAAGCCGTGTATCGACGAATTTGCTGCCCCCCGAT
>Ga0209698_10003999_pt1 | contig 16279 bp, 13 predicted proteins | sample LitLauG_LLR_2012_FD_187203 | JGI IMG/M metagenome (GOLD analysis project Ga0209698, IMG submission 187203) | Freshwater sediment microbial communities from Pennsylvania, USA - Little Laurel Run_MetaG_LLR_2012 (SPAdes) (version 2) | ecosystem: Environmental > Aquatic > Freshwater > Creek >...
GACAAATCTTCCGTGACTGGTGGTACCAAGGTTCTAAGCGACCGGATAAAAGTGCGCGTGACAACATCTCCGGGAGAAAGTTTCCTGGATAAGATGATCGCCCTGGTCGAAGGCGCTTCCAGGCAGAAGACCCCCAATGAGATTGCCTTAACCATTCTGCTGGCAGGGTTTACCCTCATCTTCTTAATCGTCTGTATTACGCTGAAGCCTTTTGGTGAGTATGCGAGCACGCCTATCACCATTGCCGCATTTATATCCTTATTTGTCTGCCTGATTCCGACGACGATCGGTGGACTGTTAAGCGCCATAGGAATCGCGGGTATGGACCGGGCATTGAGAGCTAATGTCATCACTAAGAGCGGCAAGGCCGTCGAGACCGCCGGCGACCTGGATACCCTGTTATTGGATAAAACGGGGACCATTACGATTGGTAATCGTAAAGCGACAAATTTTTACCCTTCCCAGGGAATTGCGACCACCGATTTTATCAAAGCGTGCACTTTATCTTCCCTGGCCGATGAAACGCCGGAAGGAAAATCCATCCTGGAATTATCCAATCTCAATAAGGATTCCTTTGATACCAGCGGTGCCAAATTCATTGAGTTCACTGCCGAGACACGCAGCAGCGGGATCAATTTACTCAATGGCCCCAGAATCCGCAAAGGGGCCTACGATTCCATCAGGAACATCGTGACCAAGGCTGGCAATTCTTTCCCTGCCGACACGGCAGACCGCGTTACCGTTATTTCTTCGAACGGTGGTACTCCCCTGGTGGTCAGCGAAAATGAAAAAGTGCTCGGAGTAATCGAATTGCAGGATATCATAAAACCAGGAATTAATGAGCGTTTTGAAAGGCTCCGGAAGATGGGCATTAAGACGGTAATGGTCACCGGTGATAATCCGTTAACGGCAAAATTTATTGCCGGTAAAGCGGGTGTAGACGATTTTATCGCCGAAGCGAAGCCCGAAGACAAAATGACTTATATCAGGAAAGAGCAACAGCTCGGCAAACTCGTAGCCATGATGGGCGATGGCACCAACGATGCCCCCGCACTTGCACAGGCCGATGTCGGTGTTGCTATGAACAGTGGCACGGCTGCCGCAAAGGAGGCCGGTAATATGGTCGACCTGGATAACGACCCCACAAAACTGATTGAAATTGTCGAAATCGGCAAACAATTGCTCATGACAAGGGGTACTTTAACTACTTTTTCAATCGCCAATGATGTGGCCAAATATTTTGCCATCGTGCCGGCATTGTTCATTACTTCCATCCCGGCTTTGCAGGGGTTAAATATCATGCAGTTGCACAGCCCTGAAAGCGCGATACTTTCTGCGGTAATATTTAATGCGATCATTATCCCCTTATTAATCCCGTTGGCATTGAAAGGCGTAGCCTACAAGCCCATCGGCGCCAGTGCCTTGCTCAGGAGGAATTTACTGATATATGGTTTAGGCGGAATCATCGTACCCTTTATAGGCATCAAATTGCTGGACATGCTGGTGCGCATTTGGTTTTAACTTTTAATAAATAAAAAAATGAAACAACATTTCCTACATGCTCTCCTGCTAACGATCGTTTGTATCGTTGTTCTCGTGGGGGCTTACACATTGGTTATTTGGGGAGTCGCACAGTTGGCGCCAGGGAAGGGCGAAGGCGAAACTGTCATGGTCAACAATAAAGTCGTTGGATACAAATTAGAAGGACAAAAATTTACCGATGATAAGTATTTTAACGGCCGCCCTTCCGCCGCAGGCTATGATGCGACTGCTGGCAGCGGTAGTAATAAAGGGCCGTCGAATCCTGATTATTTGAAAAGCGTGGCAAGCCTGATTGACACTTTTATGGTCCACAACCCTTCTGTACCAAAAGGAGACATCCCATCGGAATTAGTGACAGCATCGGCCAGTGGTCTCGATCCAGATATTTCCCCCGAAGGCGCCAGGGTGCAAATCCCGCGGATTGCAAACGTACGCCATATCTCAGCTGATAAGATCTCTGCATTGCTGGAAAACCAAATTCAAACACCATTTTTGGGTATTTTCGGGCCGCAGAAAGTTAACGTACTTCAGCTGAACATTGGACTTGATAAATTGCAATAATGGCGCAACACCCAAAAGCATATTAGGTGACTGAACAGGAAAATAAGGATCAGAAAGTGCAGCAGTTCCTCGATCTGAACAGCAGCACCGTCAAAGGCAAACTGAAAATCTACCTGGGCATGAGTGCGGGCGTGGGTAAGACCTACCGAATGTTGCAGGAAGCCCATTCCCTCCTGGACAACGGCACCAACATCCGGATCGGGTATGTGGAGACCCACAACCGAAAAGAAACGGAATCGCTGGTCGAAGGGCTGCCCCTCATTCCCCGGCGTGAGGTTTTCTATAAGGGCAAACGCCTGGAAGAATTAGACGTACAGGCGATCATCCTGCTGCATCCGCAGGTTGTTATTGTTGATGAACTGGCCCACAGCAACATTCCCGGCAGCAAGAACACGAAAAGATGGCAGGATGTGCTCGATATTTTAGACGCCGGAATCGACGTCATATCTGCCGTCAATATTCAGCACATCGAAAGCATTAACCAGGAAGTAAAAAATATTACTGGCGTCGAAGTGCAGGAAAGAATTCCGGATAAAATGCTGCAACTCGCCGACGAAGTGGTCAATATCGACCTTACCGCCGACGAATTAATCACCCGGCTGAAGGAGGGGAAAATTTATGACCACTCAAAAATACAGCAGGCGCTGCAAAATTTTTTCCAGGCTGATCGCATCTTACAATTGCGTGAACTGGCGCTAAAGGAGGTAGCCGGCCAGGTGGAACGTAAAGTCGACTACAATATCACTGCTAAAAAGAATCCCTTCCGGCATGAAAAGATATTAGCCTGTATTTCTTCCAACCATGAGATTGCCCAGCGCATCATCCGTAAAACCGCCAGGCTGGCCTCTTATTATAACAGTCAATGGTATGTGCTGTACGTGCAGTCTGCCAAGGAATCGGGCGACCGAATAGCTTTAGACCTTCAAAGGCACCTGATTAATAATTTTAAAAACGCCACCGAGCTGGGCGCGGAGGTGATTCGAAAAAAAGAAGACAATATTGCCGCGGCGATCATCGACATGGTGAATGAAAAGGAAATTACAACCCTCTGTTTGGGAAAACCTCATTTGAATCTTTTCCAGATTATTCTGCGAACCAGCGTATTTAATCAACTGTTGAAGACGCTTTCCAAAAATAATGTGGATATTGTAATATTTTCCTGATGGCACTCAATGTAAAAAATAAGATTTGGTTGGGAACTGGTTTCCTCTTCCTGTTACTTTTGCTTACGGGAGGTGTCAGTATTTACTCTTTAACAAAATTAAAAACGGATTCCAAGAACATCCTGATCGATAATTATCTCAGCGTCAATTGCGGGCATATCATGCAGCAGCAGCTACTGTCCCTGCATTCCGACTATGGTCATTCGATTGGCAAGTTTGAATATGCGCTCAAACAACAACAAAATAATATTACCGAAAAAGGCGAAAGGGAGGCAAAAGATTCGCTGACGGCTGATTTCAATAAATTAAAAAGCGGAGACTCCACCTCAGAAAATATCGAGCGGATTGAAAACGATATCCAGGAAATTCTGACGTTAAATATGAACGCGATCGATTTTAAAAATCAAAAGGCCGAAGCCACTGCCGACAAGGCCCTCACGCTGACACTCATGCTGAGCAGCCTCATCTTCCTGGTGTCGTTTTCATTTTTGCTGAATTTCCCGACCGTCGTGACCCGGCCGATCAACCAGCTAAACACCGCCATTAAGGCAATCGGGGAAAAAGACTATGGCCACCGCATTCATATAGACACGAAAGATGAATTCGGGCAGCTCGCCAACGCGTTTAACGAGATGGCGGAAAAACTGCAGGATTTTGAGCACAGCAACCTCAACCAGCTGATGTTTCAGAAGAAACGGGCCGAGGCAGTGATTAACAGCATGCGGGATGCCAGCATTGGCATTGACAAAAATGATAATGTGCTGTTTGCCAATCACCAGGCGCTCCAGTTACTTGGACTGAAACCTGAGGATATTGTCGGACGCAATACCCAGGACGTGCGCCACAAAAACGATCTTTTCCGGTTCCTGTTGGAGAACGAAAGCGCCAGTCCGTTTAAGATCGTAATTGATAACAGGGAGAATTTTTTCACTAAGGAAGTGCTTGATATTCCCGACGGTGAAGGCAGCAGTAAAGTCATCGTCCTAAAAAATATTACCTCCTTTAAAGAGCTGGATGTAGCCAAAACAAACTTTATTGCCACGGTGTCGCACGAGTTAAAAACACCGCTTGCCTCTTCCGACTTCAGCTTGAAATTGCTCGAAGATGAGCGAATAAGTACCCTGACTCCCGGGCAGCGCGAACTCATTGAAAATCTCAAAGCCGACAATAAGCGGATGCTGAAAATCTTGAGTGAATTACTCAACATGTCCCAGGTGGAAGCCGGTCGTATCCAGTTAAATATTAAAGCCATAGACCCTTTAGAAATTCTTGAAAATTCCCTAAAAAATGTGGCCGTCAATGCTAAGCAGAAAGAGATCACGTTTACCTCCGATCTTCAAAAAAATCTGCCGCTGATCAAGGCCGACACTGATAAAACCACCTGGGTGCTCAACAACTTTTTGACCAATGCCATTAAATATTCCTCTAATAGGGCCGTGATTGAAATCACCGTTAGCGCCACCAACGGAACCATCACTTTCGCGGTGACCGACCACGGACCCGGTATCGATAAAGAATACCTGCCAAGGCTTTTCGAAAGGTATTTCCAGGTACCCGGTTCTAAAGAAAAGGGCACTGGGCTCGGTTTGGCCATCTCAAAAGAGTTTATTGAGGCCGAAGGGGGGAAAATCTGGGTGGACAGCGAAATTGCCAAAGGATCCACATTTTATTTTAGTTTGCCCGTCGCCGAACCCCACAGTTAACAGGGAAACCGCACGACATCCCCATTCTGCCTGCCGCAGTCTGATTAACCTACCAATTGGTGCACCCTGCCTGATCCTCTCCCTTGCCGGCACACCTGCATGGAATTGATTTTTTTCCCTAATATTTACTGATAGCGGCCCAAAATTTCAACAGACCCGATTTTTATTGAAATTTTTTGACATTAACGATGGATATTTGCAGTTCAATATCAAAACCTTCCTTATCATGAATAACAAACCCGCCACTTTATTTGATAAAGTTTGGGATGCCCACGTCGTTCGTAAGATCGAAGACGGCCCGGATGTTTTTTTCATCGACCGTCATTTTATTCACGAAGTGACCAGTCCTGTTGCTTTTTTAGGTTTGGAGCAACGAGGCATTAAAGTAATGTCTCCGGAACACACCTTCGCCACTGCCGATCATAATACGCCGACGATCAATCAACATTTGCCGGTCAAGGACCCGCTGTCCGCCAACCAGTTGAAAGCATTGGAGCAGAACTCTTTTAAATATGGCATTTCGCACTGGGGACTGGGCAATCCCAAGAACGGCATTGTCCACGTGGTGGGCCCGGAGAACGGCATTACCCTTCCGGGAATGACGATCGTTTGCGGTGATTCCCATACCTCCACGCACGGTGCCTTTGGTTCTATCGCCTTTGGCATTGGTACTTCGGAGGTGGAAATGGTCTTATCTTCCCAGTGCATCATGCAGCCAAAACCTCTAAAAATGCGCATCAGCGTCAACGGGACTTTAGGCAAAGGTGTCACCCCCAAAGATGTCACGCTGTATATAATTGCGCAATTAACCACCGCTGGCGCCACGGGCTATTTTGTGGAATATGCCGGCGACGTTTTCGAAAAAATGAGCATGGAGGGTCGTATGACCGTGTGTAATATGAGTATTGAGATGGGTGCCCGTGGCGGGATGATCGCCCCCGATGCCACTACTTTTGCCTATATCCAGGGACGCGATCTCGCCCCGAAAGGAGCCGCCTGGGATAAAGCACTGACCTACTGGAAGACGCTGAAGTCCGACCCAGACGCGGTATTTGATTTGGAATATCATTTTGACGCAGCTGATATTGAGCCCATGATCACCTTTGGTACGAACCCCGGAATGGGAATCGGCATCTCAAAACTGATCCCGAAAGCCTCTGACTTAAAAGGCGGTGCCACGACCTACGAAAAGTCGCTGAAGTATATGGGCTTTTCCGAAGACGATAAGATGATCGGCAAAAAAGTGGATTACGTTTTTATCGGCAGCTGCACCAACGGCCGCATCGAAGATTTTCGGGCCTTTGCTTCCATCGTTAAGGGGCGCAAGAAAGCCGACCACGTAACGGCATGGGTGGTCCCCGGTTCGCATATCGTGGAACAACAGATCAAAGAAGAAGGAATATTGGATATCCTTACTGATGCCGGTTTTGCCCTCCGCCAGCCCGGATGTTCTGCCTGCCTGGCGATGAATGACGATAAGATCCCCGCCGGAAAATATGCCGTCAGCACCAGCAACCGCAATTTTGAGGGTCGCCAGGGACCCGGCAGCCGCACGCTGCTGGCAAGTCCTTTGATGGCCGCCGCCGCCGCGGTGACCGGGTATGTAACTGACCCGCGCGACCTGATGTAAACAACCGCATTATTGAACATAAAATGACTTTTGCACTAATCATCCACCAATAACAACCACCGCGGCCGGGGAGGCCTCTTCTGAATCCTTTCCCAGCCTGCCTCCTGGTTATTTGAAAAAATCAAAAACAACAAAATGGCTTACGATAAATTTACGATTCTTGAAAGCACGGCGGTGCCCCTGCCCATTGAAAATGTAGATACCGACCAGATTATTCCTGCCCGCTTTTTAAAGGCCACGAAAAGAGAAGGCTTTGGTGACAACCTGTTCCGTGACTGGCGGTATAACAATGATGACACTCCCAAAAAGGATTTTATACTGAACAATCCCGGCTACGCGGGGAAGATTTTGGTCGCCGGCACTAATTTTGGCAGCGGCAGCAGCCGCGAACATGCGGCCTGGGCACTGTATGACTATGGATTCCGGTGCGTTGTTTCGAGTTTCTTTGCCGATATTTTTAAGGGCAATGCGATCAACATCGGCATCCTGCCGGTGCAGGTCACACCCGGGTTTTTAGAGAAGATTTTTTTGGCTATAGAGGCAGATCCCTCCACAAAAATTGCCGTTAACCTTCCCGACCAGACAATTACCATTGTCCCTTCCGGGCTCCAGGAAGGATTTAATATTAATGGCTACAAAAAACATAACCTTTTGAATGGTTTTGACGACATCGATTATTTGCAGGCGATGAAGGATGAAATCGTTTCTTTTGCAGCTGCCAGGTCCATTTAATTGCAACAACGATTCCCTGATACAATAAAACATCTACCCGGTATGCGGGCAATTTTACTCCAATAAAGTATGAAAAAATCACAACGGTACATTGAAATAATGGATACTACCCTCCGCGATGGCGAACAAACCAGCGGTGTGTCGTTTTCTGCTTCAGAAAAACTCACGATTGCCCAGTTCCTGCTCACGGAAGTGAAAGTGGACAGAATTGAGATTGCTTCTGCCCGCGTCTCGGAAGGCGAATTCCAGGCGGTGAAAAAAATTACTAAATGGGCCAGGGCAAACGGGTTGATCAACCGCGTTGAAGTGCTCACCTTTGTGGATGGAGACGTATCCGTTAACTGGATGGTGTCCGCCGGGGCCAAAGTAATGAACCTGCTGACCAAGGGATCGCTGAATCATTTAACACATCAGATAAAAAAGAAACCCGCCGAACATTTTGCAGATATCGCAGCCGTATTAGCCCTGGCGGTCAAGAAAGGTTTGGAATGCAATGTGTACCTTGAAGATTGGAGCAACGGCATGCGCAATTCACCGGAGTATGTTTTTCAATACCTGGATTTTATCACCACCCAGCCTGTCAAACGAATCTTATTGCCGGATACCCTGGGGGTGTTGATCCCCAGCGAGGTGAAGGAATATATTTCGTCCATTGTTGCACGTTACCCCAATCACCATTTTGATTTTCATGCACACAACGATTATGACCTGAGCACTGCCAATGTGTATGAAGCATTGAAGGCCGGGGCTCATGGCCTGCACCTGACCGTGAATGGCATGGGCGAAAGGGCCGGTAATGCGCCACTGGCCAGCGCCATCGCCGTTATGAATGATTTTTTGCCCGAGTACGCCACTTCTGTAGTTGAAAAATCTTTATATGCCGCCAGCAAGCTGGTGGAAACGTTTTCGGGGTTTCGGATTTCTGGCAATAAACCGATTGTTGGTGAAAACGTCTTTACCCAAACAGCGGGGATTCATGCAGACGGCGACAAAAAGAATAATCTTTATTTTAATGACTTAATTCCCGAACGCTTTGGCCGCAAACGCAAATATGCCCTGGGTAAAATGAGCGGAAAAGCCAACATCGAAAATAACCTGCTCCAACTGGGGATTCTTCTTTCAGGCACTGACCTCAAAAAAGTCACGGAGCGGATCATAGAATTGGGCGACCGCAAAGAGACCGTCACCCAGGCGGACCTTCCGTATATCATCTCAGATGTCCTGGACAGTAATACCATCGAGGACAAGGTGAACATAAAAAATTATGTACTGAGCCATTCGAAAAATCTCCGTCCCTCTGTGACGCTGAGCATCAGCATTCATGGTGAATTATTTGAAGAACATGCACAGGGCGACGGGCAGTATGATGCCTTTGTGAACGCACTCAATAAAGTATATAAGCACAAAAAAATAAAATTACCAGAACTCGTAGATTATGAAGTGCGCATTCCGCCTGGTGGCAAGTCTGATGCCTTATGCGAAACCATTATTACCTGGTCGCATAATTTAAAGGAATTCAAGACCCGCGGTCTGGACAGCGACCAGACCGTTGCTGCAATCAAAGCCACTGAAAAAATGCTGAACCAGATCTAGCGTCCTCATGAGGTCCCGCCTTCACAGGGGCTGTCAATCGGGTAATGGGGCAGTGGTAGCCATTGCCGGCCGATGCTGCTGGCGTTTGTGAAAATTTCTAAAGACGTAAACAAAGACAATGAAAAAACATATTTTAATCGTTCCAGGCGATGGAATTGGGCAGGAAGTAACGGCGGTCGGCAAAAAAGTGCTGGACGCCATCGCCGCCAGATTCCATCATGAATTTACCTATGATGACGCCCTCATCGGGCATGTCGCCATTGAGGCCACCGGAAATCCCTTGCCGGAAGAAACGCTGGCAAAAATGAAGGCTGCAGATGCCGTTCTTTTCGGAGCGGTAGGACATCCCAAATATGACAATGACCCCTCGGCAAAAGTGCGGCCGGAACAGGGGCTGCTAAGAATGCGCAAAGAACTGGGCCTGTATGCTAACCTGCGCCCGATCAAACTATTTGATGAATTATTGGGTGCTTCCAGCATCAAACCGGAAATACTAAAGGGCGCTGATATTTTATTTTTCAGGGAGCTAACAGGTGATATTTACTTCGGCGAGAAAGGCCGGAAAAATAACGGGGATACTGCCTATGACGTAGCAGAATACAGCCGGTATGAAGTGGAGCGAATCGGAAGAAAGGCCTTTGAAGCGGCCCGGACCCGGAAGAAAAAATTATGTTCCGTTGATAAAGCGAATGTTTTGGAGACCAGCCGCCTGTGGCGCGAAGTCATCCAGAAGCTGGCGCTGGAATACCGGGACGTTGCAGTCGAATACCAGTTCGTGGACGCAACGGCCATGCTGCTGATCAAAGATCCGTGCCGTTTTGATGTAGTCGTGACGGCCAATTTGTTCGGGGATATTTTAACCGATGAAGCGTCGCAGATTGCCGGCTCCATGGGAATGCTGGCGTCGGCTTCCATCGGCGACGGAACAGGCGTATACGAGCCTATACATGGTTCGGCGCATGACATTACCGGCAAAGGAGTCGCCAATCCGTTAGCGTCCATCTTATCTGCCGCTTTATTGCTCGATATCTCTTTCGGGCTCAAGGAAGCCTCGGAACTGGTCATCAGTGCCGTCGATCAGGTATTGAAACAAGGCTACAGAACCAGGGATATCGCTGATGCAACAACTGCCAGGGAACGGATCCTGGGCACCCACGACATGGGAGAAGCTGTTTTAAAATTCCTGTAATACAACATCCAGGCCAACGAACGCTGCTGTGACCTATTAGCGTGGATATCGACCAGAACGATGCGCATCGCTATAATCATTGGGTTCTTTTTACGATAAAATCAGTACAATTGATGGGTGCCTGGATAGTCTTAGGGTTGATAGTGATAGCCATTTTGATGGTGCTGCTGTATCGTCGGCCGCCAAAAAAATTTATGCTGGCCGCCAATTATAAGGAGTTATTGACGGATCATGTTGCTTTTTACCGGGCGATCGGTGACCTTGACAAAGCGCGTTTTGAAGAAAAAATCAAGGAATTTCTCGGGTATGTAACCGTTACCGGCGTTAATACCGAGGTCGAGGAATTGGACCGCCTCCTGGTGGCCTCAAGCGCCATTATCCCCATCTTTGGCTTCCCGGAGTGGAAATATTACAACCTGAGAGAAGTATTGCTCTACCCGGAGGCTTTTAACCGGGATTCATTTTTATCCGCCCATAAAGAAAGGAATACGCTTGGCATGGTCGGCAATGGACCCCTGCAGCGGGTCATGATTTTATCAAAACCCTCCTTACGGGAAGGATTCAAAAACAGGGCGGGCCCCGACAACACGGGCATACATGAATTTGTGCACCTGCTGGACAAAGAAGATGGCGCTATCGATGGGGTTCCCCGGGCGCTCCTGCAACGCCAGTATACCCTTCCCTGGCTGAACCTGATCAGTGAAAATATTCAGGCCATCCTCGAAGGCCGTTCAGACATCAATGTTTATGGCGCCACCAACAAAGCAGAATTCTTCGCCGTTGCTTCCGAATATTTTTTTGAACGCCCAGACCTTTTCAAGGAAAGACATGGGGATTTATATTCTTTAATGACAAAAATTTTCCACCAGGAGCCGCCGGCACCGGAGCTGGAAAGCAATGAAGGGTTTATGGGTGCACCCTTACAGTGATCAGCGCTGCACCGAAGTTTGGACTCAACTAAGCCCACCGGGACAGTTCCATTTTCCCAGACCATTCTTCATTTTTCGCCGCCGGCGACCCCGCATTATTTCACAGGATCAGCACAATAGTGCCCGCAATAATGAGCAGGGCGCCAATAGCCATTTTGGCGGTTACCACTTCACCCAGGAAAGCCACCGATAAGATAATAGCCAATGCCACGCTCAGTTTGTCTACGGGCGCTACCTGTGAGACCTCCCCCAACTGCAGGGCCTTGAAGTAAAAGATCCAGGACAACCCGGTGGCAATGCCGGAGAGGCAGAGGAAGATTATATTCTGACGGGTGAGTGAATGAACGGTAGAAGTACCGCCCCTGAAAAAAGCAATACTCCAGGCAATGACCAGGATGACGACGGTACGGATCGCCGTTGCCAGGTCCGTATTCACGCCCTTAATACCTACCTTGGCAAATATGGCCGTCAGGGCTGCAAATAATGCAGATAGCAATGCGTACATCCACCACATATATATTGATTTAAACGGGAAGTTATTCAAATTTTGTCGCGCCCCCTCATTTTCTCCACCGTCACAGCCGCTGGTCGTCAGCAACCAGTTGAATTTTTTTTGAATGGGTTATCGCCTCTTCACTATGAGTGAAATAACAGCAGTGAACGCCTGCGGCGGCCATTGTGTTCATCACCCGTTGCACTTTTTCGAACTTTTTTTGATGGACCCTGCGGATATAAACGGCATAAATCCTGCCGGCAAAATGGCCGGCTAAGGCCGCATAGATCGTAGGATCATCTTGGGAATCATCGCCGAAGAGCACAAACCGCCTTTGAGGAAAGGCTTCGACGATCCTCACGATGCGCCGGAATTTTGTGGCATGATTATGCTGGCCGGTACGGAATACCTGTGCCAGCTTTTTTAGTTCGTTCAGGAGGAAAATCCCTTTGGGCAGCCCATTCTTATTGGTAAATTCCCTGATAAAATAAAACAAGTTCCACTCGCTGCTGGACACATAAAAGAACGGGTTGGGTTGTCCCTGGCGCTGGCCATAGGAAGCCAGTAACCGGTAATGTTTTACCACGCCTTCGAACGGCCGGCGCGTCCAGGCATTCTTTGTCAGTAATACGTACAAACGCCGGCGAAGGCTGGAGGAATGGGAGATTAAGAACGTATCGTCAATATCTGACACGAATACATAGCGTGACGCAAAGGGGATTAATACCTGCCCTGCACCGCAAATTTTTTGCTTCCGGAATCTTTCTTCTTCGAGCTGTACCACCACTTTATGCCATCCCGGCCTGGGTGGTCTGCCAGCGTCCAGCTCAAACCTAAAAAAACCATCGTCCTGGGACCGTGTATAGTATTGACTTCCCCCCCACTCGACCGAAAGGCGTGCAAACGCATAGGGGCTCACCATAAAAAGGCGCAACAGGTAAAGGGCATTGATGAGCCAATTTTGCCGGTACCGCTTTCGCATCGCGGGACTCAGTTGCAGCAAGTGCCCGAAAATGACTACCTTCTGATCATTCCCGTATCCATTGTAGACGATAACGACCGGTTTCCGGTTTAGCCGAAAAAGAAGGATTATTTTTTGTTGTAACTTTTTTATCAATGAATGTTTCTTTTCTTTACGCACCCATGGGCGTTCAATGCAGTATAACTGAAAGGTATTATGGAAAATCCGGGAACATTTAAAATTTTGTTTATCATTAATCCCATTTCGGGAGGAAAGAACAAAAATAGCTGGGAAACAGCCATCAGGGAATATTTCCAGGATCTTCCTCACCGGGTAGAAATGTATGTTTTGACGGGCAAAGATGATACCGGATCAGTGCAATACCGGATTGAAAAACTGCAGGCCGACCGGGTAGTAGCTGTCGGCGGCGATGGTACCGTTTCTTTAGTGGCTAAACAAATCCTCGGAATTCCGGTCATCATGGGCATCCTACCGGCAGGGTCAGCAAACGGTATGGCCAAAGAATTGGGCATCCCGGAGAACCAAAAAGAGGCGCTCGACATTATTACGGGCAGTTGCATAAAGTGTTGCGACGTGATCAGAATCAATGACGAAGATCTCTGCATTCATTTGAGCGACGTGGGGCTGAACGCCCGGCTGGTCAAATATTTTGATGAAAGCAAATGGAGAGGGATGTGGGGTTACGCCAGGATGGTGATCAAGGCACTCTTACGAAAGAGGTTGATGAGTGCCCATATCGTTTCAGACGACCGGGATATCACTACCAGTGCCTTTATGATTGTGATTGCCAATGCCAGCAAATATGGAAGTGGCGCCATGGTGAACCCCGTGGGCGATCACTCGGACGGACTCTTTGAGGTGGTCATCCTGAGAAAATTTCCGGTCTTGCAGTTATTCAAAATGCTGCTCAGTTATAAAAACTTCCGGCCCGAGAATGTTGAGATCTTTCATACCAAAAACGTGACGATCACTTTGCGCCGGCGAACACATTTTCAAATCGACGGGGAATATAAGGGGAAGACGACCCAGGTCACTGCCACGGTGCTGCCGGCGCAGTTACAGGTTCTTGTTAATAGTTAATGGATGCCGCCACCGGGATCAACCCTCCCTTTTTTGAACGGAGTATCACACGCATTTCCAAACAACATCTGCAAACCATCTGTTGCGGTCATAGTAGTGTGCTACCGGCTCAAAACCGCTGCCGGTGGCGATGGCATCGGACTCCTCAATCGTATATTTCTGGGACACTTCCATAAATACCGCTTCGTTCTTGGCAAATTTTATTTCTGCGCCATCCGGGATAGTGACCAACTGGTCAACCTGGGATATGAGGTAACTCTTGCAGGTTCCCGTGGCCGGATCGTAGGTGGCATAGTGTTCGAACGCATTGGGATCAAAATTCCCGGACAATTCCCGGTTGATGCGCCGCAGCAGGTTCAGGTTAAATTCCCGGGTATAGCCCCTCGAGTCGTTATAGGCCGCCAAGATTTGTTTCGGATGTTTCTTCAAGTCGAGGCCCATTAAGACAATATCGCCCGCAGAAAGCTGATTTCTCAAACTGCGGCAAAAACGGCTTACATCTTCCCTGGGCACGTTCCCGATATTGGAGCCCAGGAATAATACCAGTTTAATCTTGTCGGAAATATTCTTAGCCGATTGCAGCATCGGAAGGTATTCGCCGTTTAAGCCATGGATCGGCATTTGTGGTAATTCAGCCGGCAGGCTATGGTGGAGGTAGTTGATGATATTAGGAGAAATATCCACCGGGAAATAGGTGCCGATAGCGTTATTTTTAACCAGTTCTCTCAATAGGTAGATGGATTTCACCGCGTCCCCGGGACCTAATTCCACGACATCAAACTGCGGGTGATGGTGCATGATTAGCCGGGCCATCGCCGCCGATTCGGTGGCAAAGATTTCTTTTTCACAATTGGTCAGGTAGTACTCCTGGCAGGTCATGATCTGCTGGAAGAGTGTGTCTCCCGCCGTATCATAAAAATATTTCGATTGCAGGTATTTGGGACTTGCTGTTAAACCCGTCACCACATCTTCCAGGAATTGATTCATTTTTTTCATGTTTTTGCAGGAGTTATTGTACGAGCCTGATGCCGGTAAATTGCCACCGTAAATGAGGGTGAAAAAAATTACGGTACGTGATCCGGCTGTGGCCTGGAGGGGTCACTTCAGAAGCACCGCGCAAGACCTTCTGATTGACCATAAATTTTCCATTATACTCGCCAATGGCCCCGGGTGCCTTCGCGAATCCCGGATAAGGGAGGTAGGCGCTCTCGGTCCACTCCCACCGCTCCCCCCACGGAAAATGGCGGGCAGCGGTTTCCCATTCAAACTCTGTAGGCAGGCGCATACCCTTCCAGGATACAAAGGCCGCAGCTTCGTAGTAACTGACATGGTTAACCGCAGACATCGGCTCTACGGCATGCAGTCCACGCAACGTGTAATACATCCATTCGCCGTTTATGAAGTGCCAGTACAGCGGGGCGATAATATGATTTGCCTGCACCCAGTCCCAACCTTCGGCGTGCCAGTAATTGAAATTGGAATATCCTCCTGCTGCGATAAATTCGAGGTATTCCGCGTTGGTGACCAGCCGGGTAGCAATGCTGAATTCACCCAGCAATACTTCATGGCTGTTTAATTCATTGTCGAAGCAAAAATCCGCTCCCTGGTGCCCGATCGGATAGATGCCTTTCTCGATGTGAATATATCCCCCCGGTTTCTCGGCGGCTGCCAGGGCGGCTGCCTCCACCGGGAGGTAAGGAGGAAATAAGGGATTATTTCCCAGGATGTACTTGATGTCTGTAGCCAACAGTTCCTGGTGCTGTTGTTCGTGATGAAGTCCCAGGATCAGCAAGTTTTCGACGTCTATTGGTAAAGGGTGCTGCAAGAAAACAGCGATGGCGTCATCCACATGCCGGCGGTACCGGTAAATATCGTCTACACTGGGCCTGCTCAGGTTACCGCGGTCCGTCCTGATTACCCGGGCACCCACCGTTTCATAGTAGCTGTTGAAAACAAAATTATATTGTGGATCAAATTCCACATACTCCTGCCAATAAGGCTTCAGGATAAATGTTTCAAAAAACCAGGTCGTGTGGCCAATGTGCCATTTAGGCGGGCTAACGTCGACAACCGGCTGAACAACATAGTCTTCTGTTTTCAGCGGGCGGCATATTTCTTCCGTGTGGCCCCTGACGGTGTGGTATTTGTCTAATAGCTCCATGTTTATTTTTTATCAAGGTATTGCACCAGTTCTGAGATACTATTAACATTCAAACGCCGCGATTGTTCCCGCCGCATCATTAAACAATACGAATTATTAAAGCCGACGGGTTGCAACCATTTTAAATTATATTTCTGGTCAAACTGCTGCTGCACATACCGGTAGATAGCTTCCTCACTGGTTCCCGGCCCCGTAACCGCCTGACGGGAAGCGTGCAGGATGACCAATAAGGCCGTCCCGGTATATTCCGGGTACAGGTCTATCTGGTTATTAGTGAGCGCGTCAAAACAGATTTTCGTACCCCCCAGACCTGTTTTAGTCTCTACCTGCAAGTCCGTATTTCCCTGTATCAGCATCGTGTACATCGCTGCCAGTATATATTGTTCGCCAAAGATCTTCGACCCTATCCGGATGACGGCCCCCTTGCCCTGCCTGGATATTTTATACAAACTTTGTTCCATCAAAAAATCCCGGGCAACTCTGTCAGGACTTTGTTTCAAATAATCGACGCGGTAGTTCAG
>Ga0209698_10004000_pt1 | contig 16278 bp, 12 predicted proteins | sample LitLauG_LLR_2012_FD_187203 | JGI IMG/M metagenome (GOLD analysis project Ga0209698, IMG submission 187203) | Freshwater sediment microbial communities from Pennsylvania, USA - Little Laurel Run_MetaG_LLR_2012 (SPAdes) (version 2) | ecosystem: Environmental > Aquatic > Freshwater > Creek >...
GTCCATGCTTTCGAAGATCACGCCGGTCGAGTCGCTGGTGGCCAGCAGACGCTTGTGCGTGAAGTCGAAGCTGACGGAGGTGATGTCCTTGGCGGGCAGGCCGTTGATGGCATGCTCCCAGGTCGCGCCGCCGTCTGCGCTGCGGAACGCACCTTCGCGAGACGCGACGATGAACTGGCCGTCGGCCGAAATGGCTGCACCGCGGATGCTGACCACGTAAGACGGTAGCGAACCAGTCTTCCAGGTCTTGCCGCTATCGTCGGAAACCAGCACGCTGGAGCGCGTGGCCGCAATGATGGAGTCGCCATGAGCGCGTACGGTCACGAAATCCTGCTGCCCGTTGACCGAGCCGCCCTTCCACACCTGGCCGTTGTCCTTGCTGATGTAAATGCCGGAGGACGTCGCTGCCAGCCAGCGATGGCCTTCGAGTTCCAGATCGTTGACGCGGGCTTCGAGTTCGCCCTTTTTCCAGGTGGTGGTGGTAACGGGCTTCTTCCCCTTTTGACGAACGGTCTTGGTCTGTTCGACGCCGACCACATTCATCGGACGCCACTGGCTCGCATTGTGATCGAGAGCAAAGATGCCGCGGTTGGTTCCGGCTACCAGCGTGCCGTTTGAAGTCTGCTTGAGGGCAAAGACATCGCGCCCGCCAAGTCCAGCGGACTTCTGCAACCAGTGCTGTCCGTTGTCGTGGGAATAGAACACGCCGCCGTATTCACGGTCATTGACCACGCCCACATAAAGGGTGCTTGCGTTCTGGTTGTCGGCCAGCAGAGCAGAGACATAGCGATGGGCGTAACCGTGGTTGGATGTTTCCCAAGTGGAGGCGCCGTTGGTAGAGGCCATCACGCCGCTGCGGTCGGTGGCCAGAAGGACGTGGTTGGAGTCGCGGGGATCGACGAACACGTCATTGACCACCACTTCGGGATTCGAGACCCGCTTCCAGGACTTGCCGAGGTCGGTTGTCTTCCAGAGGCCTTCGGTGGTCCCGGCGTAGACAATGTTCTCGTTGGAGGGATCCTGCTTGAGCACGCGGGTGCGGCGAGCCGAAAACGGGATGCCCTGGATCTTCGAGAAAAGGTTGCCTGCCGTCTCGCTCTTGTAGATGCCCGAGCAAGCGCTGGCGAAAACTACCTGCGGGTTGTCATGGTCGACAATGACGGAGAAGACGTCCGAGTCGTCGATCATTCCTTTATTGATGTGCTGCCAGGAGGCGCCGGCGTCGGAAGTCTTCCAGGCCAGGTGCCAGGTGCCGGCATAAATCGTGTTGGGATCCTTCGGATCAATGGCGATGGATTCTACGTTCTTGACTTCGCTCGAAGCGGACAGGTGCTCCCAGTTATTACCGCCATCCTTGCTGCGGAAGACGCCATCCAGGGCACCCGCCACCAGCACGTTGGAATTGCCCTTGAACATGGCCAGGGCGCGGATCGACTTGCCGTGCATGGCGGGCAAAGTCTGCCAGGTGCGGCCGCCATCCTTCGACCGGAAGACATCGCCGATCTGCTGGCTGGAAAGACTCCAGGCCGACACGTAGATGCGGTCCGAGTTCTGGGGATCGATCGAGATGTGATCGAGGACGTAGTCATCGCCGCCCAGACGAGCGAGGCGGGACCAGTTGCGGCCGCCGTCGTTGGAAACAAACATCTGGCCGGTGCTGGTACCGAGAAGGATGTGATCGGGATTGTGCGCGTCATACGCCAGGCTGCGCGCATCGCCGCCGTCGGGACCTAAAGCTTGCCAGGGTCCAGCGGCCAACAACGCCGTGCTGATAAAAATGACGGCCACAAGCAGCAAAGCGTTTCGCTGCACAACGGTACTGAGAAGGCACCGGTCGATCTTGTGTCTCATATGCTAAGGATTTCCCCCGCGAACAGTATTCGCCTGCGCCCCAGAGTGACAGGCTACCACGAGAGGGGCAAGGTTACCGAAGAACGGAAAATAGAAAGGCCAGTAGGGCGACCCCTACCGGCCTTTCGTGTGCTTAGGAAGACGGGGCGAACCCCGTGAGACGGGGCAAGCCCCGTCCCTACTATTAGTTACTCGGCCTTTTTGGCCGCCTTCTTGGCGACCGGTTTGGGATGATCCGGAATCGGCTTCACCTTCTTCTCGTCGACCACGGTCGTGGAGTCGGCGTTGGGGAAGGTGGCTCCGGCGGGGATGATCCAGTGCTCCGTCGTTTTCGTTCCGGCATTTCCGGTACGGCACTCGATACGGCTCGCGTCGATGTGTTGCTGAGCCTCGCCTTGTGTGATGTAGTACTTCACATCCACGGCCCGTTCCGCTGCCAGGTTCTTCCGCTTCTCCTTAGGCTCGGCATTGCCGACCACCACGAGCTTGGCGTCAGGATCCTGCTGCAGCTTGCCGGCGATATCGTCGAGCATGGCCTTGCAGGTGTTGTCCACACGCCATGGCTTATTGACGTTGGGGTATTCGCACTCGTTGACCTTGGCGGCCTTCGGAGGCGGGGGCGGTGGGTTCTCGACCGTCACCGTGCTGGTCGACGAGGCGGTCAGGCCGCGCGAGTCAGTACAGGTGGCATTGATCGTAATGGGACCGGGTTGCGCGCCGTTGGTGCTTAGAGTGGCGGAGTTACCGCTGCCGGAAACGCTGCCTCCGGTCGCGCTCCATCCACCCACCGTCACCGGAACGTTGTCCGGGCTGGTGCATTGGCAGGTGATGGTTGAGGTCCCACCCGCTTGCAGGGTCGTCGGGCTGGCCGAGCACGACATGGTGGGCGGATTCTTAGGCGGCTCGGTTACCGTGAAGTTTCCGGTACAACTGGCCGTATTGTTCTTTTTCGCCTTGGGATCGGTGACGGTCGCGGTTGCTGTGTAACTGCCACCGGCAATGCCATTGGTGTCGATGGTGGCGCCAGTATCTTTGCCTTCAATCTTGCCACCGCTGCTGGCCCAGGTATAGGTCACGGTGTGCTTGGGATTGAAGTTGCTCGGGGCGACAGTCACGTGGACGGGCTCGCCGACCATGACCTGTGCGTTCTGAACACTGCAGGCTGCGGCCACCGGTAGCTCGGGCGCTCCGCCGAAGTTAAAAACCAGGCCGGTGCGCAGAGCAGCGCCGCTCAAAACCGGACGCTGCAGCTGCGGATCTAAGGGCGACGCCGCGCTGGCAAAATTATGGCGTGCCACAACATAGTCGGCCTCGAACAAGCGGAAGTCCACCGACTTCCACCACGTCTTGAGGTCCATGCCGCCGCCGAGGACGGCTCCAATGCCGTTGCTTGGGTTTACGCCCCTCGGACTCAGGCGATTCAGACCGAGCATGGTATGGGCAAAGAAGTTGACGCCATCGCCGCGATACATGAAGCGAGGTCCAACTGAGATCATGCTTTCAATCGCCGCAGGGTGGAAGTCTCCCCCGACATCCAGTGAGAGGCCCCACCATTTGTCGAAGTTGTACGTCCCCGTGACAGCATAACCCCTTGCCATGCTTGGTAATTTGGCAGCGAAGGGCGTTCCGCCAAACGAGATGGGTACTGTGCCACCCGGGTTGAGCCACTGGTAGCCAAGGAATACGTCCACCTTGGGTGGTGTTTCATCTTCCGCGTTCAGCACAACGGGCAATGCGAGCAGAACGATTGCCAGCACAAGCGCGACTCTCGCGCATCTCCGGGAAGGGAATTCACAACGTGACATAGATCCTCCAATGGAATCCATTTTGGAAATATCAAATAAAGCGCACGCAAAAATGATGGGGCCGTTGCAACATACAGATGGGACAGAACCGGAAACACAGGATCATACAGCAAGTGTGCTCTTTTTCAAAGCTGCCAGAAATGACAGTGCGCATCTTCTATGCGATCGGGTGATCACAGTAGCCGCTGTTCATCATAGGATGCGGGGTTTTTCTCAAATTGATATGGCAAGCGATTCAGTCGCGGTCGCGGAGTCCGGTTGCAGGACAGCGTTCTTCGCTGAATAATGCTGATTGGGTTCCTATGGCACAAGAGCGCGTACTGATTGTTGAAGATGAAGTCAACGAGCGAACGGGTCTGGCTGAATTAGTGTCGGGGTGGGGTTACCGCACTGATACTGCGTCGGACGGCGTGGAAGCGCTGGAGAAAGTGGCGGCGTTCGCACCGTCAATTGTCATTACGGACGTGAAGATGCCACGCATGGGCGGCATGGAGTTGGTGGAGCGCCTCTCGGAAATGTCGCAATCGGTCGCGGTGGTGATGGTGACCGCGCAGAAGACGACCGAAAACGCCTTTCATGCCGGACGGCTCGGTGTGCAGGACTACATTGAAAAGCCGATCGACTTCCGGAGACTGCGCTCGATCTTGACTAATATCGGCGAAATCCTGAACACCCGGGTCGAAAACGAGACGCTGCGCCGGCGCTTGCGCGACAAGGGGGCGCTCGGCCTGCTGGTCGGCTCGTCGGCTCCCATGCAGGAAATATTTCGGTTGATTGAACTGGTGGCGCCGAGTACGGCGTCGGTGTTGATTACGGGCGCAAGCGGAACGGGAAAGGAACTGGTGGCTCGCACCATTCACGATCTAAGTCCGCGCCGCAATAAGCCGTTTGTTCCCATTAACTGCGCGGCGATCCCTGAGACTTTGATTGAGAGCGAAATTTTTGGCCACGAAAAAGGCGCGTTCACGGGCGCGCTTGAGCGCCGCACCGGTTGTTTCGAACTGGCCGAAGGAGGCACGCTGCTGCTCGATGAGATCGGCGAGATGCCGGTCGGGACGCAAGCCAAGCTTTTGCGCGTGCTCGAGGACCACAAGCTGCGGCGGCTCGGCAGCAAAGTGGAAACCTCGGTCGACGTTCGCGTGCTCGCGGCCACTAACAAGGTGCCCGACGACGCGGTGGCGGCGGGCGAACTGCGCGAGGATCTTTATTACCGCCTCAATGTTTTTAATATTCACATGCCGGCATTGCGTGAGCACAAGGAAGACATTCGCGAACTCGTGAAAAGTTTGCTTGCGGACATGAACGAGAAGCACGATCGCAAGGTGTCGGATGTGAGCGAGGCCGTGCTGAATCTTTTCCAGAGTTACTCCTGGCCTGGCAACGTGCGTGAGCTGCGCAACACGCTGGAACGGGCGGTCATCGTGTGCGAAGGCGGGCTGATCGAATCCAAGCACCTGCCACCGGGCTTTGGGCAAAACGTGCGGGTAGTGGTGAACGATCCCGATGCCGTGCACCTAGGGGTCGGCACAACGGTGGAGGAAGCGGAAAAGTTGCTCATTCTGAAAACGCTCCAGGCGACGAGCAACAACAAGACGCGCGCTGCCGAAATTCTGGGGATCAGCTTGAAGACGTTGCATAACAAGCTTAAAGAATATGGGCGCCCGCAGGATGTGGTGCTGGCGGAAGATTAGTTCTCAGTTCCCAGTTCTCAGTTCTCAGTCCTGCAACGTGGCGGTTCACTGAGAACTGAGAACTGGGAACTGGGAACTGTTTTTTCATGACCCGAAAATTCATCATCGTGTTCGTGATCACCATGCTGTTTACGGCGCTGGTGATGGTTTTTTCGTGGTTCTATTTGTCGCAGTTCCTGCGCCAGCGCTTGTTGTGGGCCGATGAAACTGCCTCCCAGCTTACGAACCAATTGGAGTACGCCGCCTCCAAATCCGTCCCCGACCTGACGAGCACGCGCGTGGACACGGCCGATCCTAAGGCCATGCGTCTCGCCATCAAGGACTATTTGCAGACCGACCCTAACTTGAACTCGATGTTGGAGTCGGTGGTGGGGAATTCCCGCATCATCTACGATGCGGCGATCATTGATCCGAACGGGGTGGCGATTCTCGACACCAACCCTGTGATGAACGGCAAGCCCGTCCGGGAGCGCCCCCGATTGAGCGTGTTGCGTGACGCCGGCTTTCGGCGCCAACTGCGGCTGCTTTACGGACCCGGCATCGTGTATGACACGAGTATCGGGCTCGAAATGGGTGGGCAGGTGTTCGGCAGCATTCATGTGGGCGTTTCGACGGTATTCTTGCGCAACGAGCTGACGCCCAAGCTCCAACAGGCCGCGTTCTTTTCAGTGGTGGCAATTTTCTGCTCGCTGGTCCTGGCTGCCGTCGTATCGAATGTGGCGTTGGGACCGTTGAAGGCCATCAGCCGCAATCTGGACAGCGCGAGCGCGGGCGATGTGTTGCCGGCCGCGGAGGAAGCCAGTTCCGACGAGGTCGGGTTAGTGTCGCTGAAGATTGCGCACCTGGGCCGTCAGATCCGGGATACCAACCAGATTTTTTCCGCTCTCAAGGACAACGTTGAGCAGGTCATGTCAAAGCTCCAGGACGGGCTGATGCTCTTCACGCGCGACTCCCGGGTGGTGCTGGTGAGTGCATCGGCGGAGAAGTTTCTGGGCCGGCCGCGCCGGGAAATTCTCGGACACACGGCGGAGGAGATTTTTTCCGATGGCTCGGTGCTGGGAGCGGTTGTGTTGCCCGCCTTTCAGAAGCAGCGTCCACTGGTGCAATACGAGTTCGACGCAGCCGATAGCCGCCGCGTTCAGGTGTCGCTCGATTTCATTCAGGAAAAGGGAACTCCGATCGGCGCATTGCTGACCATGCGTGACGCGGAATCAGTGCGCCGGATCGAAGACGAGATCGAGATTTCGCGCCGACTTTCAGCAAGCGGACGCCTTACGCGCGGCGTAGCGCACGAGGTCAAGAACCCCATCAACGCCATCGTCCTCCACCTGCAGCTGCTGCAGAACAAGATGCAGCAGGATGATCCTGAGTCGCGACGCCATATGGATGTGATTGGGAATGAGATCCGCAGGCTGGACCGCGTCGTACAAATTCTCGTGGATTTCACGAGGCCCCGCGATCTTCACCTGGAAGAGGCGGACCTGAGAAAAATCTTCGAAGAGGTCGCAGTCCTGGCGGCGCCCGACGCGGCACGGCATGGCGTGAAACTGGTGAGAGAACTGCCGGATGAACCCCTCATGGTACGAGTCGATCCTGATTTGATGAAGCAGGCGATTCTGAATCTCGTGATCAATGGCGTGCAGGCGATGGGGCAGGGAGGAACGCTCACGGTGCTCGCGTTCCGGGAAGACGAGGCCATCATTGGCGAAGTGCGCGATCAGGGCAACGGCATCCCAGCCGATGCGCGGGAGAAAATCTTCGAGCTGTACTTCACGACGAAAGGCGATCAGGGGGGGAGCGGAATCGGGTTGGCGCAGACTTACCAGATCATGCAGTGGCACTATGGCTCGGTGGAGTTCGATTCGATTGTCGGTGAGGGAACGACCTTCCGCTTGCGCCTCCCCGCGCTGGTGGGGAAGCCGGATAGCCAGGCTGAGTTGACGGCATGAGAACGCTGTTTCCATGGAGTCATATGCGTTTGGCTTGGGCAATTGTCGTGATTTGCATAGGACTTCCGCCGTGGGGAGTCGCGTCTGCGCAACAGGATTCCTCGGAGCAGGCGACTACCACGAGCCAGGCTCCGGCTGCGGGTGCTCCCCAGACCGACACTCCGACCGAACAAAAAAAGGAACCTCCGGTCGAGCCATCGCAGGCGCCTCCCGAACAAACTCCTCCTCAACCAGCCACACCTCAAGAAACTACTCCACAACCACGCGCGCCAAGCGAACCGGCCGCCGAACCGCCGACCCAGCCACCGCCAAGCCAAACTGGAATCGAGCCTCCGCTGAGCAAACCAAGGAAGGAGCCGGAGACAAAAGCGGACGCCGGTGGCGGGAGTGCAAACGGCAGGCGTCATGTGGAAAGAAAACGCGCAACTGCGACCAGCGGAAGTCCGCAAAAGGTTGTAGTGCGGCACGGTGGCACTGACGAACCAACCGCGCAGATTGTTACCGGCATGGCTCCCGAAGAAGCCAACCGCCAGCGTCAACACGCGGAGCAGTTGCTCCGGTCAACCGAGGAAACCCTGAAACGGGCCGATCCGCGTGCCTTCGATCCGCTGCAGCAGGAGACCGTGTCGCAGATCCATAACTACATGGATGGCGCGCGGCTGGCACTGAAGGAAGGCGACATTTCGAGGGGCCACACATTGGCGCAGAAGGCGGGATTACTGGCGCAAGATCTGGTGAAGCACTCGCAGGCTGCGAAAGAAATCAATTCGGCCAGGTGAGTGAACCGAAGCAATTGAACAGTTTGCCGAAAAGCCTGTTGTGCACGACCGGGTGGGAAGGGCACGACCTGGGTCGTGCTGGTAAGTCGCTGAAAACGTGTTTGCGCTCCAGCGCCTGACGGCCGAGGCGCGCCCGTCGCCCGGGCTACGCCTACTTCGGCTTGGTGCGCGTTGAATTGACCTGCTTGAGCAGTTCCTGCGACGGACCTTGCAAGGGGCCGGGAATTTTGATGGCTTCTTCGAGGGCGGCGCGCGCTTCGGGAATGTTCTTGGTCTTACCGTAGGCCCAGCCAAGGCGATAGAGCGCGGTCGCATAGGCGACATCGTCCTGCCCCTTTAACAGAGTGGACGCCGCTTTCAATTCCGGAATCGCCGCTGTGACTTTTTCCTGCTTCGCATAGGCATAGCCGAGCGTGGAATGAGCCATGCCGGCGGAGAGTATGTTTGACTTCTCCGCGCCCGGCGCGTCTGCCTTGGCCAGCGCAATCACTTTTTGAGAATACACAATCGCCTTGGCCACGCTACCGGGGTGGGGGTCTTCAACGTAAGTGTTGGCAAGCATCAGCATGGTTGGCAGGCTGTTGGGATTGGCGGCCAGCGCCTTTTCTCCGTAAGCATACAGTCGCGCCGAATCGTTTAACTGGCCGAGGGTGAACATGGCATATTGCGTCACTTGTTCGTCAAAACGTGAAGAGGGAAAAGCCGGGGTGAAGCGCTCGATGTAGCCCATGCGCATCTTGCCATCCTTTTCATCGGCGATGGCGTTGAAAGCTGCCGTTTCCAGAAATTCGTATGATCCTTTGTTCGACTCTTTTGCTTCGGCCACGCGGCTTGCCCACTGGTCATCGGTGAGGCCTTCTGGCTTGGGCTGATGGGCGGCGGCATTGTAGAGTTTTCCGCCGCGGGTCGAATAGTCGACGACCTTGCCATTGTTCTTGGCTTGCTGCGCGATGCTGGCTTGCGATACCAGGATGTCCAGCGTGTTGGGCGCACTGGCGAGCGCCTTGTCGCCATAGGCAAGGGCTTTGTCGAGGTCGCCGGCTGTTTGCGAGGCTTGCGCCAGTTGCCAGTTGCCGTAAGCGACGGCCACCGGGTTCGCCGAATATTTTTGTACGAAATCTTCGTACATGGCCACTTGTTTCTTCGCGTCCTGCTCGTTCGAAATGGCTTGCAGGTCGTGGTCCTCGGGCGTGCCGGCCGCAATCATGATTTTGTCGATTTGTGCGCTGGCGGAGACAGAGAGCAACAAGGTGGCAAGAATGACGGCTGCACGGCGCATGGCAACCTCCGGGGACGGCGGGAGTTCAAGGCGAATCTTTTTCAGGGCGAATCGTAGCGCCGAATTGAGTGAGGCGCAAGGACGTTTCAGGTCCAGGTCTCACGTTCTCAAGTCACAAGATTGGAGGGCTTTAGAAAGATTGTCCGGTTCTGGTGTTTTCTGCGATAGGGTTTTGCTATCTTCTCCCCTCGCGCTTTTGAGCCACGACTAGCCCACGGGGCGTAGGCAGCAGGATTACCGAGATTAAACCCTCGCGTTCGAGTTTGAGGGCAGCCTCGCGAACGATCTTCAGATGTGAACTGGCATCGTGCATGAGAATCAAGCCATTGGGATTGATTTGTGGGAGGAAACGGCGGATCTCCTGCTCGCGGATAGGCATATCACTATCGCTGAAGAAGAGGTCGATGGCACCTTCGACCTTCATTTCCAAGCTGGACTCGTTGCGCAACTCTATCCACTCGCCGAGCCCGGACGCGGCGATGCGCGCCCGGGCATTTTCGTAGACCTGGGGATCAAACTCGCAGGTCATAACTCGGCCTCTGCCATTGGCTCTTAAACCTTCCGCGATCCAGAGCGTGCTGATGCCACTGAAGGTGCCGGTCTCGACCACCAGGTCCGGCTTGATCGTGGTCACGACGGTGCGCAGGAATTCGAGGACCTCAGCCTCGGCGGTCATGGAATCGAACATGCTCCAGCGCTCAGGATGAGGACATTCGGGTGTCGCGCGGTGATATTCGGGCTGGAGTTGATCGCCGCTGCGCACGATCTGGCGGAGGATTTTGTGTTCTTGTTTTTCTTTCTTTTTGAAGAACATTAAGAGGAAGTGTAACGCAGGGCCTGAGGCTGCGAGCTACGAGCCTCGAGCCACGGGCTCAAAGCTATGAGTCTACGAACAAACTCCCGAGCTTGCCGAACCAATCTGAATGGGGTCCAATTAATTGAGTGACTCGGGATTGCTCGCGGCTCGAGGCGCGAAGCTCGCAGCCGTCCGCCAGGCTTAGGATTCAAGAGCTGCTCTTCACTCACTCGTGAAGTAATCCACCGTCACCGGATTTTCGAAGAGCGAGTAATCCCGCGTCACTACCGTGATGCCGCTGTCGGTGACGAAATAGCGCTCCCGGTCGGCCTCGACGTCGTAACCGATGGTGGTTCCCTCGGGAACGTGGACGTCGCGGTCGATGATAGCTTTGCGGATGCGGCAGTTGCGGCCCACATTGACGTGCGAAAAAAGGATGCTGTCTTCGATTTCCGAGAACGAGTTGACGCGCACGTCGGGAGAGAGGACGCAATTTTTTACGGTGCCGCCGGAGATGATGCAGCCGGCGGAGACCAGCGAATCAAGCGCATGGCCCATGCGCCCGGCTTCGGCAAAAACGAATTTGGCGGGCGGATACTGGCGCTGGTGTGTACGGATGGGCCAGCGCTCATCGTAAAGATTGAAGACAGGGGAGACCGAAACCAGATCCATGTTGGCTTCGTAGTAGGCTTCCAGGGTCCCCACATCGCGCCAGTAGAGCGCCTCTTTCTTGTTTTCGTCGACAAAATTGAAGGAGAAGACGCTGTATTCGGCAAGCATCCCGGGCAGAATGTCCTTGCCGAAATCGTGGCTCGACTTGGGACTCTCGGCATCCTTCAGGAGCACGGGAATGAGCACGTCCGTGTTGAAAATGTAAATCCCCATCGAGGCCGAAATTTTGGCGGGGTCGTAGGGGGAGCGAAGATCCGTCACCTTGGGCTTTTCCTTGAAGCCGACAACGCGGCTGTCCCGGTCGATGTCGACGACACCGAAATGGCGAGATTCCGCGGGGTCGGTCAGCAGCGTAGCCAACGTGACGTCGGCGCCGGAATCCACATGCTGCCGGAGCATGCGCTCGTAATTCATCTTGTAGATGTGGTCGCCGGAGAGGATGAGCACATACTTGGGCTGCTCGGAGCCGATCGAATAGATGTTCTGATAGACGGCATCGGCGGTGCCCATGTACCAGTTGTCGCTCACGCGCTTCATGGGCGGCAGGATTTCGATGAATTCGCCGATTTCGCGGCCCAGAATATTCCAGCCCTCGCGGATCTGGCGGTTGAGCGATAGCGCTTTGTATTGCGTCAGGATAAAAACCCGGCGCAAGCCGGAGTTCACGCAATTGGAGAGCGTGACGTCGATGATGCGATAGATCCCGCCGAAAGTGACGGCCGGCTTGGCGCGGTCGCGCGTAAGGGGATAAAGGCGCTCGCCTGCGCCTCCCGCCAGCAAAACTCCGAGCGTATCTTTCATCATGACACTGTTCGGATGCAACGCCTGCTACGCGCGCTGCCCGTGCCTAACGCGAAATACTAGCACAGCCCCGGATTAACATCGTGACACGGGATCACGGTCACCGTCGATGCGGGTGAGTTAGACGACAAGATGGGCCAGTTCGGCAGGTGTGCGGAGAAGTATTCTGCATTGTGCGCTGGTGAGCTCGTGCTCGTCGCCGTAGCCCCACAGAACGCCCACGGGCACGATTCCATTGGCCCGAGCTCCTACGGCATCGTGCGAGCGATCACCAACCATCACCGTGTCGCCGGGCGCCAGTTTTTCCTGCTCCAGGATGTGAGCGATGAGGGTGGCCTTATCCGAACGAACGCCGTTCAGCTCGCTTCCCAAAACGCGCTGAAAATAACACGCAAGCCCAAAGTGTTCAACGATGCGCTGGGCGTACGTTTCGGGCTTGGACGTTGCAACAAACAGGGTAGCGCCGCGCTGGCGGAGAGCTTTTAAAGCAGCGGGTATGCCGGGGTACACCTGGTTTTCGAACAAGCCGACTGTCGAATAGCGCTCGCGGTAGAAGAACAGGGCCTGCTCGACATGAGCTGGGTCCGTGGTTGCAAGAAGGTCGCGCAGGGAATCGAGCAAGGGCGGTCCGATGAAATGCAGCAAATTGTCATTGTCGGGAACCTGCCGGCCGAGCTTGGCCAGCGCATATTGGATGCACCCGACGATGCCCGGACCGGGATCGGTCAGCGTGCCATCGAGGTCGAGGAGGATGTTCAATCTGATGTGGCGGCCAAAAGGGACTGGAGAGACTTCCGTCCTCCAGGTCCCTAGCAATGCACGATCTTGTCGCTCTTAATGCCGCGGGTTGCGTTGCGTGAATCGACCACCAACTTGGCTTCATTCACGATCTTCTTGTAGTCGTAGTCGGAGTGGTCGGTGACGATCAGCACGCAGTCGTATTGATCGAGATTGTCGAGCGAGGCGCACTTCATCTGCAGGTCGTACTTCCGGCCGCGGCCCACAAATGGGAAGTAAGGATCGTTGTAGCTGACGATCGCGCCCTCTTTTTGCAGGAGCTCAATGATGGTCAGGGCTGGGGATTCACGCAGGTCGTCAATATCTTTCTTATAGGCCACGCCGAGCACCAGGACCGTCGACCCGTTGATTGCCTTCTTCTGCCGGTTGAGCGCACCCATCGTGGCCGCGATCACGTGGTAGGGCATGGCCACGTTGACCTCGCCCGCCAGTTCAATAAAGCGCGTGTGGAAGTCGAACTCCTTCGCTTTCCAGGAAAGATAGAACGGGTCGACCGGAATGCAGTGTCCGCCAAGACCAGGCCCCGGATAAAACGGGTGGAAGCCAAACGGCTTGGTGGCGGCGGCGTCGATGATCTCCCAGATATTGAGATCCATGCGCAGGCAGAGCATTTTGAGCTCATTGACGAGCGCGATGTTGACGCACCGGTAGATATTTTCCAGCAACTTGGTCATCTCGGCCGCGGCGGGCGATGAGACGGGCACGGTGCGCCGGAAGATCGACCCGTAGAGGGCGGCCGCGATTTCGCTAGCCTGTGGATCAAGTCCGCCAATCACCTTAGGAATATCGTGGCGCGCGACCTGCGTATTGCCCGGGTCTTCGCGCTCCGGCGAGAAGGCAACCCAGAACTCGTTGTCACCGGCCGCGCCTTTGTGTGAAGCCTTCAACCCTGCCTTGTTTCCCTGTTCGAGAATCGGAACCAGGACCTCGTCGGTCGTGCCGGGATACGTCGTGCTCTCCAGAATGACGATCTGCCCGGCACGCAGATGGGGTGCAACCGCATGGGCCGTGTCCGTGATGTAGCTCATGTCGGGCTCGTGATATTCGTTCAGCGGTGTCGGGACGCAGATGATGATGGCGTCCATTTCGCGGATCTGCGCGTAGTTCGCCGTAGGCTTGAAACCCTTGGCCTTGGCCGCTGCAATCTCTTCCGAGGTGATGCGAAAGATATAAGTGCCGCCGTTATTGAGCGTGTCGACCTTGCGCTGATCGATGTCGAATCCGGTGACGGGAAACTTTTGCTCGCTATAAAGCAGGGCGAGCGGCAATCCGACATAGCCGAGGCCGATGATTCCGACGCGCGCCTGGCGATTTTCAATCCGGCTTTTCAACTCAGTAAATAGAGACGAGGCGGTCAATTGAGTATTCATAGGTCGTAAGAATTTTAGCACCCTCAATTGTGCTTTGACGGGGGAAGAAACGGTGTCCTGCGATTTTCACATGGCCTTCCAGTTCCAGGCCCCGAGTGTGATTGCTCCGGTAATCGAATTCGACGCGAAAGAGGTTTCCTTAGTAACATGCGCGTGAGATGCGATTTCTCCGGCTGTTCTTGCTGGTGGTGGTGATAGCGGTCCTCGCGGCGAGCCAGGCGGCGCGCTTCCTGGTGGTCGACAATCCCCAAAAATCCGATGCCATCGTGGTGCTGGCCGGAGAAGCCAGCGCGCGGCCGGCGCACGCTCTCGAACTTCTTCGCCAGGGAATGGCGCCGCGCCTGTTCCTAGACGCGGAAGTGGGCGAGCCAATGTACGATCAGCAACTCACCGACGTCGCGCAGAAATACGTCAACACTCTGCCCGAAAGAAATTCGATCCGAGTGTGTCCGATTGTCGGGCGCTCTACCGCGGCGGAAACCGAGGACGTTGCCCGCTGCCTCCAGTCGCTGGGAGCGCATCGCGTGCTGCTTGTGACCTCGGAATACCATACTCGCCGCGCCCTGACGATTTTTTCTCGTCGCCTGCCGCAATACCAGTGGAGCGTGGCGGCCGCACGCAATCCCATGCTGTTTGGCGCAGCCTGGTGGACCAATCGAGAATGGGCGAAAGTCATCTTGAACGAGTGGACGAAGTTGATTTGGTGGGAAGTGGTCGATCGCTGGCGATAGTCAGTCGCCAGTGCCCGGTATTCAGATTCGGTTTTGGTTGAATCCTGGGTACTGGCAACCGGCAACTGGCAACTTCTTTCGTTCTGCGATAGTTTGAAAGTTCGCAATCTTCATTGGGAGGGTTCATGGGGCAAGTCACGATTACGGTGAAGAAGAACGGTTCTTTGCGCGTTGACGATCCAAATGGCGTGATCGAAATGGTGGACGCAGAGGGCAACAAGTACGACCTGACCGGCAAGCCGGCTTTCTCACTTTGCCGGTGCGGCCAATCCGCCAACAAGCCGTTCTGCGATGGCACTCATAACAAGATCGCCTTCCAGGCGAACGACACGGCGCCTACCATACCCAAGGTTGGGTAACTGCGTTTTTGGATCGCAACAAGAGATTGCCAGCGAGAACCCGGAAGCCGGGAGAATTTCGGTTCGCTTTGGTCCGCCCGGTGACTAGTGTCTAACTTGGAAACGAGCAGGCGAAAAACGTGTGGTCCGCACTGGTTGTGGTCTAGCATGGTTGTCGGACAGTGGCGCAGGGACGAGCGCGGGTATTCGTCAGAAGTTCAGGCCGAACCATCAGTGGGCAGCAGAATTTATGGGCCCCTCGGACAAGTCAGAACAGCACGCGATTCGGCGCAGCACGCGCTTGCCGCTGGAAATTCCAGTGCAGGTGACGAGCCTGAGTGCGGATAATCCATTCTCCGAGCAGTGCAATACAACCCTCGTCAACGCGCATGGATGTGGGCTGATCGCTCCGCGCGAGCTGACCCGGGGCATTCAGGTGCGCATCGAGATCGTTTCTGCCAAACGCCATACCACCGCCCAAGTCGCGGAAGTTGTCCCCCTGGGTGGCGATCCCGAGACCTGGCTGGTGGGCCTCGAACTGGATATCCCCGGCAACTTTTGGGGAATCGAATATGCGCCTTCGGATTGGACGGTCGAGGAAACGCTGGTACCGCCGGTCCCGGAACCCGCCGATGCGGAACCTGCCAAACCCTCGACGGCCAAACGCCGCTGGCGCTTGACCGATATCAGCGTCGGCGCTTGTTATCTGGAATCCGCCGCTCCCTTTCCCGTGGATACCCCGGTGCTTGTGAGTGTGCGCGCGCTCGACAAGGAGTATCTTCTCGATGGCGTGGTGCGCGCGTCCCACCCCCAAACCGGGATAGGCGTTCAGTTCACGGGAGGGCCCAGGCACCGCGAGCGGGTCGCGGAATTGATTGGGCAATTGACGAGTAATCGTGAGGTACCGCGGGTTTTTGTGGGGCGGAAAGAAGGCCAACAGGCAGCGGCGGATCGAGCCGCGCCTCCCAGGGACCCGGAAGCGCCCGACCCGCTCTTGGATTTGGTGTTAGAGGGAAATTCCCTGAGTGCCGAGCAGTTTCTAAGCGATTTACGGGCGGAACGGCTGGGCAAGCGCCTCGATCCACGGCTTGATATCGCACTGCCGGTCCGGCTGACGGGCCTTGATGTCAGGGGCCGTCCATTGGATCAGCGAGTGATGACGGTGAATATCAGCCGGCGGGGAGCCTTGCTGGAAGGAATCCACGGCGTGCTCAACGCGGGTGACACGATCTACCTGGCGCGCAGCCGTGAGAAGGAAGAGTTCCGAGTGGCGCGGGTTATGGAGGACGATGCGAGAGGGAGGATCAGCGTCGCCGCGGTCGACCCGAACTCTTCTTTTTGGGACGCCGTGCTCGAAGCGGCGGGGCAGTTCGGACTGGAGGAAGAGACACTGCGCGGGGACGGGGCCAGCAACTAGC
>Ga0209698_10004001_pt1 | contig 16277 bp, 15 predicted proteins | sample LitLauG_LLR_2012_FD_187203 | JGI IMG/M metagenome (GOLD analysis project Ga0209698, IMG submission 187203) | Freshwater sediment microbial communities from Pennsylvania, USA - Little Laurel Run_MetaG_LLR_2012 (SPAdes) (version 2) | ecosystem: Environmental > Aquatic > Freshwater > Creek >...
TCGCGGTGGTCGCTGACGAAGTGCGCAAACTCGCGGAGCGGACCACCAGCGCAACCAAGGAAATCGCGCACATGATCAAGAACATTCAGGACGAAACTCGAGTCGCTGTCACGGCCATGGAAAACGGGACCAGGCAGGTCGAAGAGGGCGTCAGCAGCACCGCTGAAGCCGGCAAGTCGCTCCAGCAGATCATCGAGATGGCGGGGCAGGTGGGTGAGATGATCACCCACATCGCCACCGCCGCCACCGAGCAATCCGGCGCTTCCGAGCAAGTCAACCAGAACATGGACCAGATCGCGCGCTTGATCCAGGAATCGGCGGCCGGATCGCAGGAAGCCGCTAAAGCCTGCCAGCACCTCTCCGGGCTCGCCCTCGATCTGCAAAAAATGGTGAGCGATTTCAAGTTAGGCCAGGGCAATACCCGCGGCGCGGCAAAACAGTCCCCCACTAATCCGGTAAGAGCGTGGGCCGCGTCCGCACACTGACATGCATTCGTGCTGTCTCCGTGGAGCGCTCGCTGGCACAGGAGGAACGACGTGGAAGTCGGGAACACAGCCAATATTGCCCAGTTTGACCGGCGCCAGGGTCCGCACGAACTGATGCAGCTGGTCAGCTTTCATGTAGGAAGCGAGGAATTCGGGCTCGAGATCCTGCGCGTGCAGGAAATCATCCGCATCCGGCCCCTCACCCGCGTCCCCAACTCGGCGGCCTTTGTCGAAGGCGTAATCAACCTGCGCGGCAAGGTTCTCCCCATCATCGCTCTGCGGAGATGCTTCGGTCTCGAAGACCGCCGCCACGATCAGCAGACTCGCATCGTGGTGGTCGAGGTAAACGGCAACGTACTCGGTTTCATTGTCGACTCGGTCTCCGAGGTTCTGCGCATCCCGGTCGAAACGATTGAGCCGCCACCGCGCCTCGGCAGGGTCGAACGCCAATACGTTTCTGGTGTCGGCAAACTCGATGATCGCTTGCTCATTCTGCTGGACCTGGACCGCCTGATGTCGGACGCCGAGAAGGCAATGGTTGAGGCTGTGGCTCACTGAATGCTTCGCGTGAGGAGAAATTTGTGAGCGACGATTTCCTCCAAGACCCCGAGTTGCTCCGCGACTTCGTGGTGGAGTCCGAAGAAGCGCTTCAGCACATGGACCAGGACATGGTGGCGCTCGAGTCTGCTCCGAACGATGCCGACCTGCTCAATCGCATCTTTCGCGCCATCCATACCATCAAGGGGACTTCCAGCTTTCTTGGCCTCGATCCAATCGTCAAGCTCAGCCACCGCACCGAGGACGTGCTCAATGCGCTCCGGCGCGGCGAGTGCCGCCTGACCCGGCGCACGATGGACGCCTTGCTTGGGGCTCGCGATCAACTGGGACGCATGCTCGCGGACTTGCGCAACCAGCAGGGTCGGACGTATCCGCTCGACGATCTTCTGAACGAATTGGAACTGGCGCAGAAACCGTCCGCGAGCCCGCTTGCGCTGGGAGAGATTCTGGTTGCGAACGAGATTATTCCTCGTGAGACGCTGGACTCCGCTCTCGCCGAGCAGGCGAGCCAGACGGAGCCAAAGAAACTCGGCGAGATTCTGGTCGAGAAGGGCGCGGCCTCTCCGGCTGAAATCGGGGAAGCCCTGTCTCGCCAGCGCGCAGCCTCGGAAAAACCGTCGGACGCCCAGACCATGCGCGTGGATGTGCGCAAGCTGGATGACCTCATCAACCTGGTCGGTGAACTCGTGCTCGAACGCAACCGCCTGGTTCGGCTCAGCCGCGATTTTTCTTCTGGAGGCATGGACCACAGCGCCTTCGAAATGGCTCTCGGACAGTCCACCGCCCGCCTCAGCCTTGTAACCGAGGAACTTCAGATCGCCGGACTGAAAACGCGCATGGTGCCCATCGAGTCCGTCTTCCGCAAGTTTCCGCGCCTGGTGCGTGACCTCGCCTGCTCCGTGAACAAGCGGGTCCAACTGGTTCTCGAAGGGCAGGACACCGAAATCGATAAGACCATGGTCGAACTGATTGCCGACCCGCTCGTGCACCTGGTGCGCAACGCCCTCGACCACGGCATCGAACAGCCCGAGATCCGCGAGCAGGCAGGGAAACCTCGCGAAGGCACCATCCGGCTGGAGGCTTCCCAGGAAGGCGACCAGATCGTGGTTCGCATTTCCGACGACGGCGCCGGCATCCACCCCGATCGCATTCTCGCCAAAGCTCTCGAGAAGGGGATGGTGTCCGCCGATCGTGCCCGCTCGCTTACCCGGCGCGAAGTCCTGGATCTCATCTTCCTGCCCGGGTTTACGACCGCGCAAAAGACGACCGACCTCTCCGGCCGCGGCGTTGGCATGGATGTGGTCCGTTCCAATCTTCAAAAACTGAATGGCATAGTGGACCTGGAAAGCGAAGTCGGCCAGGGCACGACCTTCCGCCTGCGCCTGCCGCTCACCCTCGCCATCCTGCCCGTTCTTCTGGTCGAAGTCTCGGAAGAAATCTATGCGCTGCCTTTGCGCTCCGTGCTCGAAACGGTGCGCATCCGCTCCAGTGAAATCCATTGCATCGAGGGCTGCGAGGTCCTCGAACTGCGCGGAGAGACGATCGCCTTGTTGCGACTTGGGGAGATCTTTGGCCTTTCTAACGCCAGCCGGGAGCGCACTCAGAAGGTCGTGATCCTCGGCATTGGCCGCCGCCGCATCGCACTCCTGGTCGATCAGCTGATCGGCCAGGAGTCCACGGTCATCAAGCCGCTGGGAGCGTTTCTTCACGGCAGCGCCCAGCTTGCCGGGGCCACCATCAGCGGTGACGGACGCGTGCGCCTCGTCCTCGACCCCGCGGGCCTGCTGGCAGCAGCCTCCACCCTCGCAAAGGGGGCGCGCGCATGAGTGCCGGCACCGTAACCGCGCATGCTCAGACGGCCGCCATCGACCCATATCTGTACCGGATTCGCGACCTCGTCTATCAAGCCGCGGGTATCTTCCAGCCCGATACCAGGCTCAGCCTCCTCGCCGACCGTTGCGGCCGCCGCATGAAGGAGTTGGAGGTGAGAACCCTGCGCGACTATCTGGACCGGCTGTCCCAACCCCTCGCCGACCGCGACGAGATGGTCAAGCTCCTCAACGAGGTCACGATCGGGGAGACCTGTTTCTTTCGCAACCAGCCCCAACTCGATGCCCTCCGGTCCATTGTCTGGCCCAGGATCATCGCTGCCCGCTCGACGTCCTCGCGCACCCTGCGGATCTGGAGCGCAGGATGTTCGACCGGCGAAGAACCGTACACCCTGGCGATCATGCTGCTCGAGGAAAGCGCCGCCCTGTTCAAGGGCTGGACCTTCGACATCCAGGCCACCGATCTCAATGAACGCTCCCTCGAACACGCTCAGGGCGCTGTCTACGGCGACTACAGCACCCGCAACCTCTTACCTCACATCCGGCAGAAATACTTCGCACCGGTCGACGAGCGCTTACAAATCAGTCCCGCCGTCCGAAAACTCGTTACGTTCTCGCGCCTCAACCTGCTTGACGGCGTGCGCATGTCCCTCATGAAAGACATGGACCTGATCTTCTGCGCCAACGTCCTCATCTACTTCGATCTGAATTCCAAGCGCACTGTGATCCGCCACTTCTTCAACAACCTTCTGGCTCACGGATATTTCTTCCTGGGCCATTCCGAGTCTCTCTATGGGGTCTGTGACCAGTTCAAGCTGGTTCACCTGCCATCGGCCACCGCCTACGTGAAAGCTCAACCTGCAGGGAAGTGAAACCATGACTACCCTTCGCCGCGAACTGATGATCAAGAAACTGGAGAAGGCGGACCGCCTTCCCAGTCTGCCCGCCGTCGTTGCGCCTTTGCTGCGCTACTTGCAACAGCCCATCGATTCTCTCCAGCTCAACGAGGTCGCTCGCCTCATTTCCCAGGATGAATCCTTGACGGCCCAATGCCTGCACTTGGCGAACTCTCCCCTGTTTGGACTCCGCGGTACGGTCGAGACGGTTCGCGGGGCCGTCCTGAACCTTGGCATGCGCCGCATGCAGGACATCGCCACCTCCTGCTGCTTGATCAACCTCACTCCCCAAGGCTGCCCTATGGATCCAACGGTGCTCTGGGAGCACGCCTTGGGCGTCGCTTTGGCCAGCCGATATTTCGCCGCCGCGGTCGGCTTCCCGGATCCCGATAAGGCCTATCTCGCCGGCCTCCTCCATGACTTTGGCGTGGTCATGAGTCTCTGGGTCGCCCCCCAGGAATTTGCCCAAGCGTTTGCGCAGGCGGCCTCCGACCATATCCCACTCGTCGAAGCGGAGCAGGAAAGCCTGGGAATCTCGCACCCCGAAATCGGCCGCATGCTCGGCGAACGATGGCACATGCCTCCCGACCTCGTCCAGGTCATCGCTTTCCACCACGATGTTGAAAAGGCAACCGCTCACCGCGCTCTGGTGGCCCTCATCTCCCTCGTCGACTTGCTCTGCCGCATGAGCGCGGTCGGCTATGGGTATCCGGAAGACCGCCAGGTCGACTTCTGCCAGGAACCCGCGTTTCAGGTCTTAATCGCCGAATGCCCCAACCTGACCCAACTTGATTGGGAGCGGTTTACCTTCGAAATGGAAGCCTACCTCGTCGAAGTGCAGCGTCTAGTGAGTCTTGTTTACCGGCGATCATGACCCCCCCAACTTCCAGATCGCCTGTCAAAGTGTTGATCGCCGATGACAGCGCCTTCATGCGAATTGCCCTCTCGCGCATGGTTCAGTCCGACGACTCTCTGTGTGTCGTCGGCACTGCCCAGACCGGCCCCGAGACTCTCACGCAGATTGACCGGCTCCAGCCCGACGTCGTCACCCTCGATATCAACATGCCCGGTCTCAGCGGCCTCGAAATCCTCAAGCGGGTCATGCACGATTCCCCCCGGCCCGTCATCGTGATCAGTTCCATGGCTCAGGAAGGAGCGGAGGCCACTCTCGAAGCGCTGGAACTGGGAGCCTTCGACTGCCTCGCCAAGCGTCTCAGCTGCAGTTCCCTTGACATCGTCAAAGTCCAGGACGAACTTGTCGGCAAGATCAAAGCAGCGGCCCGCTCCTGCAGAGATGCTCGCCGTCGGTCCCGGCCAACCATTCGTCCGCCCAGTCCTGCCGTTTCCTCGGTCAGTCTCAGCGCCCCATCGGTCGTTGCCATGGGAACGTCGACTGGCGGTCCTAAAGCTTTGCAGGAGGTCCTCCCCTATCTGCCCGCCGACTTGCCCGTCGGTATCCTCATTGTGCAGCACATGCCGATCGGATTCACCGGCCCTTTCGCCCAGCGCCTCAACAATCTCTGCCACGTGCACGTGCACGAAGCGGAAGATGGTATGGTGCTCACTCGAGGCCATGTCTACCTGGCTCCCGCAGGACAACACCTCACCGTTCGCCGCCGCACTCCCGCCGAGGTGGTTTTGCAGGTCTCTTCTAACCCCAACAACGTCGTCCACATTCCATCGGTCGACGTGATGCTGCTCTCCGTCGCCGAGGTCTTTCGCTCGAACGCCATGGGTATCATCATGACTGGCATGGGCGGTGACGGCGCTCTCGGAATGCAAGCCATCTTTCGAGAGGGCGGACTCACGGTCGGCCAGGATGAAGCGACCTGCGCGGTCTATGGCATGCCCCGCACGTGTGCGGAGATGGGAGTGCTCAAACGCGTTGTCCCGCTTAGTGACATCCCCCAACAGATTCTGGCCGCTCTCGGCTATCGCAAACCCTGCTAGAGGCGCGACTGGGTGATTGATCATGAGATGGAGCGGCTCTCCATCGGCGAAACTTGGATCGGCGGCTCGTTTTCAACCCGCCTGCTTCGCTGCCCTGAACGCAATCCCCAAGATTGTCCCAATCTTCTCCACCAGGGAGCGCCGTGAATACGGCTTGGCCAGAAAATATGTGTGCGTTTCTGGCGATTCGGTTTCGTAGGCTGCCTCGCCATACCCCGATGTGACCAGCACCGCTACCTCCGGAGTCCGCTCCCGCAGATCCTGGCCCAGTTGTTGCCCCGTGCGGCCCGGCAGCACCATGTCGGTCATCACGAGATCAATTTTCTGTCCGCACTCCTCGAACACCTGCATGGCTTCGTAGGCGTCCTCTGCTGGCAATACTTCAAAGCCCGCATTCAACAGAATGCTGCAGGTCGCCTCGCGCACAAAAGGCTCGTCTTCCACGAGTAGAATCCTCCGCCGCGCGCCGCGTTCGCTTGTACATGCACAGGGTTGAAGAGCCATGCGATCCTCCCGCAAATCGAGTTTCGAAATGACTCTTTTGCATATGCAATCCCACGCCCGCGCGGTCCTCGAACGCGTCCGAGCGTCTCGCACCACGGTCTCTACTTGTCGGGAATCTACTTGAGGGTGGTTAGAATCGTCTGCTTGGGATCGAGTACGACCGTCCGTGTATCGATCGGCGCGCTCAGCCGAAATGAGGTTTCCGCTCCATCCGCCAATACTTCGCCTAGGAATATCAAGGAGTTGCCCCTCGTCATCGCATACACTGGAATGGCCGTGACCAGATTGTCAGGCGCGTCCTTTTGTGCGATCACCCCAGAAACCACGGCCCCGCGTTCTTTCGGCGTGATGCGGATGTCCCGCGTTCCAAGCGCCGGCATGGCCGTTCCGTTGATCCACCCTTCCACAAACCAGTCCAATGTGTGACGATTCTCGTACCAAAGTGGGCGCGGCAGTTCCTCTTCGAAAATCTGCATCAACTCCTTTGTGCTGATGCTCTTGCCCGCGTACCGCTCTCTCACCTTCCGCAGAGCGCGGAAAAATCGTTCCTCCGGATTGGGTTTTCGGGTCCGGGAATGGGTTACGCCTTCGCTGTCCTGCAACATCGACCGCAGCATGTGGAACAGCCACGTTCCTCTCTCGTAGCTGATCGCGTCATAGCCTCCCGGAAAGTGTGACGAAATCAGCCGTTGACCCAGCGTCACCGGCCCTGCCGTACGCAACAACTCGCCATCGCTGTTCTTGCTCAGCAGGTCGTTGCGGCACTTCTCCAGAATCTGGCGGAATTGTGCAGGATTCTTCTGTTCCAGCACGAGCAGGGCCGAGTAATTCGCCAGACCCTCCACCAACCACTGGTCCCGGTAGCTCTTCCATAGCACCAGATCGCCCCACCACTGATGCGCCGTTTCATGCACCAGCACCTGGTTGTCGAGCAGTCGCGCCACCGGATCGAGTTTCAGGTCCGCCTGCTCCTGGGGGCTCAGAAAGGCATAACTTGAGAGAAACACCAGCCCCGGCCATCCCTGACTCAAGTCTCCCGGCATTTGCGTCAGCGCGAGCGAGGTATACGGGTAGGGTCCGAACCACGCCGAAAAACTCTCGACCGCCTTTGCCGCGCGGTCGGCCACCACCTGGACACTCTGCGCTGGAGACGGAGGTGGCGGCACCACCACAATCGGCGCTGACATGTCAGGATGGGGCACTCCGCGAGGAGAAGTCGGTATCTGAATCAACTCACCAGGCGCCTTCGGAAAGGATCGCTCGACCCCCTTGGTGCCGTAGGCTTCGACCAGTACGCTGCCTGCTTTCGCTTCGGCACGCACGTACCGGCCCAGGTTGAATCCCGCCACCGCAATCGGCCGATCCGAGACCCAATGCGAAACTCTCTCCCCCCCAGCTTCCTCAGCCTTGTCTTCGTCGCCCGCGCCCGAGATTTTCTTGCCCGTCGCGATCAGCGTCCACGCCGCCGGGTAACGAAACTCCAGGTCGAACTGCGCCGGGCTCAATCCAAAACTTGGATACCACGTGCCCCGCTCCCCGACATACAGCAATCCCCCGCCCGCCTCAGACAGAACGTCACCGGCATAGGTGAAATGCAGTTTCAAAGTTTGCCCCGCTGCCAGCGGAGCGGGAAACACGAGCGCCACCAGATCATTCCCATGCCTCCGCAGATGCGTTCCCTCGATCGCTTCGTTCTGAAGAAAGTCAACCGGCCTCCCTCGTTCGTCCACATGATCGACCTTCAGATAGCGCGACAGCTCAAACATGAGCGTCCGCTGTCCGCCGCCGCGGACCCGCGCCTCGATCTCCGCCGATGCCTGCAGCCGCCGCGGCGGCTCCACCGAGGCTCGAATCCGGAATGCCGCGATCGTAACGTCATTGGCCGGTGTCGCTTGCGCAGGTTCCCGGGCCGCTGCGCTCGGCTCGAACGATGTCCAGGTATCGAAAAACAGGGCACCATCCTTGGTGAGCTGTTGACCCGCCCAGACCGGTTCGGCGTTGGCTCCATCCCAATACAATTCAAAGGCGCCAAGCTTTTGGCCCAGCAGGTGCGCGTGCAACAGGGGGGGGAATCCCCGCGCGGGCTCCTTTCCATTCGGGGTCGGGAGAAAATGGCTGAAGTCCACCAGCAGGCGCAGGGTGTCTGCGGCCGCCAGATTCCGGCTCACGTCGTTCCACTGTCTTACGAATTCGCTCGCGTCCGCCGCCGGCGACAGGAAGGGTTGCAATGCTGTGGCGGTGGCGTCGTTGAAACGCAGATAAGCCGAACTAAACTGCTCGTCCAGGATCGCCATCCCCGTGAACAAAGCCATCGACTCGCGTTCCACTCGGTTCGGCGGACGCAGCCGGATCTCTCCCTCTCCCGCGAAGTACGCGCCCGTAATCCGCCCGCAGATGTCCTCCGTAAACGCCAGCGTGCCATCGTCGAAATCGAGATGAAGATTGGGCCGGTCAATCGTAGCCCCCCGCACCCGGTACACGCGCCCCTCATCCAGGCCTACCGAACCAATCCTTGCGTAGAGCGCCGCTGTAGTTTGCGGGCAGTTTGCCGTGGACGAGGACTGCGCGTGTGCCGCCGCGCCCGCCAGGCAACCTGCCAGCAGCCATCTCCGCCACGACCGAACCAGTACCTTGGTCACCTACGAAAGCCCTCCACCCGGTTGCTAGAATCAGCCAGTGCGAGCCCTATCGATCACAATTCTAGTGCTTTTGGCGCTGCCGTCCTCCGCCGACGTCATCCATCTAAAGAATGGACGCACCATCTGGGCCGATCAGGTCCGCAAGAACAAAGATCGTGTCGAGTATGACGTGGGCGACGATTCCTACGCCATCCCGGTTTCTTCGGTTGAACGAATCGACGCTGGCGGTGTCGCCCCGGTGCGCTCCAGCGCGAACCGCTCCGCCGGCCTGCCCGAAATTACTCCTCCCACGCCTACCTTTACCCACGAGAGTGATGTCGCGGCGAAAGTCGTGCGCGATGGCAAGGTCGACACCGACGCCCTTGCCCGCTTCGAGCAAGAAGGCAATTCTGAAATCACGGCCACCGCATACTTCCTCGCGGGGAAGAATGAATCCGATCGCGGGAACTTCCCGCAGGCCCGGCACTACTTCGAAACCGCGCTCCGCTTGCAGCCAGGGAACGCCACTCTGCTGGTCTACTATTCCGCTTGCCTCTTGCGCACTGGCCACGCCAACGAAGCCATGCCCTATGCCGAACGGGCCGCCCGAATCGCGCCCGACTCGCCCGACGCGCTCGCCATGCTCGGCTTCGTCCAGTTCGCCAGCGATCATACGCCCGAAGCGATTGTTTCCTGGAAAAAGTCCCTGAAACTCAGGCCCGATGCTACCGTCAGCCAATACCTGGCACGTGCCGAACGCGAGTCCAGCGTCGAATCCGACTTCTCCCAAAACGAAAGCAGCCACTTCAATCTGCACTTTGAAGGGAAGCAGACCTCCGAAGCCTTCCGCCGCGACCTGCTGGCCACGCTGGAATCCGAGTACGACGACCTGGTGCGCGACCTTGGCTACTCGCCGCGCAACACGATCGCCGTCACGCTCTACACGCAGCAGGCATTTTTTGACGTAACCCGCGCGCCCGCCTGGACCGGCGCCCTCAACGATGGCAAACTGCGCATCCCGATCAGCGGGATCACCAGCATGACTGCGGAACTCGCACGCATCCTCAAGCACGAACTGACCCACTCGTTCGTCTCGCAGATGTCCGCGGGCCGCTGTTCGACCTGGCTGAACGAAGGCATCGCACAGATTGAGGAAGGCAAATCGAGCGCGTCTTTCGGGCGCCCGCTCGCCCAGCTTTTCGCCTCCGGTAATGAAATTCCTTACAACATTCTCGAAGGCAGCTACATGAACTTTTCTTCTGCTGAGGCGACCGTAGCCTATGCCGAGTCCCTGGCAACGACCGAATACATCCGCGACAACTACGGCATGAGCGAGATCCCCGGCATCCTGGAGCGGCTCTCCCAAGGCAGTTCGACCGAGTCCGCTCTCCGCGCAGCCATTCACTCCGACTATCGCCAACTCCGCGACGAAATGGCCCGCTGGCTGAAAGATAAATACGGCCAGTAAGTGTGGCGCGGACACTCCGGTCCGCGCAAAGCGTGCAGCGCATCATTGCTCCGACGGTGAGTTTGTGTTATTTTCGCCCCCACATGCAGCGCCTGCTCTCAAGGTTCTTTAGACCATCGGAAGAGGTCGCCCCCCAGATCGTCCACGCCGACAGCCCCTCTCTACAGGGCGCAGACGTGGCGGTGGCCTATTATTCTTCGCGCGCCGGAGGAGATTTTCATGATTTCGCCCGGGTCGGTCCCACCCGATTTTTGTTTGGACTGCTCGACATAGCAGGCAAACGCGAGACCTGCCAGTCGATCCTGCAGGCTGCTCAAGCTTGCTTCCGGTCTGCGGGCGAAGAGCTGTTTTCCGTGGATGAACTGAATGAGTCCGACGCGATGGTCGAACTGGCGCGGCGTTTGAATCTCGAGATCATGCGCGCCGCAGGTGGGGTACGCAGCTGTCCTGCTTTTGCCGGATGCTACAACGAGGAACTGGGAACCGTGTGCTACGTGAACGCCGGCCATACCCCCGGCCTGCTGCGAGATGACTCAAGCGTCGTTGAGTTGCGCGCCACCGGGTTGCCATTCGGCCTGTTTTCCCTGGCGCCCACTGACGCCCACATGGTCGGCATGGGACCTCAGTCTTCTCTGGCAATCGTTTCCCGTGGAGTGGTGGAAGCAGAGTGCCGCAATCAGGAATTCGGGCTCGCGGGGGTGAAAGACGTCATGCAGGCTACCACCGGCCCGGCCAAAGATCTCTCCCACGGCATCCTGCAGGGGGTGCAGGACTTCATGTGCCGGCCTCCAAAGCACAACGATGTGACTGCGCTCACCCTCACCCGCGGAACTAACGGAACGAAACCGTAGCACACCTGCCCAGGGTGCAACCCTGATCTCGTTTTGAAATTGCTGCCCGCCGCTCCAACGCCGGCACTACCTGGCTTTCTCGAGGGGGTACTTCTTTTCGCGCCATTCGCGGATGCCGCCATCCATCGAGAGGACTTCGTTGTATCCCATCTTCCGCAGATTGTCAGCGGCCAGCGCTGAGCGGAAGCCACCCCCGCAATAGAGAATCATCGGGGTATGGAGGTCGGGATACTTGCCCTCGATATCCCGCTCGATGATGCCTTTGCCGAGATGGATGGCGCCGGGAATGTGGTCGGTATCGAATTCGTTGTCTTCGCGAACATCGATGAGAACGAATTTCTCGTGACGATCGAGCCGCGCCTTGACATCGTCCACGTTGGTCTCCCGCACGCGCTGTTTCGCGTCTTCGACCAGCTTGAGAAAACGGGGTGGATGCTGATGGGCCATAGTGTCGCTCTCCTCAAAAATCTTAGCAGGGGAGGCCGCGGTTTGCAGGAACTGGGTTTCCCTTGTGATTCGGAGCCCGCCCTGAGCGATCTCGAAAGGTGCGCTCTGTGGTGAAAACTTACCCACTGCCGCCCTCTGCACGAGCCCGGCCCGGTTATGCTAGAGATGTAAAGAGCGTTCCATGGCACTGCTCCTTCGTCAATCCCGCATTCACTCCTACGGCTGCTACACCGGCGTGCCCATCCGGAAGGGGACGCTCATCGTGGAGTACGTCGGGGAGCGCCTGACCTACGAGCAGGCGGAAGATCTCTACGACGACTTTCCAAACACCTATTTGTTTGGGCTGGATGGCGGGAAGCGCATCATCGACGGGTACGGCGTGGCGGCCTTCGTGAATCATTCGTGCGATCCCAACTGCGAGACCGACCAGATCCGCGGCAAGATGTGGATCATCGCTCTGCGCGATATCGAACCCGGGGAAGAACTGACCTACGACTACAACCTCTACGATGGCGAAGACGATGTGCCCTGCTCGTGCCGGACGGCCAGTTGCCGCGGGAGTTTGTATTCGGTGGCGCACCTGCGCAAGATCGCGAAGAAACGCGCCAAAGGTGCGGCAAAAACTGTGCCCGTCGCTTCCTAGGAGTATCGCTGGCCGATGCTACAATCGCTGTTCCGATTCCTCTGCTGTTTCTGGAGTGATTTCATTGAACCGCGCCGGCGTAGGCCTGGAAAACATCGTCGCCAAGTCGCTCCATCGCGCTCCGGCCGAGGAGAGTCCTCTGCTGGCGTGGCCGGTGGTGTGCGGCAGCGCGGTGGCGGAGCGGACGCGCGCGTTGAGTTTCTCCGACGGCGTGCTGCGCGTCGAAGTGCCCGACGCAGGCTGGCGGCGGGAACTGGCAGCGTTGGCGCCGCGCTATGTGGCCACCATCAACCGCTACTCCGCGGCGGCCGTGCAGCGGATCGAGTTCGTGGTGCAGCCGTAGAGACGCGGCTGGCCACGTCTCCCGCCGGCGATTCGTAGGGCTCTCGATTCGTATCAGGGCATCGCTTTAGCGATGCCGAAAAGCGTTTCGGTTCTTGAGTGCCCCTTCAGGGGCCGCCAACTATGAAAGTTTCCGAAAAGGACGTAGCCTACGTGGCCGATCTCGCCAACCTCGAACTGACCGACGAGGAGCGCGCCCGCATGCTGCGCGATTTGAACTCGATCCTCGAATACGTTGATCGTCTCAGCGAACTGAATACTGACAACGTCGAGCCCATGGCGCATGTTTCCGATCGCTACGGTGTGGATGAATCGCGCCAGGGCAGCGGGCGCTTTGCCTATTCGATCCGCGATGACGTGCACAATGGCCTGCGCGAATCGTTGCCCCACGATGTGGCGGTGAAGAATGCGCCGGATACGGACGGCACGTTCTTCGAGGTTCCCAAGGTGATTGAGAGATAACGGCAATGATTGCGGACCGCGAGACTACGGGACTAACCATCGACGGGATTCGCACTGCGATCGCCGAGCGCAAGACCACCGCGGCCGCAACCGCGTCCGAGTTCTACGCCCGCATCAAGAGGGAAGATCCGTCGATCGGCGCCTTCCTGACGCTTTCGGAAGATCGGGCGCACGCGCAAGCCGAGCGCATCGACGAGATGGTCGCCGAGGGCAGATCCCTGCCGCCCCTGGCGGGAGTTCCCATCGCCGTCAAAGACGTGATGGTCACAGGCGATGTGCGGACCACCGCCGGATCAAAGATCCTCGAGAATTTTATTCCACCTTACGACTGCACTGCAGTCACGCGCCTCGAGGCTGCAGGCGCTGTGGTGTTGGGAAAGCTGAACTGTGACGAGTTCGCAATGGGATCGTCGAACGAAAACTCGGCGTATCACGAGGTGCACAATCCGCGCGATAAGAGCCGCGTGCCGGGCGGATCGTCGGGTGGATCGGCTGCAGCGGTGGCTGCGGAGATGGCGGTCGCAACCCTGGGCTCCGACACGGGGGGATCCATCCGCCAGCCCGCCTCGTTCTGCGGCGTGGTGGGATTGAAGCCGACCTACGGCCGCGTGTCGCGCTACGGGTTGATCGCGTTCGCCTCGTCGCTCGATCACATCGGACCGATCGCCAAGACCGTAAAGGAAGTGGCGCTGCTGTTGCGCACGATCGCCGGCCGCGATCCCATGGATTCAACCTCCGCTGAAGTACCGGTGCCCGATTACGTTGCCGAGTTAAAAAAGCCGGTCAAGGGCTTGAAGATCGGAGTGGCGAAGGAGTATTTCGGCGAGGGACTCGATCCCGAAGTGCGCTCGGCCGTCGAGGCTGCCATTCAAAAGCTGGCAGAGTTGGGATGCGAGGTTGTGCCCGTTTCACTACCGCACACCGAGTACGCGATTCCGACGTACTACATTGTCGCCACGGCGGAAGCTTCGTCGAACCTGGCGCGCTTTGACGGCGTGCGCTACGGATTCCGAGCGCCCAAGGCGCACACGCTCTCCGAAATGTACCGGCTAAGCCGTGATCGCGGCTTCGGGATGGAAGTAAAGCGCCGCATCATGCTCGGCACTTATGCCCTGAGCGCGGGTTACTACGATGCCTACTACCTGAAAGCGCAAAAAGTGCGGACGCTGCTGACGCGCGATTTCGACGAAGCCTTCAGGAAGGTCGATGTGATCGCGGCGCCAACTTGTCCGACGCCCGCGTTCAAACTGGGCGAGAAGGTGAACGATCCGCTAGCCATGTATCTTGCCGATATCTACACGGTGACCGCAAACCTCGCAGGTATCCCGGGAATTTCGGTGCCCTGCGGCGCGAATCATGAGAAGCTGCCAATCGGGCTGCAGCTTTTTGGACGGCACTTTGATGAAGCGACCTTGTTACGAGTCGCGCATGCCTACGACCAGGCGAGATTGCCCACGTAGGGACAGCCGCCCCCGGCTGTCCAGGCGGGCGAAGCCCGCCTTTCAGTCACAGGACGTCGTAGTACCGCTCGCCCGCGCACGCCCTGCATAGAACCCGGTCCTCACGGTGAATCTCACGCCGAAAATTGATTCCCTCACCGCAGTCCGCACACACGATGCGCTCGCCCTTGTATCCCGGAAATTCTTCGGCTGGCAACTCAACCTTTACCCACTGCGTCGCGAACAGCTCATCCTCGGGCATCTCCCGATAGGCGAGCATCTGCTGCTGGTTCTTGCTCTCCAGTTCTGGGTGCATTTCACGCGCCAGCTTTTTGGACGACTCCTTCGCGGCGATACGAATCGCTTTCCCCGTGCTCACGTCCACGAACGTTGCGGCCATCTTGCCCCAGTCGCGGAATTTCATCGCGCGCTTGCCCAGTCGGCATCCGGTAACCACACCGATGGCGTCGGTGGCGCAGCGATCGATTTCTACAAAGGTGACCAGCCGCTTGCGGTCTTTGCCGTGAGGGTCTTCAATCCCGAGCTTCGCTAGACCCAGCATGGCCATGCGCACGCCCAGTACCTGCCCGGCGCAAAGATGGCCGTGGGCGACTTCGGCTTCACGGAGGTAGTCGTCTAGGGTCATGAGTTCTTGGTAGCGCCGCCGCTCCGAGGGCGGGGACGCCCTCGGGACAGCCGGCAGGATGCCGGCGCTACTTTCTTCTCCAGCGCACCCCGTCTTTTGTGTTCTCCACGATAATGCCGGCCGCGGTTAACTCTGCGCGCAGCGCATCCGACTCCTTGAACTTGCGCGCATTCCGTGCGGACTGCATTTCCGCCAGTATTTGATTCACCTGCTCATCGGAGAGTTGCGCGGAGCCCGCCATTTCCATCAGTTCGGGGCTGATCTCCTTCTCGCGCCCCTCCGCGCGGGCCCAGTCTAGGACGGCTTTCATCTTAGGCTGGTCGTCGTCTTTGAGCACGTCAAAAATCTGGTCAAATTTGTCGAGTACCGCAAGCAGGCATGCAACATCGTCCTTGCGAACTTCCGATGCGTCGAGCGCGGCATTCGCTTTTCGCACCATGTCGAAGACGGCGGCCTGCGCTTCCGCTGTGTTCAGGTCGTTGTCGAGCGCGTCCTTCATGCGAGTGGCGGTTTCAGTCGCCAACTGTGCCATCGCGGCATTCGCACCCGCCAGGAACTGCGTGCTGGTCAGGCGGAATTTGAAATTTCGCAGCTTCTCGACAGAGCTCGCCGCCGACTTCAGCCCCTCGAACGTAAAATTCAGCTGGTTGCGGTACGGCACCTGCGTCAGCAGCCAGCGGATCGACGACGGCTTGTGACCTTTCAGCACAAGATCGCGGATGGTGAAAAAATTGCCGAGGCTCTTCGACATCTTCTGCCCCTCGACCAGCAGAAAGCGCGAGTGGAACCAGTAACGGGCAAACTGCTTTCCGCTGAGTGCCTCCGATTGCGCGATTTCGTTTTCGTGGTGCGGAAAGATGAGATCTTCACCGCCGGCGTGCAGATCGAAGCTCGGCCCGAGCTGCTCCATCGACATCACGGAGCACTCGATGTGCCAGCCCGGCCGGCCCGGTCCAATCGGCGTATCCCACGACGCTTCGCCCGGCTTGGGCGCCTTCCACAGCGCGAAGTCGCGCGCATTGTCCTTGTCGTACTCGTCGACATCAACTCGCGCCCCGTCCGTCATGCCCGCGAAATCTTTCTTCGAGAGCTTCCCGTACCCGGGAAACTTGGCGATCCGGAAGTAGTACGAACCATCC
>Ga0209698_10004002_pt1 | contig 16276 bp, 14 predicted proteins | sample LitLauG_LLR_2012_FD_187203 | JGI IMG/M metagenome (GOLD analysis project Ga0209698, IMG submission 187203) | Freshwater sediment microbial communities from Pennsylvania, USA - Little Laurel Run_MetaG_LLR_2012 (SPAdes) (version 2) | ecosystem: Environmental > Aquatic > Freshwater > Creek >...
CTGATGGGTCGTAAAAGGGCACCGCTTCAGCCGTCGCGGAAATACCTGATGGGTCGTAAAAGGGCACCGCTTCAGCCGTCGCGGAAATACCTGATGGGTTCGTAAAAGGGTGCGGCTTCAGCCGCACCGTAAGTGCCGCGAATGATCACGGCTTTAGCCGCTGAGGTGCACAGTCGATTCGAAGAACACATTAGCCCCTGAGGTACATTGCGTGTTTCCAGTCCCGTTCATTATCAGACCGCTTCTGACCGATTCGCGCCATACACATTTGCGCGCCGTCCCATGCGTTCTCGCGATCCTGCTCCCCCTATTAACTTCCGCGTTCCCGCAAACTGGCCCGAAGAAAGACATCCCCGCTCCGCGCGCCGGGAAATATCAAATTGCCGGGACGGTCCTGGACGCCGTAAATGGCGAGATGGTCACGGAGGCGGTTGTCAGCATCGGCAAGTCCCAGAGTGCGGAAACGCTCCAGAGTGTGAGAACCGGCGAAGATGGCCGGTTTCGGTTCGAGGAGCTCGGGGCGGGAAAGTATTGGCTGCGCGCCGAGGCCCGGGGATACACGCAGCAGGGTTTTGATGAGCATCAGGGATTCTTTACCGGGATCGTGACCGGCGGGACGGTAGACGCGGAACATCTGATGTTCCATCTGCGTCCAGATGCAGCGATTTCGGGCGACGTGATCGACGACGCCAACGAACCGGTGCGCGAGGCACAAATGATCCTGCTGCGGAAACAAGTGCAGGACGGCAGAGAAGTTACCGCCTGGTATTCCACCACCATGACCAATGATGAAGGCCATTACCGCTTCGGCCATCTGCAGCCGGGAGCGTATTTTGTCGCCGTGCGCGCGCATCCCTGGTACGCCCAGAATCAGCAGCGCGTGCGGGTGAGCAAAGTGGTGCGCTCGGTTGAGGCCGGCGCCAATGATGTGGTGACGAACGACGGCGCGACGAATGATGCCGCGAACGTGGAGACCCCCAGCGAACCCGAGAGTGAGACGGAGTCCGCCCTGGATGTGGCGTATCCGGTGACGTTCTACCCAGGTGCGACGGAGGAGAGCGGGGCGAGTCCGCTGGAATTGAAGGCGGGCGAGCGAGCATCAGCCGATTTCCGGCTGACTGCGGTTCCTGCAGTGCATGTCCGGCTGACGGTTCCGGGAGTCGAACCGGGCGAAGGGCAGCGCGCCAACGTCATGCAGAAGTTGTTTGATTCCCCGCCGCAGCCGGTGCAGGGGCAAATCATGGTGGGGGACAAGGGAGAGACCGAGATTTCAGGAATCGCTCCGGGAGATTATGAAGTGGAGGTGCAGACGTTCGGGAAGAATCCAACGACCCGGAGCGAACACGTGTCGTTGCGGGGCGATGCGGATTTGATCTTGAATCCTGCGAGCACCGCGGCCGTGGCAATCGTAAAGGGCGTGGTGAAGATGGAGGGCGGCGTTCAGAAACCACCGCGCGGAACCTTCGTGCAGTTCTGGAACCGGGCAACGGACAAGCGATATGCCACGCAGGTTGGGGAGAATGGCGAGTTCGATTTTTCGCCGCAAGAAGTGGTTCCCGGGAAGTATGAAGTGGGTGCGGGAGGTCCGACGGGCGGGCGAGTGAGCCGGATCGCGGCTGGCGGCGCGCGGGTAGAAGGACAAAACGTGGAGATCGGTGGAGCAGGTACGGTGCAGCTCACGATCACACTGGGGCGGGGATTTGGAACGGTGAATGGCACGGTGCTCCGCGACGACAAACCGGTGGCGGGAGCGATGGTTATATTGGTGCCGCAGGACCTCGATAACAATCTGCCGCTGGTGCGTCGCGATCAGAGCGATCTGGATGGTACGTTCACGCTGGGAGGTGTGGTGCCGGGGAAGTATACGGTCGTTGCGATCGAGAACGGCTGGGAACTGGATTGGATGAGTTCCCAGGTTCTGGGTGGGTATTTGAAGGGCGGCGAGAGTTTGACGGTAACAGCCGACAAGAAATATGAGGTGAAGGTCGGAGTGGAGTAGAGTCGTCGGACTTTCCTCTTGCTCGTGTGGCGACGGACGCATTCGTCCGTCCCGTGGTTTAAGATTTTCGATTTCCCGCGCCGGCTGCCAGCAGCACCTCCTCCGGGTCGTAGGGATAAATCCCTCGGATTACGGCCATCGGCGGTTTGCGTCGCAGGACATAGATATAAGGACGCGGAGCGCCAGCTTTTTGTTCGGACGCGAGTTCGAATAATGCCCCTTCGTGAGAAATGGTCGTGAGTTGACTCCAGGGCTTGGGCCGGCAGCTGGCGATGCGGACCGATTCGCTTCCCTCGATAAGTTGAACTTCATCGCGAACGCGTTCTCCCAGAGCGCGCTCTTTCTGCTCGGCCTCAAAGTGCGATTGCAGAACCGCCGCGACCTTGAGCGGCAGCGTGGGCACGATCTCTCCCGTGACGATAGCGGCAGCGATCCGGACCAGCCCCTCCAGCATAAAGAAGACCAGCACAATCGTGGTGATGTGAATCAGATACTCGAGCATGAAGATGCTGCCCAGTCCCATGATGGCCGATTCGCCGCCTCTTTGACCGGCCTTGTCGAGCACGACTTCGGGGATCGCGGCCATCCGCTCGCGCACGAAGGCGTAGTAGTTGTGAATCAGCAGGTACAAGCTAAGAGAGGATTGGAGAATCCCGCACAAGATTGCGCCGGAAGGAGGAATCTCGAATGCCGTGACATAGTCGCGATAGCGCCTGGGAAGAAACGACAGAAACGTGGCGGCGACGATGTTCATAGAAGCATGCCACGCGATGGATTCGTGGCTCTCGCGTGCCTGACGCGGCTCATCCCAGATTAAAGGAGCCCCCAGCGCGATCCTGGTAGCGAAAGTAGCGGGGCTCGTGCGAACGAAGGTAACACCCGCTGAGGAATCCAGAAATTCCCCTTTGACACGGCCATCATCGCTTCTCTATATTCAGTCTATACTGAAAGAAACGATATGCCTGAACTCACGGGAGTGCAGAAGCAATACATCCTCCACTGGGGCGAGATGGGAACCCGCTGGGGGATCAACCGGACGGTAGCGCAGATCCATGCGCTCCTCTACTTGTCGCCCGGGGCCCTGCCCGCGGAGGAAATTGCCGAGACCCTCAGCGTGGCCCGCTCCAACGTGAGCACCTCCATCCGCGAACTCGAAACCTGGGGGATCGTCCGCGCCGTTCACGTCCTGGGCGACCGGCGCGAACATTACGAGTCCATGAAGGACGTTTGGGAAATGTTCCGCCTGGTCATCGAGCAGAGAAAGCGCAGGGAGATCGATCCCACCCGCGAGATCCTGCGCCAATGCCTGTCCTCGCTGGATCCCAAGGAAGCAGGAGCCGACTACACGCGGGAACGCCTCACGGCGATGGCGGGCTTCTTTGAGGCAGTCACGGAACTCTACGACCAGATGAAGCGGTTGCCCACGGGAACGGTGAGAACGCTGTTGCGGATGGGCACCAAGGTGAAGGGGAAGAAACAGAAGAAATAGGTCTGCGTTGGGCCTCTGGGATGCTTCTGATCGGAGTTCTCGAGATCCCAACCCGGAAACCCAAGCCTCCGCGTCCTCGGCGGCCTTTCTCAGTGATCTCGGTGGTTGAAGATTTTCGCAGGTAAACAAAAACAATCTCTGGGCTATCGGGGTTTCCAATTCTGCGGTATCGTGTCAAAACACCAAGGGCGCTCGGGCAGGAGACCTTGTTCATGCAGATGGTTCTCACGCTTCGCTTTGGACTCCCGCTCGCAACCCTCGTGATGCTCATTGTGCCGGGCACCGCGCGGAGCCAGGGCACAAACACTCCGCCAGCAACCGGCACCGTTCAGGCGCCGCCGCAATCGCAGCCCATTCCTGTCATCAAGGCCACCACCCGCATGGTCACCGTTCAGGTGTTGGTACGCGACAAGAAGGGACAGCCCGTTCCGGGGCTCAACGAGAACGAGTTCCAGGTATTCGAGCAGGTCCCACCGAAAAAAGATCAGAGGCCGCAGAAGATTGCCGCCTTTCAATTCGTGAGCGTGGCGGCGATTGCGGGAGCTGACAAAGGTCTGGTGCAGATGCCGGCCGGCGTCTACTCGAATCTCGTCTCCATGCAGAAGAAGCCGGTGCCTCCAACGGTGTTGCTGGTCGATGGCTTGAATACTTCCATCGCCGCCCAGCAGCAGGTGCATCGCCAGATGGTAAAGATGCTGGCCACGATTCCCGAAAATGTTCCCGTCTCAGTGTTCCTGCTGGACCGAAATCTTCATCTGCTTCAAGATTTCACGACCGATCCCACCCTCCTCAAAACAGCGGCAGCCAAAGCATTCTCGCTCGATGCAGCGGGCCTGGCCGAGGTCGACCCCAGTGAGGATCCCGAGGCTCTGTCGGCACAATTGGTCGATGTGCCGAACGCTCCGCTCGAAGTGCTAGCCAGATTCGAGCGCGAGTCATTTTCCGCAGCCATGGATATCCGGGTGCAGGCCACTCTCGATGCGTTTCGCGCGATCGCGCGCCATCTCTCCGGATATCCCGGTCGCAAGAATCTGCTGTGGGTCTCGTCGTCGTTTCCCATCCAGATAGCGCCCGACCAAGACAACAAGTTCAACGGCCTCAGAAATTACGACGTGCGCATGGTCGAGGTAACCAACGCGCTCTCCGACGCAAGGGTCGCGGTCTATCCGCTCGACGCGGGCGGCCTGCAGACCCAGAGTTATTTCAACGCCTCGAGCCGGGTACGAGGCACGCCCACCGCACGAGGGATGGGAAATTCGATTCAGCGCGAGGATGTGATGCGCTTCTCGAAACAAGAGTCGATGACCATGCTGGCCGATGGAACCGGCGGCCGCATCTGCGTCAACGACAACGATCTGTCCGACTGCGTCAAGAAGGCCATGGACGATGGCGCCTCCTACTACGAACTGGCGTACTATCCCGACTCGGCAAACTGGGAGGGAGAATTCCATCGCATCGTAATCAAGTCCACGCACCCCGGTGTCTCGTTGAGTTACCGCCGCGGATATTACTCGGCTGCGGGCACGCAAGAGACAAATTCAAAAGACGAAGAAAAACTGGCGGAGCGGGAGTTAAAGCAGGCCGCCTGCGCCGATCTGCTGACGTCGACGGCGTTACTGGTAGTCGCTCGCAGCATGCCCGCGGACAAAGCGGATCAAGCCAAATATTTTCTCGCGATCGATCCGAAGTTCTTGACCTTTGCGCCAGCGGCGACTGGCGGCCGCGTCCTGCGGATGAATTCGGCCGTATGTACATTCGACAAGAAAGGCAAAGCGCTCCAGTATTTCTCCGATCGAACGGAACAAACGGTCAGCGATGAGGAATTTTCGAAGCTGACCACGCATGCGGTGCCGCATGCGATCCAGTTTCCCGCCGCGCCGGATGCAGCGCGGGTCCGCCTGGTAGTCCGGGATTCCGGATCAGGGGCAATGGGTTCGGTCGATGTGCCGGTTGGGAAGTGATTCCGTCGTCAGTGCGGAGCGGACAATCTTGCACCGCGCCGTCGGAGTCGTGGGTGAGTTGGCATTGTACCGATGGGCTAGGAGGTCGAGCTTTGCTCGACCGGACAACTCGTGGGCGGCTGTCCCCACATGGGAGGGGGTTCCCACGGTCAAAAGAAAAACCCCACTTCTTCCAAAAACTAAGGAGAAGTGGGGCACCTGATCTTGTGTCGGCCGAAAGGAACCGGGCGAGCTTACGCCCTAGCGCCAACTGCCGCCGGCTCGGTCGACGAAACCGGCTTCTCTTCGCCGTTTGCTTTGGCCTGCTGGGGCTGGCCGCCTTTGCGGATGTCGATTCCGCCTTTGAAGAAGGCGCCGTCTTCGATGGAGATGCGGGCAGCAATGACGTCGCCGGTCAGGGAGCCGTCGCTGCGAATGTCAACGCGATCGCTGGCGGTAAGGTTGCCGCGGACTTTGCCGAGAACGACGATCTCGCGGGCATTGATGTTGGCGGAAACGACTCCGTTGCGGCCTACGGTTACGCGATTGCCGGAGAGATTGATGGACCCTTCCACACGTCCGTCGATATAAAGCGACTCGGAGCCGGTCACCTCGCCCTTGATCACGAGCGACTTGCCGATGGTGGCCTGATCCGCGGTGGTGGTCGTCACCGGCCGGGGAGCGGCTGCAGGTTCACTGGCCATGGCAGGAGTACTCGGGGTAGACGTAGTTGGGCGCTCCGGCTCGGCGGGCCGGGAAGGGGTCTGAGGTTGATTCGTCGGCTTCCACATTGGAGTAAAAAGTTCCTTTCCTGGTTGGGATTAGGAGTCACGGGCCGCATTTTCGTGACCAAAACTGATTGTACTCCTGAGTCTCAAAGTGAGAGCTGTGGAAAAGGCTTTATTTTCAATCGAGAGTTCCTAGTGCGGTACATCCCGGAGGTGCAAACACGACTCCGATCACTATGAAGATTCCCATCCACTTTCTTCCCGGTTCAATGTAACGATTCCCGGAAAAAATACCTGAGCGTACCCTTCCACAAGCTTGGGGAGTTATGCTGAGAGGGTGAAGAATTATCGAAAACGAAAGCCGGTTTCGACAGTCTAATTTTAAGGAATTTCTCCAGGCAGTTGGGGCGTTTTCATCCTCGAAATGGAGTTGAGCATGTCAGAATCAGCCGTTGTAACGCCAGCCTTTACCATCGCGCGGCCGGAGCCGGGCGAGTACAACCCTTACTACGACCGGTACATTTCTTTGGTCCTGGGGACCGACATTTTAGGGACTCTGGACGCACAACGCCGTCAGACCTTGCTGCTTTTATCCGGACGGGATGAGGCGGATGGCAATTTCCGTTATGCGCCGGGGAAATGGACTGCCAAGGAAATGCTGGGGCATTTGTGCGACACAGAACGGATTTTTGCTTACCGGGCGCTGCGGATTTCGCGCGGCGATCAGACGCCGATGGAGGGATTCGAGCAGGACGACTATGTGAAGAACGGTCCGTTCACGCGGATGCCGCTGGAAGAGATTGTCGAAGACTACATCGCGGTCCGGCGCGCGACTTTGACCTTGTTCCGGAACCTGGAAGAGGCAGCATGGACGCGGCGTGGAGTGGCCAACAAGAATGAGGTCACCGTGCGGGCGCTGGCTTACACCATTGCGGGACATGAGTTGCATCATCGGAGAATTCTGGAGGAGAAGTACTTCCGGAGATAATCGCTAAGCTCGAATCCCCTTCTCGCAACAGTAGCGAGAAGTGAGGCACCCTGGTGAAAGGGATGCCTTTCGCTTGCGATTTACCTTCTGGGCGCGAGGCGCAATCGATTTCAGAAGAATCTAAAAATCCTGTGTCGCAGCGAGCGTTGACTGAGCTTTTTCGAGGGCGGGGCGCACACGTGGATCCCATCGCGTGCGTGGAGGATATTTCTGCGGGCCTCGCGCTCCGGCATGTGGATGGGTTTCCCCACTCGATCGCCGACCTCGTTTTTCATATCAATTACTGGATGGGATATGAACTCGCGCGGATCCGCCGGGAGCGGCCGCACTATCCCGAGCACAATGCGGAGAGCTTTCCGGGCGCAGCACTGGACGTGGCAGGATGGGATCGAGTGCGACGTGATTTCGCGTGGCTGTTGGCCGAATACGGGAAGCTTGCGGCATCGTCTCGAGCGGAGTTAGATCGGCAGGTCGAAAGCGTGCACGAAGGTGACACGAAGGTGGCGGGGCGTGTGGAAGATGTGTTGTGGCAGATGGTCGCGCATACGAGTTATCACGTTGGGCAGATTGCCCTGATGCGGCGGACGATGGGAGCATGGCCGCCGCGGGCGGGTGGGGATACTTGGTAGAGTGCGCGGTCGCCAGACTTTCCCTCAAATCCTACGTTATGCTGAGAGCTGATGGTTTTATCCCATGCTCTCTGACTCCACAATCCTGAAACACATTGCAAAGCAGCCCAAGCAGACGGCCGGGTTCAAGCAACTCGTGCGCGAGCTTGGCGCTCATGGGGACGAGCGGCGTGAATTGAATGAGCGGCTGCAAAAGTTGGTGGCGAACCGGTCGGTGCTCAAGGTTGATTCGGATCGCTATTCGCTGCCTGCCGCGGCTGCGGACAAGAATCTGGTCACGGGCCGTCTCACCATGCATCGAGATGGTTTCGGGTTTGTCATTCCGGATGCGAAGTCGCTGAATCCGTCTATGAAGGCGCAGCTCACAGGCGATATTTTCATTGCGCCACACCTGATTGGGAACGCGATGCATGGGGATCCGGTGCTAGTGGAGGTTCTCAACGTGCGGCCGGACGGGCGGGCGGAGGGGCGGATTGTGCGGCCGCTGGCACGGGCGCATCCGACGGTCGTCGGCGTTTTTCATCGCGGATCGCGGCGGAATTACGTCTCGCCCATGGATGCGAAGATCACGCAGGAGATTGTGATTCCGGCGGGCGCGGAGTGGCCGGAAACTAGCGAGGACAGCGAGGACAGAACCGAGATCCCTCGCTTCGCTCGGGATGACAAAAGTGCTCGGGATGACAAAAGTGCTTTGGACGACAAAAGTATTGGAGCGGACACGCGACATCGCGCCAAACCCACGTCTGTGGATCGCGTGCTCGGTTCGGAGGTCGCCCGACGAACAGAATGGGACAATCTCGAAGGAGTCGTCGTCGATGTCGAGATTACGGACTGGCCTTCCGCAACTCAGAATCCTCGCGGCAAAGTGATTGAGATCCTGGGGCGGGAGGACGATTTTGGCGTGGATGTCGAGATCATGATTCGGAAGTTTCATCTGCCGCACCATTTTCCGGCTGCAGCGCTGGAAGAAGCTCAGAATGCGTCGGCGATCATCTCGGGGCGAGAGTTGTCCCGGCGGCAGGATTTTCGTGCGCTGCCGATCGTGACGATTGATGGGGAAACTGCGCGTGACTTCGACGACGCCGTGCTGGTGCGGCGGCTCGACAACGGAAATTTCGAGTTGCAGGTGCATATCGCCGATGTGGCGCACTACGTCACGGAGGAGTCGGCGCTCGATCAAGAAGCTCGACTGCGCGGGACCAGCGTGTATTTTCCCGATCGCGCGGTGCCGATGCTTCCGCTGGAGTTGTCGACCGATATCTGCAGCTTGCGGCCTCAGGTCGACCGCCTGGTGATGTCGTGCCTGATGCAGATCGACCATCGCGGGGAGGTCGTCGGCTACGAATTGTGCCAGGGGGTGATCCGGTCGGCAGAGCGCATGACTTACACGGCGGTGAACGCCGTGCTCGAAGGAGATGCGGTGTTGCGCACGCGCTATGCGCCGCTGGTTGCATCGTTTGAGTTGATGCGCGATCTGGCAGGCATTCTCAATCACAAACGCAAGCGGCGGGGATCGATTGACTTTGACTTGCCGGAACCGGTGATTGAGTTCGACGAGTTTGGCCTGATGAAGAGTATTTCGCGGTCGGAGCGGAATATCGCTCACCGGCTGATTGAAGAGTTCATGCTCGCGGCGAATGAATGCGTCGCCAGCCATCTGGAGTCGCGGGTTGCGTCTATCTATCGGGTGCACGAGAAGCCGGACGCGAAGCGTGTGTACGATTTCGAGACAATAGCGGCAACGTTCGGTTATTCGCTCGGAGTTGGGGCGCTACCGATTCATCGGGTGCAACTGAAAGCAGACCGGAGGGGCGCACGTGGCACGGGAAAGCGTGTGCGCGAGATTGAGGTGCCGAAGGAAGTACACATCACGCCGCGGATGTATCAGAAGCTCACTGAGAAGATTGCGGGAAAGCCGGAAGAGAGGATCCTGAGCTACCTCATGCTGCGATCGCTGAAGCAGGCGCGGTATTCGGAAGAGAACCTGGGTCATTTTGCGCTGGCAGCAACGTCGTATACGCATTTCACATCGCCGATTCGGCGGTATCCGGATTTGATTGTGCATCGGATCTTGAAGAGTGTTTTGACCGATGGAGAAAGTCAAAATCCTCACTTCTCCCAAAACCAGGGAGCCCCTTCGACTTCGCTCGGCGCAGGCGTTGGGAACCCCGGTTCGGATAAGCCGTCTCCCTGGTCAAAGAGACGTGATGCATCCGACAGTCCGCGGACAGGAGTGCCCGCGCCACACCTCCTCGGCGGTCCAATTCCCATCGAAGAACTGCATGACATGGCGGAAGAGTCGAGCCAGTCCGAGCGACGGGCCGATGATGCCGAACGCCAACTGATGGAGTGGAAGAAAGTAAAGTTCATGCAAGAGCGGGTAGGCGAGGACTTTGATGGCCTCATCGTTAGCGTGACCAAGTTTGGATTCTTTGTGGAGTTGACCGATCTGTTCGTCGAAGGGCTTGTGCCGCTGAATACATTGATCGATGACCGGTACACGTTCCACGAGAATACTCGCGAGATTATCGGGCAACGGACGCGTAAGACTTACCGGCTCGGGCAGAAGGTTCGGGTGCTGGTGGACCGGATTGATCCGGTGGAGAAGAAGATTCAGTTTGCGCTGGTGGAGGAGCGAGCACTGCCGACAAAGAAAGGCCGGAAGAAGCATTAACCACGGACGGCACTTTGACACACTGGGAAACTCCCGCTTAGATTCCCAACGCTTTTTGGATTTCTGATGCGATCGCGGTCGTGATGGCTTGCATCTTTTCCGCCTCTTCCGCCTCGACCATCACCCTCGCTAGCGCTTCCGTTCCTGAATAACGCACCACGACTCGCCCATTGCCATCCAACTCACGCTCGGCTTTTTCAATCGCGGACTGGACGGCGGGGACTTGGTTGAAAGGTACTTTTTCGCGGACACGGATGTTTTGAATCTTCTGCGGGAAGACTTTCAGATCGCCCACGAGCTCGGCGAGCGGCTTTCCGCTGCGGGCGATTACGTCGAGCAAGCGCAGGGCGGTGAGCAAGCCGTCCCCCGTGGTCGAGTCGCCGTCGCGAAAAATGATGTGACCCGATTGTTCGCCACCAAGCGTGGCTCCGGTCTTCAGCATCTCTTCGAGCACATACTTATCCCCCACGTTGGCGCGGAGCATGCGGATGCCGGAATTCTTCAGCACGATTTCCAGGCCCATGTTCGACATCGTGGTGGCAACGACTGTGTCGTTTTTCAGTTTGCCTTGCGCGTGAAGATCGCGGGCGGCGGCGAGGAGCACGGCATCGCCGTTGATCACGCGTCCATCCGCATCGCAGAAGAGAGCACGGTCGGCATCACCGTCAAAAGTCACACCAAGATCAAACTCACCCTTGTGTCTTGCCACGGTCTTGCCAAGGGTTTCAGGGTGCAGGGCGCCGCAGCCTTCGTTGATGTTCTTCCCGTCGGGAGAAATATGGATGAAAGTTGCTCGCACGCCGAGGCTGCGAAAAAGCTCAGGAGCTTCCGCCGTCGCGGCACCGTTCGCGCAATCGATGAGAACGGAAAATTTACGCAGATCGGATGAGACGCTGGTGGAAAGAGATTTGATGTAAGCCTGCCGAAGCTCCGCCTCACCGGGCAGCGATGGTGGGGGAACGCGAAGAGCGGTGTCTTCCGCAGCGGCAGCATTTTGCAGTAGGGCAAAAATCTCTTTCTCGATCGCCAATTCACGGGAATCAGTGAGCTTGAACCCGTCGCCGGAGAAAACTTTTATGCCGTTATCGGTCCAGGGATTGTGCGAGGCAGAGATGACGATGCCAGCGGCCATTTTGCGCGAGCGAGCGAGGTAGGCTACACCGGGCGTCGTGATCACACCGGCGCTGTGGACGTCTACTCCGACGGCAGCCAAGCCTTCGGAAACCCGATCGGCGATCCACCGGCTGGAGTCGCGGGTGTCCTGCCCAATCACGCCTCTGGCTTTGGGTTCGGCCCGGATAAGATCGTGGCCCAGTGCGCGCCCGATTAAATAAGTGCTCTGCTTAGTGAGGGGAAATTCGCCGGCAACGCCGCGAATGCCGTCAGTGCCGAAGAGTTGACGCGTTTGCTGGGTCATAAAGAGTGCCTAGAGATGATAAATGAGGACCCGGACTGGAACGAGGATTGCCGCTCCTTGCCCAAGCCTTGAAGAATTCTTCAATGGGTCGTGGGCGCTCCTACTTTTTGCACAAGGACCGTAACCCGGATGGTTGTTGGTTGTACAACTTGCACGAGCGGATCCGGCACGAAAACATTGGTTGTGAAAACGGCGCTACCGAGAGTCCCTGTTGCATCGATCGGATCGGTAGTCGCAGCATCGACTTTTTCGACATGGCGCCTTGGGCCCGTGATGGTGATGCGGGCAGGTTCCGCATCCACCTTCACAAGCTGTTCGCCTTGAGCAAAATTTCCCGTGACACGCGGATGGATTTCGACTTCGCGGGTCGCCCGGGTATCAAAGGCAATATGCAATTGGCTGGGCACGACCTGGACCACAGCCAGATCCCGGGGGTGACGAACTTGCGATTGCAGGTCGAAGGTACGCTCACCCGGCTTCGCATCAGCCACTTCAATTTCAGCGTGCACTTCGCGAGCCTGGACCGAACGAATCAACCGCTCCGGACCTCGGACCCGAATCTGTGCTTCCGGAATGCTTTCGCTGCTGATCTCCAGATTGGAGGGAACGTCGCGAAAGACAATGGGAGCGTGCACCTCGATCTCGGCGGGCCGTTCGTCGGGCGAAATCAGGAACCAGAGCCCCGTGGCCAGCAGCAACGACAAAACCTTCAGGCCGAAGTTGTGGAGAACATATCGCTTGAAGAAGGCGATCATGGCAGAGGCTCCGAGCTGGAGTTCGCGTCAGGGTTGCGTCGCGGTGCGGTTTCCCGTAAGGGCGACTCCATATCGCCATCGGATTCGTCGTTCTGCGCAATGGGAGTAGGCAGAGTAACAGGCGCCATGAAGCGCCGCAGTTCGCTGCCGAGACGCTCGCGGAGCTGGTCGACACTGAGATCGCGGTCGATTTTTCCCCCAACGGCCAAACTGATCGCTCCGGTTTCTTCCGAGCAGATGACGGCAATGGCATCTGTTTCCTCGGTGATGCCGATTCCGGCTCGATGCCGTGTCCCGAGTTGCGTGGAGAGAAGTGGATTCATGGAAAGCGGCAGGAAGCACGCAGCCGCAGCCACACGATCTTTCTGCACGATAACGGCCCCATCGTGCAACGGAGCGCTGGGACGAAAAATGGTCGCCAGCAAATCGTAAGAAAGGCGAGCATCGAGCGGAACTCCGCTTTCGATGTGCGTGCGGAGCCCGATCTCGCGCTCAATCACGATCAGTGCGCCGGTCTGGTGCTGCGAAAAGAGATTCGCGGCGAGAACGATGTCGTCGTAGGAATCCCCCTCGGTGCTGGATCCGCGCAAGAAAGTGAGGCGGCGTCCGAGATCAGCGAGCAAATGACGAATCTCGGACTGGAACACGACGATTAAGGCGAACACGACATAGGGCAGGACGTGATTGACCACCCAGTTGAGCGTGGTGAGTTCGCCGATGCGGGCCAGGTAGAAAATGATGGTGACAACGATGAGTCCGGCAAGCATCGGCGCGGCACGCGTGCCGCGAATCATGACCAGCACCTGGTAGATCAGCAGGGCGACCAGCAGGATGTCGAGCGCAATCCAAGCGCCTTGCTGCCATGAAGTGATGACCGGCATCAATTGAGTCGGCTCCTGAACGGATCGATGTACATCATTGTAATGCAGGGAGTTTCTGTCAGGATGGTCCCACGAGAGGGCGATCTGTTGTCGCTTCAGATCTGTTTCCGGGTGACATTCGCGCCGAGTTGGCCGCGGGCCAAACGGACTGAGATTTCGTCGTCGATATCAACCCGTTCCGCGTCTTTGAGAAGGTTGCCTTGGGCGTCGAAGACCAGCGCGTAACCGCGATCCAGGATCGCCAGCGGTGACAGCGAGGCCAGCGCCGTCTCCAGGCGCTCGCTTCGAACCCGGTGCTGCAGGAGCACATTTCGCATGATAGCGACCAGAGCATTGCTGCCGCTCTCGAGTTCCTTGCGCATCCCCGAGAGGACCAGACGCAGGTCGTAATGGCGGACCGAGGCAGAGGTGTTTTCCCATTGCCGACGCATTCGTTCGAGCTGCTGACGCACGGCGAGTTCGAGGCGGTGAGTCAAATCGTCCAGCTTTTGCTGGCGTTGATGGATGACTTCCATCATGCGGGCAAACGCACCGTGCTGCGCGAGTTCGGTCAGTGCCTGGCGTCCCATCAGCAGGCGATAGCGCATAGCCCGGGTGAGGCGTTCATGCAGCGCGGCGGCCTGGTCCTCGATTTCCTGGCGGGAACGGATGACCAGTTCCGCGGCGGCCGAGGGAGTGGGAGCGCGGAGGTCCGCAACGAAGTCGGTGATGGTGAAGTCCGTCTCATGTCCTACCGCCGAGATCACGGGAATTTCTGATGCCGCGACCGTGCGTGCCAGGCCCTCGTTGTTGAAAGCAGCAAGGTCCTCGGCGGAACCCCCGCCACGAGCGATGAGAATGACATCGACATTCTTTTTCTCATTGAAGTAGCGCACGCCCGCAGAAACGTCGTTGGCAGCGGCATCGCCTTGAACCTGGGCTGGGAAGATCAGCAGATTAACGGAGTGGTGACGGCGCTCGATCACGTTGAGGATGTCGCGGAGTGCGGCGGCTTGCGGCGAGGTAACAATGCCGATGCGCGAGGGGAGTGCCGGGATCGGCTTCTTGCGTTCCGCCGCGAACAATCCTTCGGCTTCGAGTTTCGCCTTGAGCTGCTCAAAGGCAAGTTGCAGCGATCCGGCGCCTTTGGGTTCGAGATACTCCGCGGAAATCTGCAGCTCGCCGCGATCTTCGTAGATGGTGACGCGTCCGCGAGCAACGACTTGCAGACCGTCGGCTGGCCGAAAGCGCAAGAGACGGGCAGAGGAGCGGAACATCACCACGCGGATCTGGGCGTTGCCATCTTTCAGAGTGAAGTAGAGGTGCCCGGAGTCGGGAGCACGGAAGTTCGAGATTTCTCCCTCGACCCAGGCGTCAGAGAAGTCCCGCTCGATATGCGTGCGCACCGACGCGACCAGGTCGCGGACCTTCCAGATGCGGCGCTCCGGCGGGCGAAAGCTGAAGCCCATTTGGTCGGAAAGGGACATTGAGGAGAGTGTAACGGAATTGAAGAACTCACCACAGGGGCCACTGCGTTACACAGAGAAAAACCCCACTTCTCGCAACGAACGCGGGAAGTGGGGCACTCGACAAACTCGATTGGCGAACTAGTTCAGGTTGAAGTGGAAGACATCGACGATCTGGAAGTTGGCTTGGTTCACCAACACCAGGTTGCCTCCGATAAAGACGTGCACGTGATTCGGCGGCGGAGGCGGCAGAAAGGCTTCCACATCACGTGGGCAAGGCTGCATTCTGGTGCGGAGTCCGGGTGGCAGTGTTCCGCGAACTACCAACTGCTGCTCAAGTCCGGGAGGAAGACGGTCGCGCTTGGCCAAGCCCCGAGGCAGGTGGCGATAGTTGGCGCGATACCAGTCGTGCAGATCGCGATCATGGTCGCGGTAGTGATGGTGTTCCCAGTTGTCGTCACGATCGTGCTCATGCTTCTCGTGCCCGTAGGCGTTTCCGTGACCATGATCGTGGTCGCGATCGTCGTCGTCACGATCATGCCGGTCGTGGCCGTGATCGTAATCCTGGGCTAAGGTGATCGTGGTCGAGAGAGCCAGGGCCACGAGCGCGACAGCTCCGGCTCGAAGGAAACACTTCAGAGACATTGCGGACCTCCTATGAATGCGTGAAACAGCAGGCTATAAGAAGACAGCACTCATTGGCAGGTTACGGTAGGGCAATACCGTTTCGATTTGGTTTGTTTCGCGGGGCTTAGAACTTGCAGCGGGCGGACGAAGCTCGATGTCCTGTGATCCCCCACACAACCTTGATCACACCGCAACGACTATAATTTCCGCCCATGAACCTCGAACAAAAAGTCGAAGAACTCAAGAAACGCAATCAGCTCGCGGAAGACGGCGGCGGAGCCAAGCGGCGCGAACGACAACACAAAGAGGGAAAAATGTCGGCGCGCGAGCGTATTGAGTTTCTGCTCGACGAAGGCACATTCGAGGAAACGGACAAGCTGGTCACGCATCGCTGCAACGATTTCGGCATGACCGAGCAGAAAATCTATGGCGATGGATTTGTAACCGGTTATGGACGCATTGAAGGACGGCTGGTTTACGTCTTCGCGCAGGACTTCACCGTGTTTGGCGGATCGCTCTCCGAGTCCAATGCCGGGAAGATCGTAAAGATCATGGACCTCGCCGCGAAGATGGGCGCACCCGTGATCGGGCTCAACGACTCGGGAGGCGCGCGGATTCAAGAAGGCGTGATGTCACTGGCCGGGTACGCCGACATTTTTCTCCGCAATACACTGTACAGCGGAGTCGTGCCGCAGATCTCAGCC